>ENA-UPTA01003887-UPTA01003887.1-activated-sludge-metagenome-genome-assembly--contig:-NODE-3887-length-14393-cov-8.794741_pt1 | contig 14393 bp, 15 predicted proteins | sample MGYA00238184_ERZ773361 | MGnify/ENA primary metagenome ERZ773361 (study PRJEB29100, sample SAMN05720205) | activated sludge metagenome | isolation source: anaerobic digester from wastewater...
CCCGAACGTCGCCTGGCTCTCGTTCCTCGACGTCGTCCCCGCGTTCTTCTGGTTCGCCGGGAAGGTCTTCCTCTTCCTCCTCGTCTACATCTGGTTCCGGGCGACGTTCCCGCGCTACCGCTTCGACCAGCTCATGGCGCTCGGCTGGAAGGCGCTCATCCCGATCTCGCTCGGGAACCTCTTCCTCGTCGCCCTCGCGGCCCTCTGGGGCGCCGCCGGGCTGAAGGTCCTCGGGGCGGTCCTGGTCCTCCTCGTCGCCGGGGGGCTCGTCGCGGCTTGGAGGCGCCCCGCCCGGGCGTCCGTCACGACGCGGATGGCCGCGGAGAAGGTGGAGGTGCGCGCGTGAGCTTCCTCGACCGCGTCCTCCTCCTCGACATCTTCGCCGGCCTGCGCGTCACGGCCCGCCACGCGGGCCGCAAGGCCGACACGATCGAGTACCCGGAGCAGAGCAAGGAGCCGTCGGAGCGCTTCCGCGGGATGTTCCGGCTCGACGAGGAGCGCTGCATCAAGTGCACGCTCTGCGCGATCGAGTGCCCGATCAACATCATCTACATCGACTGGCACACGGAGAAGACCCCCGAGGGGAAGGCCGAGAAGAAGCTCGACCGCTTCGACCTCGACATGAAGCGGTGCATGTTCTGCGGCCTCTGCGAGGAGGCGTGCCCGACGAACCCGAGGTCCATCTGGCTCGCCACGAAGACGTACGAGCTCGGCGTCTACGAGCGCGACGAGGCGCTCTACCTCGACAAGTCGAAGCTCACGAAGTGGGACGGGAACGTGAAGCCGTACCCCGGCGTCGACCCCGACAAGGCGCCGGTGAACCCGGCCAAGGAGAAGTGACGTGGAACCGGGCCTCTTCTTCTTCTGGCTCTTCTCCGCGGTCGTCGTCGTCGGCGCCGTCGGCGTCGTGGTCATGCGCCAGCCGATCCACTCGGCGCTCTTCCTGCTGCTCTCGTTCCTCGGCGTCGCCTGCCTCTACGTCCAGGCTCGGGCCGAGCTCGTCGCCGCCGTCCAGGTCCTCGTCTACGCGGGCGGCGTCATGGTCCTCTTCCTGTACACGATCATGCTCGTGAACGTGAAGCGGCAGCGGACGGAGCGCTACCTCCACCGGCAGGCCGTCCCGGCGCTCGGGTTCGGCTTCCTCTTCCTCGTCGTCGTCGGCGGGGTCGTCGTGAACGAGGCGCGGGCGCTCGCGGGGAAGGCCCCGGCGGCCGACCCGGCCGCGCTCGCCACGACGGTCCTCGGGAGCGAGACGGTCCTCGGGAACACGCAGGCGGTCGGCTGGGTCCTCTACCGCGACTACCTCCTCCCGTTCGAGATCGCCTCCCTCTTCCTGCTCGTCGCGATGATCGGCGCCGTCGTCCTCGGCAAGCGGACGATGGAGAGGTTCGACTAGATGATCACCCTGGCCCACTTCGTCGGACTCTCGTTCGTCGTCTTCACGATCGGCGTCGTCGGCGTCCTCGTGAGGAGGAACCTCCTGACCGTCCTGATGTCGATCGAGCTGATGCTGAACGCGGTGAACATCAACCTCGTCGCCTTCTCGAGGCAGCTCGGCGACCTGACCGGCCAGGTCTTCTCGGTCTTCGTCATCATCGTGGCGGCGGGAGAGGCGGCGATCGGCCTCGCGATCGTCCTCTCGCTCTACCGGCTGAAGTCGTCGGCGAACCTCGAGGACGCCGCGGAGATGAGGGGCTGAGCCGATGAGCGCCGCGGACTTCCTCCCCTGGATCCCGGTCTTCCCTCTCGTCGGCTTCCTCGTCAACGGTCTCGTCTACCTCGTCGCCCACTCGAAGCTCGGCGGAAAGGACGCCCCGCTCGGCGCCCACGGAGGTGGCCACGGCGAGGCCCACGCCGCGCACGCGGCCGGTCCCGACGATCACGGCCACGGGGGGCACGTCGACATCCCGTTCAAGGCCGTCCACACCTGGGTCGGGACCCTGGCCTCGGGCCTCTCGTTCGTCTTCGCCCTCCTCGTGATCCTCTCCTGGTGGAAGGAGACGGGCGGCCACCGCGAGGTCGTCACGACCCTCTGGACCTGGATCCCGATGGGGACGAACGCGGGCTGGTTCGGCGCCCCGGACTTCACGGTCGACGTCGCCTTCCGGCTCGACCCGCTCTCCGCCCTGATGCTCGGGTTCGTGACGCTCATCGGGACGCTCATCCACGTCTACTCCGTCGGCTACATGGGGCACGACGAGGGGTACGGGCGCTTCTTCGCGTACCTGAACCTCTTCATGTTCTCGATGCTGACGCTCGTCCTCGGGGCGAACCTCGCGATCCTCTTCGTCGGGTGGGAGGGCGTCGGCCTCTGCTCCTACCTCCTCATCGGCTACTACCACACGAAGGACTTCGCGGCGGACGCCGGCAAGAAGGCGTTCGTCATGAACCGGATCGGCGACTGGGGCTTCCTGATGGGGCTCTTCGCCTGCGTCGCGATGTTCGGGACGGTCGACTTCAACGGGATGTTCTCGGCGGTGTCGACGAACCCCGCGATCTACGCGGCGGGCGGCATCGTCACCTTCACCTGCCTCGCCCTCTTCGTCGGGGCGACGGGCAAGAGCGCCCAGATCCCGCTCTACGTCTGGCTGCCGGACGCGATGGCCGGCCCGACGCCCGTCTCGGCCCTCATCCACGCCGCGACGATGGTCACCGCCGGCGTCTACATGGTGGCCCGCTGCAACGTTTTCTTCCGGGTCTCCCACGAGTGGGCGCTGAAGACGCTCGGCGAGGGCGCCACGGTCTGGGGGCTCCTGACGCACGACGCCTCGTTCGTCGTGGCCGTCGTCGGCGGCGTGACGGCGTTCGTCGCGGCGACGATCGGCCTCGCGCAGACCGACATCAAGAAGGTCCTCGCCTACTCGACCGTCTCGCAGCTCGGCTACATGTTCCTCGGCTGCGGCGTCCTCGCGTTCGGCGCGGGCATGTTCCACGTCTTCACCCACGCCTGGTTCAAGGCCTGCCTCTTCCTCGGCTCCGGCTCCGTCATCCACGCCCTCTCGGGCGAGCAGGAGATGACGGCGATGGGCGGCCTCCGGTCGAAGATCCCGCACACCTACCGGACGATGCTCATCGCGACGCTCGCGATCGCGGGCGTGCCGGGCCTCGCGGGCTTCTTCTCGAAGGACCTGATCCTCGGCGAGACCTTCATCCAGGGGCACCCGTTCCTCTGGGCGCTCGCGGCGCTCACGGCCGGCCTGACCGCGTTCTACATGTTCCGCCTCGTGAAGATGACGTTCTTCGGCGAGTACCGCGGGCCGAAGGAGACGTGGGAGCACGTCCACGAGTCCCCCGCCACGATGACGGTCCCGCTCTGGATCCTCGCGATCGGCGCGGTCCTCGTCGGCTGGTGGGGGATCCCGAACTTCATCGTCCCCGGCGGCAACCGGTTCGAGGCGTTCCTCCACCCGGCCTTCCCCGTGCTGCCGCCCGACTGGACGCCGCACCCGCACCACGCCTCGCACGCGCTCGAGTACGGCCTCATGTTCGGCTCGATCGCGATCGCGGGTCTCGGCATCCTCCTGGCGACGACGTTCTTCTACAAGGGGTCGGCGCCGTGGGTGCTCCCGGCGAAGGTCGTCGCCGCGTTCCCGAACGCCTACCGCTGGGTGAAGAACAAGTACTTCGTCGACGAGGCGTACGAGACGGTCTTCGTGAACGGGCTGGTCAAGAAGGGCGGCCGCCTCCTCTGGGAGGTCGACGCCCGGGTCGTCGACGGCCTCGTGAACGGCGTGCGCCACCTGACGGTCGGTTTCTCCCATGTCTCGAGCTGGTTCGACAAGACGTTCGTCGACGGCGCCGTGAACGGCGTCGGAGACACCTTCCAGGCGGCCTGGAAGGGCTACGGGAAGCTCCAGTCGGGTCAGACGCAGGGCTACGCCTTCGTGATGGCCGCGGGCGCCTTCGCCCTCGTCTGCATCTACATCATCTTCGCGTGACGTGTAAGGACGCCGAATGAACGGACTCCTCTCCCTCCTGATCCTCCTCCCGACGGCCGGGGCGCTGGCGATCCTCTTCCTCCCGCGGGAGAAGACGGGGCCGATCAAGGCCCTGGCGACGGCCGTGGCGGGGCTGACCTTCTTCGCCTCGCTCCCGCTCTGGTTCGCCCGCGGTTTCCGGGAGTCGGCGGGCTTCCTCTTCCGCGAGGACCTCTCCTGGATTCCCTCGCTCGGCGTGCGGTACTCGCTCGGCGTGGACGGGATCGCGGCGCTGCTGATCCTCCTGACGACGCTGCTCTCCGTCATCTCGATCTACGCGTCGTACACGGCCGTGAAGACCCGGGAGAAGGAGTACTACATCTTCCTGCTCCTCCTCGAGACGGGGATGATCGGGGTCTTCTGCGCCCTCGACTTCTTCCTCTTCTACGTCTTCTGGGAGGTCATGCTCGTCCCGATGTACTTCCTCATCGGGGTCTGGGGCGGCCCGCGGAAGCTCTACGCGGCGATCAAGTTCTTCCTCTACACGCTCTTCGGGTCGGTGATCATGCTCGTCGGGATCATCGCCCTCTACTTCTTCAACACCACGGGCTTCCTCTGGTGGAAGGGGCTCGGGAACGCCCCGACGTTCGGCATCCTCCACTTCCACGCGATCGCGCCGCAGATCCCGCCCGACCTCCAGCTCTGGCTCTTCTGGGCGTTCTTCCTCGGGTTCGCGATCAAGGTGCCGATGTTCCCGTTCCACACGTGGCTCCCCGACGCGCACGTCGAGGCCCCCACGGCGGGCTCGGTGATCCTCGCCGGCGTCCTCCTCAAGATGGGGACGTACGGGTTCCTGAGGTTCTCGCTCCCGATCTTCCCGTCGGCCGCCTCCACGCGCTGGGTGCAGCTGACGGTCGTCGTCCTCGCGATCGTCGGGATCCTCTACGGCTCCCTCGTGGCGATGGTCCAGAAGGACATCAAGAAGCTGGTCGCCTACTCCTCGGTCGCCCACCTCGGCTTCGTGATGCTCGGCTTCTTCGCGCTGAACAACGCGGGGATGCAGGGGGGCGTCCTCCAGTCGATCAACCACGGACTCTCGACGGGCGGGCTCTTCCTCCTCGTCGGGATCATCTACGAGCGCCGCCACACGCGTCAGATCGCCGACTTCGGCGGCCTCTCGCAGGTGATGCCGATCTACGCGACGCTCTTCATGATCATCGCCCTCGCCTCGCTCGGGCTCCCCCTCCTGAACGGCTTCGTCGGCGAGTTCACGATCCTCGTCGGCGCGTTCCTCGCCGACTGGAAGTGGGCCCTGTTCGCCGGCGTCGGCGTCATCCTCGGCGCGGCGTACCTCCTCTGGCTCTACCAGCGGGTCTTCTTCGGGGAGCTGAAGCACGAGGAGAACAAGGGGCTCCAGGACGTGAACCTCCGCGAGGTGCTGACGCTGGCGCCGCTGATCGTCTGCTGCGTCTGGATCGGCGTCTACCCGAAGCCGTTCTTCGCGATGACCGCCCCCGCCTCGGCGAAGATCGTCGCGGCGCTCGACGCCGCGAAGGGGGCGCCGCCGGCCGTGGCCGCCGCGCTCTCGCCGGCGCCGGCGGCGCCGGTCCCGTCCGCCACCCCCGTCGTCCCGGCCGCCGCTCTCCCCGAGACCGCTCCCAGGGGGAACTGAACCGTGGCCCTCCCGTTCCCGCTCTCCGACCTCCTGGTCATCCTGCCCGAGCTGATCCTGTCCGAGCTCGCGCTCGGGATCCTGCTGTGGGCGGCCGTCGTCAAGAGGGAGCGGGAGAGGGCGCTCGCCTGGGCCTCGCTCGCGTCGCTCGCGATCGCGGCCGCCCTGCTGCCCGTCGCGGCGTCGTTCGCCGGGGAGCTCCCCCGGTCGGCGTTCGGGGGAATGATCGCGCTCGACGGCTTCTCGATCTTCTTCAAGGCGCTGACGCTCCTCGCGGCCGCGGTCACGATCCTCTTCTCGCTCCGCTTCGTCGGGACCTCGCCCTACCCCGGAGGCGAGTACTACGCGCTCCTCCTCCTGACGACGGTCGGCATGATGTTCATGGCGTCGGGGACGCATCTCGTCTCGATCTACATCGCCCTCGAGCTGATGGCCCTCTCCCAGTACGTCCTGGCGGGCTACTTCAAGCAGGAGGCGAAGTCGGTCGAGGCCGCGGCGAAGTACTTCGTCCTCGGGGCGTTCTCCTCGGGTGTCCTCCTCTACGGCCTCTCCCTCGTCTACGGCGCGACCGGGACGCTCTCCCTCGCCGGCGTCTCCTCGGCCCTCGAGGCCGCGCCCCGCTCGACGCTCCTCATGGTCGGCGTCGTCCTCGTCGCGTGCGGGATGCTCTTCAAGATCGCCTCGGCGCCGTTCCACGTCTGGGCGCCCGACGTGTACGAAGGCGCGCCGACGCCGGTCTCGGCGTTCTTCGCGGTCGGCCCGAAGCTCGCGGCCTACGCCATCTTCGCGCGCGTCTTCTTCGACGGCTTCGGACCGCGATCCGACGACTGGGCGCCCGTCCTCGCGGCCTCGGCGGCGCTCACGATGGTCGTGGGTAACGTCGGTGCCCTGATGCAGACGAACGTCAAGAGGCTCCTCGGCTACTCCTCGATCGGGCACGCGGGCTACGCGCTCCTCGGGCTCCTCGCCTACCGGGCGGGGGGCGCCGCGGGCCAGCCCGAGGCGTTCGGCCTCTGGGCGATCCTCTTCTACCTGACCGCCTACCTCCTGATGACGTTCGGGGCGTTCGGCCTGGTCGTCCTCCTCGAGGCGAAGGGCTACGCGACGGAGAGCGTCGACGACTTCAACGGCCTCTGGAAGCGGAACCCGCTCGCGGCCGGCGCGATGGTCGTCTTCCTCCTCTCCCTCGCCGGCATCCCGCCGACGGCCGGCTTCGTCGGGAAGTACCTCCTCTTCTCGGCCGCCCTGAAGGCGGGCTGGCCCGCCCTCGTCGTCCTGGGCGTCCTGATGTCGGCCGTCTCGCTCTTCTACTACTTCCGGATCGTCCGGGCGATGTACCTGGTCGACGGGGAGGGGGAGGTCCGCTGGCGCGAGGAGCCGGCCGTGGCCGTCGCGGTCGGCCTCTGCTTCGCCGGGACGCTCGCGTTCGGAGTCCTCCCCCAGCCGCTCATCGCGCTGGCGAAGTCCTGCCTCCTGCCGTAGGGCCCCGATGCCCGAGCCGCGGAGGGAGCCCGACCCGAACCTCCGCCTCCTCGGCGACGTCCTGAGCTTCGGCTGGGTCCTCCCCGCCTGCCTCGCGGCGGGCGGGGGGCTCGGCTGGCTCGTCGACCGGTGGCTCGGGAGCTTCCCGGCCGCCACCGCCGTCCTCGGCCTCCTCGGCTTCGCCGGCGGCATCCGGCAGCTCCTGCGCGAAGCGGACAGGCTCGAAGGCCGGCGGAAGGACACTCCTGGGTCCGGGCCGGGGCCGGCCGGGGACGGGACGTGAGCCTCGCGCTCCTCCCCCAGGAACGGCGGGTCTTCCGGGTGGCCGCCTGGGCCGCGCTCCTCGCCGCCCTCGCGCTCGGAGCCCTCGGGAGGTTCCGGGAAGCCGCCGCCTTGACGGCCGGAGCGGCCGTAGCTATCGTCTCCGGCCTCTGGTTGTCGGACGTGGCCGGGAGACTGCTCGTTCCCCGTCCACGGGCGTCGACCCGGCTCGACTGGAAGTTCGCGCTCCGCGCTCTCCTCCGCTATGCCTTCCTGGGGCTCGCGGCGTACGGCTCGGTTCGCCTCTTCCCGGACGAGGTCCCGTGGCTCCTCGGAGGTCTCTCCGCGGTCGTCCTCGGGGTCCTCGCCGACGGGTTCCGGGGAGGCGCGGCCGGCCGGTCCACTCCGGAGGAAGAGGAAGAAGGAACGACCCCGCGGGAGTGAGATGCAGCACCATCACTCGATCCTGTTCGGACCCGTCAACGCGCTCCTGACGGCGATCTTCGGATCGCCCGAGAACGCGCCGTCGTGGTGGCTCCACGGAGTGACGATCGGCGGCGTCCACGTTGCGGGCGTCGCCCCGGTCGACCACGCGACCGGGGCCGTCCTCGGCTGGATCCCCGATCACGTGATCATGGCGCTCGTCGTCCTCCTCGTCTTCGCGGTCGTCCTGCCGGTCCTCGCCCGCCGCTTCCGGGAGGGCGTTCCGGGCGGGGCACAGAACGTCCTCGAGGTCTTCGTCGACTTCCTCCGCGGCCTGATCAAGGAGAACATCCCCCACACCGGCGAGAAGTACCTCCCGGTGGTCGGGGCGTTCTTCTTCTTCATCACGGTTTCGAACCTGGTCGGCCAGCTCTTCTTCCTCCAGCCGCCGACCTCCAGCCTCAACACGACGTTCGCCCTCTCGCTCTCGTGCCTCGTCTTCTTCAACGCGGCCGGGATCAAGGCGCACGGCGTCTTCGGCTACCTGAAGACGTTCGCGGGCCCGAGCGCGGCGCTCGCGATCCTCGTCTTCCCGATCGAGATGATCGGCAACTTCGCCCGGGCGCTCTCCCTGGCGATGCGTCTCTTCGGGAACATCTACGGCGAGCACACGGCGACGAACCAGTTCGTCGAGCTCGTGCCGCTCCTCGTGCCGATGCCGATGAACGCCCTCGGAATCTTCGGGTCGTTCCTCCAGGCGTACGTCTTCACCCTCCTGACCACCGTCTACATCGGGGGCGCGATCGCCCACGAGCATTGAAACGCGGATCATCGAACCCGAAAGGAGCCCAAAGGAAATGATCAAGAAGCTTCTCCCCGCCGTCGCCGTCGCCGGCCTCGCCTTCCTGCTCCCGAACCTCGCCTTCGCGCAGGAGGCCGCGGAGGCCGCCAAGGCGACGAGCGGTGGCGCGGGCTGGGGCCACCTGTCGGCCGCGCTCGTCCTGGCGATCGGCGCGACCGCCGGCGCCACCGCGCAGGGCCGGACGGCCGTCGCCGCCTGCGACGGCATGGCCCGCAACCCCGGCGCCGCCGGCCAGATCCGCGGCATCGCGTTCCTCGGCCTCGTCCTGATCGAGTCGCTCGTCATCTACACGCTCGTCATCGCCTTCCTCCTCCAGGGGAAGTGACCCGGCGGGCCCGCGCGGCCCGGACCGGTGCGGAGGGCCCCGGCGCCTGCCGGGGCCTTGCCGTATCGGCCGCAATCCGGCGGGCCCGCGCCGTCGTTGAAGGGAGAAGATGGCCCTCTTCGGATTCCGCCGCGACCGGGCCCCGAACGCCTGGGACCTCCGATCGGGGGAGCTGCCGTACGCGGACGCCCTCTTCGGGACCGCCCTTCGCCTGACGAGGAACCGGCAGGACGCGGAGGACCTCCTCCAGGAGACGTACCTGCGGGCCTTCGCCCACTACGACAGCTTCCGCGAGGGGACGAACCTGAAGGCGTGGCTCTTCCGGATCCTGAAGAACGGGTTCATCAACCGCTACCGCCAGCAGAAGGCGGGGCCCCGAGAGGTCGACCTCGAGCGCGGAGGGGCGACGTTCGAGTCGGCCCTCGAGGAAGTGGTCCCTCCGGCCGCGACGCCCGAGGACGAGCTCCTCGGCCGTTCGCTCGACGGGGACGTCGCGCGCGCGCTGACGAGCCTTCCGGAGGACTTCCGGCTCGTCGTCGAGCTCGTCGACCTCCAGGACTTCTCCTACCGCGAGGTCGCGGACATCCTCGAGATCCCGCTCGGGACCGTCATGTCGCGGCTCTATCGAGGTCGTCGCCTGCTCGAGGAGGCGCTCCTTGCGTACGGGAAGCGCCGGGGCTACTTCGGAGCGACGGCTTCGCCGGCACGCAGCCGGCGTGCGGCCGGAGAGGCCGCCGGGGCGGCGGAATACCCGCCACGGCGTCGGCGTTAGACCTCGCTGGAGAGGCCCCCGCGGGCCGCGCGATGGACTGCGAAACCGCCAGCCCCCTGATCGAGGCGCTCTGTGACGACGAGCTCGACGTCGCGACGGCGGCCCGCCTTCTGGCGCACCTCGATACGTGCGCGCACTGCGCCGCTCTCCGGCGCGACGCCGAGACCCGGAACGCGGCCCTCCGGGAGGCGCGGCCGGACGACCAGATCCCGGAGGCGGTCCGGACGCGCCTCGCCCGCGCGGTCGCGCAGGCGCCGGGGCCGCGTCGGACCCGGCGCCGGGGATTCCTCGCCGTCGCGGCGGCCGCCGCAGGGGCGGCGGCGGTCGGGGCGGTGCTCTTCGTTCGGAGCTCCCCGCCGCCGGCGCCCACGCTCGTCGAGGCGTCCGAGGTCCGGGAGCTCACCGGCGAGGTCTTCTGCCTGCGCTGCGCCCTCGCCCGGCTCTTCCCGGAGACTCCGGTCCTCGACCCCCGCCACCTCCCGGTCCTCAGGACCGACGACGGGGAGGTCGTCACGCTCCTCGACGGCGCTGTGACGGAGGCGGTCCTCGCGCGGAAGGGCTGCTCCGGCCGCCGGGTCGCGCTGACGGTCCGCCTGTTCCCGCGGCAGGAGCTCGCCGAGGTTCTCGAAGCGCGCGAGCTGGGGCCCGCGTCGGGCCCGGTTCCGGGCGAGGTCGTGGCGACGGCGGTCCGGCGCTCCTCGTCCTCCCCGCCCTGAGCGGCCTGGTCTAGACTGACCGTCGTGGCGCACGAGGAGCCCGACCGCTTCATTCCGATCCTCTCCCTCGTCGCGGGGCTCGCGGCCTTCGTGGCCGGCGGCGCGGCATCGGTGTCGGCCGCGTGGGCGGCCGCTGGCTTCGGTAATCCGTTCCGGCAGACTCTCGTCCTCGACCTGGGACTCGCCGCCTCGGCGGTCGCGGGGCTGCTCGCCGGCGCCGCGGTCGCGGTCTTCCTCCAGCGTCCCGCGGCCCGCCTCGGCCGAACCCTGGCCGCGGCCCGGCAGATGGCCGAAGGCGACCTCGCCTCGCGAGCCCCGGAGGGACGCGACCTGGCGGGACGGATCGGCCGGTTCCTGAACGCGGTCGCCGGCCGGGGCGCGCACCTCCTGTCGTCGGTTCGTCGGGAGCACGGACAGCTCAACCGGCAGGTCGCGGTCCTGCGCGCGGCGTCGATCCGCAACCGCGAGCGGGCTGCCCAGGAACGGGTGCGGCTCTCGAGCGCCACCGCCGCCGTCGGCGGGCTGGACGGGACGATCCGCGCGATCGCCGAGAGCGTCGAGACGCTCGCGGCGGGCTCCGAGGAGACGGCGGCCGCCGTCGCGGAGGTGGACGGGTCGCTCACGCAGCTCCTCGCGCGATCGGAAGGGCTCCTCGCCGACTCGACGGACGGGGCCGGGGCGGCTGCCTCCCTCGCCGAAGGCGCCGCGGTCCTGGACGCGACGCTCAGCGACCTCGCGCGGCGGGCGGACGACCTCGCCGAGGGCTCGACTCAGGCCGAGAAGGCGCACGGCGCGGTTCTCGCGTCGGCGCGCGAGGCGGCGGAGCAGGCCGCGCACGCGGCCACCGAGGCCCGCTCGGGGCGGGCCGTCGTCGAGGAGGCCCGCGCTTCCGTCGCGGCGATCCGCCTCTCGTCCGGTACGGTCCGTGACGCGGTCGGGCGTGTCGAGGCGCGCTCCCGCGAGGTGGGGCGCATCCTCGAGATGCTCGAGGACATCGCGCGGCAGACGAACCTCCTCGCCCTGAACGCCTCGTTCCTCGCGACGCGCGCGGGGGAGCACGGGCGCGGCTTCGCCGTCGTCGCCGCCGAGATCCGTCGCCTCTCCGAGCGGACCTCCGAAGGGGCCCGTGGGATCGGCGGCCACGTCGCGGGAATGCGGGAAGAGGTCGACGCGGCGCGGGCGGCGGCCGAGGAGGAGACGCGGCTCGTCACCCGCGGCGTCGAGACGGCGACGCGGGCGGGTGAGGCGCTCGCCGGCATCGAGGCCGCGGCGGCGCGGGCCGAGGAGGCCGTCGCCGCGATCCGCGAGGTGTCGCGCGCCCAGGCCGCGACGGTGGCGGCGAGCGTCGCCTCGGTCGGCGAGATGCGCGAGGGGCTCCGGGCGCTCGCGGAGGAAGGACGACGCAACACCCGCGAGGCGGAGCGGATCCGCGAGCTCGTCGGGCGGATCCGGGAGCTCGCCGGCTTCGTCGAGCGGACCGTCCAGGAGCAAAAGGGGGCGGCGGGCCAGATCGCGGTCGCGGCGGAGCGCTCCCTCGGCCTCATGCGCGACATCCAGGACGCCGTCGGCCGCCAGACGGCTGACAGCCACCGAATACTCGGCCTCCTCTCCGAGGTCGAGGCGATGAGCCTCGACACCCTCGCGTCCGCCGCTTCCGTCGACGACACGACGGCGGCGCTCGAGACCCTCGCCGGCTCGCTCGAGGACGAGGTCGGGCGGTTCCGGGTCGGCGCGGAGCTTCAGGCCACGTGACGCTTCGCCGCGTCGTCGCGTTCCGGGCGGGCGGCGTGGCGTGCGCGGCCGATCCCGCCGACGTCGAGCGGATTCTCCGTCCCGCGTCGCTCCTCCCGGCCCCGGGGGCGCCCTCCTGGATCGCGGGGCTCGTCTCGGGGCCCCGGGGACTCCTCGCCGTCGTCGACGTCGGCCGCCGCCTCTTTCCGGGACGGGACACCCCCGGACCCCGCGACCTCCTCGCCGGAACGTTCGACGGAATCCCCGCGGCGCTCGGCGCCGAGGTCGTGGAGGGAATCCTGACGGTGGACGGGGCCGAGGGGCTCCCGCCGGAGGGGCTAGCGCCGGCCGTCGCGGACTGTCTGAAGGGAGTGGTCGTGGCCGGAGGCGAGAGGCGCGTCCTCCTCGACGTCCGCCGGCTCGTGGCGGGCGAGCCGGCCCGCCTCGCGGCTCAGATCGCGAGCGAAGCGACGGAGCGCCGGGACCAGTCCTCGTAGAGGAGACCGAGGACGACGACGTCGTGCCTCTGGCCGTGCGCGAAGACGCGGCTCCGGAGCGTCCCTTCCTCCACGAAGCCGAGGCGCTTCAGGACGGCGCGCGCGGCGACGTTCCCCGCCGCGACGAAGGCCTCGATCCGGAGGAGGCCGCGGTGGAGGAAGAGATAGGAGACGAGGGCGCGGTGCGCGTCCGTTCCGAGCCCCTTCCCGCGCTCGGCCGGCTCGAGGATCGTGGCGGTGATCCGGGCGACGCGGGAGTGCAGGTCGACGTCGTCGACACCGGCGAGCCCGACCCGGCGTCCCGCACGGTCCTCGATGACGAGGCGCGTCAGGTCCTCCGAGAGCAGGCCGTCCTGCTCGAACCGCCGCCGGAGGCTCTCGGCCTCGCCGACGAAGAACGGCTCGAACTCGCCGAAGGCGGAGGGCTTCCCGCAGGCGGCGACGAGCCAGTCGAGGTCGTCCGCCTTCACCGGGCGGAGTCGGACGGAGGCCCCGGCCAGCACTACATCCTCTCCGGGATCGGGACGCCGAGGACGCCGAGGACGTCTTCGAGCGTCCGGGCGACGAGCTGGAGCGCGGCCCGCCGGGCCCGCCGGCTCTCGTCGTTCTCCGCCTGGAGGATCGGGTGCGTGTGGTAGAGGTGGTGGAAGGCGGCACCGACGGCGAGGGCGTGCCGGACCAGGAGCGACACCTCGAACGTCTCGGCGGCCTTCTCGAACGTCTCCTGCGTCCGCCCGCAGGTCCTCACGACGTCCCAGAGGCCGTCGTCCAGGTGCGCGGCGTCGAGCGCTCCGACGGAGGCGGCCTCCTCCGCGTCGAGGAGACCCGGGAGCCCTTTCTCCTCCAGCTTGCGGAAGATGTTCGCCGTCCTCACGGCCGCGTACTGAAGGTACGGTCCCGTGTCCCCCTCGAACGCGAGCGCCTCGTCGAAGTCGAAGGCGATCACCTTGTTCCGCGAGTAGCGGGTCATGTAGACGCGGAGCGCGCCGATCGCGATCGCCTCGGCCCGGGAGAGGTCGGGACGCTCGCCCGGCTGCCGGTCGAGGATCTGCTCGATCGCCTTCTCGACGAGCCGCTCGACGAGGTCGTCGGCCTTCACGCCGAGCCCCTTCCGGCCCGACATCTCGACGTAGGCGCGGCCGCGGTCCTCGTCCGAGAGGGTCACGCCGAGGAGCTCGGCCGACGCCGGCGTCAGCGCGACCATCTCGTACGCGAAGTGGACCGACCGGTCGGCGCCCTCCGGGAAGCCGGCCCGGCGGACCGCCTCCTTGACGACCTTCTGCGGGTACGACTGACGCACGTCGATGACGTTGATGACGGAGTCCCCTCCGCCGAAGCGGCCGCGCGCGGAGGGGTCCGCGCCCTCGGCGTCGTGGCGGGTCCGGTAGAGCGGCGACGTCCCGTCGGAGGCGAAGAACTCGGCCTCGCCGAACGGGTTCACGTAGGGCGCCTTCTCGTACTCGAAGTCGATCCCGAGGTCGCCCAGCTTCCAGAGCTGGTAGGCGACGTCCTTGCCCGTGTAGGTGACGGTGCCGTTCGAGCGGACGAGGACCTTGTCGGCGTCCTCCATCCCCTCGAACTCCTTCGCCCCCTCGAGCTTCATGACCCAGCAGCCCGCGTTCTTCCCCTCGGTCTCGAGCTGCGTTGCGCCGGCGGCCTTCAGGAGGTCGAACGCCTTCTGCCAGAAGCGGCGGCCGAGGATGTCGCTCTCGCGCGGGAGGAGGTCGTAGGAGAC
>ENA-UPTA01003890-UPTA01003890.1-activated-sludge-metagenome-genome-assembly--contig:-NODE-3890-length-14386-cov-8.318610_pt1 | contig 14386 bp, 12 predicted proteins | sample MGYA00238184_ERZ773361 | MGnify/ENA primary metagenome ERZ773361 (study PRJEB29100, sample SAMN05720205) | activated sludge metagenome | isolation source: anaerobic digester from wastewater...
TGTGACTGGAGTTCAGACGTGTGCTCTTCCGATCTTGGTCCCGGGTCGCCTCAATACGGGCGTACTCCTGTTTGCGCTGCTCCCGCGAGAGGTTCGGATTGAGAAGGTTCGACAGGCCCTTGGCCAGGTCCTGCAACGAGGTGCTGATCTGCGACAGGTTCTCCACGCCCAGCAGATAGACGGACCCGATGTTCTCCACGTGGGAATTCATGGTCTGCAGGCTGAAGAACCCCACCAATCCAATGACCGTGGCCAGCGCCGCCACAACCAGGAAACCCGATATCAACTTCACGCTCAGTCTCATTTTCTGGAACATCTTCAATCTCCTCGATTGGGCCCATGTGCCCACCGTCATTGTGTAAAATACTTCGTAAACTCCGGACCGGCCTCGTCATGGGCCGACTACGCGTCGCCGAGGCGGGCCAATTCTTCCTTGCCGAGGACCCTGTCGATATCCAGGAGGATCTTGACCGCCTCGTTGACTTTGGCCATGCCCAGGATGAAACTGGTGCAGACCGAGGCGCCGAATTGCGGGGCTTCCTCGATCTCGTTGCCGGCGATGTCCAGGACTTCCTGGACGCGATCCACGACGATTCCCGTGTTGAACTTGCGGCCGTCCTGGGTGATCTCGACGACGATGATGCAGGTCTGCTCGGTGACATCGGTGGTCTGCATGCCGAACTTGGCTCGCAGGTCGACGACGGGGATCACCTGCCCGCGGAGGTTGATCACGCCTCGGACGTACGGAGGCGTCTGCGGCACCGCGGTGATGTCCATGTAGCCGATGATCTCGCGGACCTTGAGGATCTCCAGCCCGTACTCCTCGTTGGCGAGAGCGAAGGTCAGATACTTGCCCTCCTTCTCTCGCATTGTCTCTTGTGTTCTGTTGTCCAGCGCCGTCGTTGTCGCCATGTTCGACTCCTTCATCCTCTGCCCAGATTTCACACTGGAGATATCCGCCAGGGACTATCTCGTTTTTTTTGGATTGCTGTGGTCTATGTCGGTGCATTCGAAGGGCGCCGCGAGGAAGGTTCTGACTATAAGAATGAGATGAAGTCCCGAATGTCTAAGGCATTGGCCTAAATGCGGTGGGGATTGGCCTATGAAACATCTGCATGGAGGAAACCCGGTGGGGTTGCGGTCCCAACCATCTGTACCCGTCGTGTGACGGCGTGCAAGGCGGGAGCGCATGGAGAGGCGACAGGAGGGCGGCGGCGCGGCTAAACAGCGGGTACAGAGGGTGACAAAAGACCTCCATCGTACAACAGCATGATGAGTTGCGGCGTGGACTCGACCCCCATCTTCTCCCGGATGTTGGTCATATGGGCGTCGATGGTCTTGCGGCTCAGACCGAACTCGCGAGCGATCAGCTTGCTGCTTCGGCCGACCTTCACGCGCTCGATGATCTCGTTTTCCCGGTCCGTCAGAAGCGCCAGTCTGGTTCGAATCTGCCGGATTCTGGCGATTTTCCGGCGTGACTGTCTATGTTTGTCGATGGCGTTCTGGATCTTGTCCAGCAGGAGCTGGCCGCGGATGGGCTTTTCGACGAAGTCGAACGCCCCGTTCTTCAGGGCTTCGACCGCCATGGGAATGTCCCCATAGCCGGTGATGAAGATGATGGGGAGGCTGGCTTTCCGCTGATTCATCTCGTCCTGGAGTCGCAGGCCGCTGAGGCCGGGCATCCGCACGTCCAGCAGGAGACATCCACAACAGTTCGCGTCATACGCTTCCAGAAACTCCTTTGCGGAAGCGAAAGTCCTGGTGCGAAACCGGACGCTCTCCGCCAGCTCTCGAAACCCGTCACGCGCCGCATCATCGTCGTCGACGATAAAGACTGTGGGCTCGACATCAGACATTCACGGAGATTCCTCTACTTTTACGCCACGATAACTACCACGCCTGTCTACAATAGAGTCGGACATCAACAGCCCCCGTCTTGATTTTTTGCGGGTGGCCCGTGCGGGAAGGGGGCCAGGCTGTCACGACCCCGCCGATTGCCCTGCGGGCAGCGTGAAGAAAAATGTCGCGCCCCGATCCGGGTTGGATCTGGCCGCGAGAGTTCCCTTGTGCGCTTCGACGATCGACCGGCCGATCGACAGGCCGATCCCCAGCCCGTCCGGCTTCGTGCTGAAGAAGGGTTCAAATAGAAGGTCTATCCCTTCCGGGGGCAATCCGACGCCGGTGTCACTCACTTCCACGAGGGCCCGATCATTCCCCTGGGCCGTCGTCCGCAGGGTGAGAAGGCGCCGTCTTCCCGTGACCTCTCGCATGGCGTCGATCGCGTTGCGTATGAGATTCAGCAGGACCTGTTCGATCTGGACCTCGTCGGCCTGAACGGGAGGCAGCGGTTCCGCGAGCTCCAGGTTCAGAAAGACGCCATGTTGCGTCAGATCCCACTGGGTCAATGTCACGGCATTTCGGACGATTTCGTTGAGGCTCACGGAGGCGAACCGGGAACTGCGCCCTTTCGCGAGAGCCCTCATCCGCCGGATGAGGATTCCCGCCCGCTCGCCCTGCCGGAGGATCTCGCCGAGGTTCTTCGCGATCCGCGGCACATCCGGCGGCCCGGCCTGCAGCAGACGCAGACTGGCGTCGCCGTAGCTGAGAATCGCCGAGAGCGGCTGATTGAGCTGGTGAGCAAGCCCGGAGACCATCTCGCCCAGCGTGCTGAGCCGACTGGTATGGAAGAGGGCCGCCTGTCGGTCGCCGGCCATGCCGGTGTCCCTGGGCGGCGAATCACACCCACGATCGGATTGCGTCAGAAGACAGGCTGCGATCTTCTGCAACCGGACGACCCCGAGGAACAAATCGCCGCGAAAGACGGGCAGGACGCAGACGCCGGCCTGCTGCATACGCTGGAGGGCGTCCATCATGTCGTCGTCCTCGCGGACGGACGGCAGGATGCGCAGCGAGCCTCCGACCGATGTCCCCGGCAACCGGAGAAGGTCCGTGGGAGTGAGAATGCCCAGGAACCGGGCGCGGTCTTTGACGATGACAAAACCATCGCGGAGGAGCGGTTCTCCGACTGATTCCGAGGAGGCGGACGGGGGGTATGGCTTGTAATGCTGCTCCACCAGGAATCTGATTTCCATACTCCGGTCCCGTGACGGGTACCGAGAAGCAATCCATTTCATGGCCAGCCTGCCACATCCGTGGGGAACTCGCGGTCTCCAGAACTCCGCTCTGCAATGCAGAACGAGAATATCTCCGCTGGGATGGGATGGAGACTCCGCTTTTGAAACCATGGGCGATATAGGATTCGAACCTATGACCTCACGGGTGTGATCCGTGCGCTCTAACCAGCTGAGCTAATCGCCCGAACGATTCTTAATTGAAACCAATTAGAACGGATGCCCCTACCCTCTGTCAAGCGCCAATCGTTGGGAATTTGGGACAACTCAGGTAGCCACCAGGTTGACCCGGCCGAGTTTGACGCCCTTCATGCTCAGGATGTTCTCGCCGACCCGGTTGATCTCGCCCACCTGGCCGCGAAGGACGATGATTTCCAGGCAATCGTGGTGGTCCAGGTGGACGTGGAGCGAGGAAATCGCCTGCAGGAGGTGCGAGTGCTGGATGGCGATCAGTTTTTCCGCGAGATTTGCGGCGTGGTGGTCGTAGACGATGAAGACCGCCGCGACGGCCTGGGCCTGCGGGTCCGCCAGACGTTCCTGGCTGAGCCGTTGGCGAACCAGGTCGCGAATCGCCTCCGAGCGGCTCTGATACCCCTGCTTGGCGATCAGCTTGTCGAAATCGGCCAACAGGTCCTTGTCCAACGAAACCCCGATGCGCTCCAACTCTGTCATCCATCGCTCCTGCAACAGTAGATCACCTGCTCGGCCAGCAGATTCGCTCCGAATCGGATCGGACTGGCGCTCGTCTCGACCAGCGGAATTCTCTTCTCGACCGTCGCCCCCAGTCTCCGGCAGAACCCGTCGAAATCCTTCAACGACAGGAAATGGATGTTCGGCGAGTTGAACCAGTGGAACGGGAGCTGGCGAGTGACCGGCGACCTGCCTCCAAACAGCAGTTGCAGGCGACACCGCCAGTGCGCGAAGTTCGGGAAGCTGACGATCACCCTGCGTCCGATGCGAAGGAGTTCCCTGAAGATCCGCTCGGGGTCCTTGATCGTCTGCACCGTCTGGGACAGGATGGCGTAGTCGAAGCTCTTGTCTTTGTAACTGCCGAAGTCCCGGTCGATGTCCCGCTGGATGATCGAGATCCCCCGGCACACGCAGCCCAGGACGCACGATTCGTCCAGCTCGATGCCCTTGCCGAGGATGTCCTTGTCGGCCGTCAGGCGGGCCAGGAGTTCGCCGTCGCCGCAGCCGACGTCCAGGACCGTGCTGCCCGGCTCGATCAGCGACTCGATCCGCTCGTAGTCCACGCGGGTCCGGCGAGCCCGTTCAGACCTCGCGACCCGGCACCGCCCCTGGCAGCAGTCGCCGAGGGGACCGGCGTTCACCCCAGGTCGGCGCGTCGCCCTCAGGAAACTCGACAAAAATGCGCCGAGCGTCTCGTCCTCGAGCAGGAAGGCGTCGTGTCCGTAATTCGAGGCGATATTGCAGTAGCTGACGTCCTTGCCGTTGGCGACGAGGGCATCGACCATGGCCTGTGACTGCGCCGGCGTGAACAGCCAATCGCTGCTGAAGCTGACGACGAGGAATCGGGCCCGCACGCCGGCAAAGGCCTCCTTCAGCGACCCATAATCCCGCGCCAGATCGAAGTAGTCGGAGGCCTTCGTGATGTACAGGTAGCTGTTCGCGTCGAATCGCTCGACGAAGGTCTGGCCCTGGTGGTCGAGGTAGGTCTCCACCGCGAACTCGGGGTCGAACTCGTAGCGGTACTCCTCGGCGTCGCGGAGCCGGCGTCCGAACTTCTGACGCATCCCCTCCTCGGAGAGATAGGTGATGTGCCCGATCATCCGGGCGATGGCCAGGCCCTGGCCGGGGACTTCGCCCCGGTGATACTGCCCGTTGGCGAAGTTCGCATCGGCCAGGATGGCGTTGCGACCCACCGCATCGAAGGCGATGGACTGGGCTCCCAGGTGGGTCGTCGTCGCAATGGGGATCGCGGCGTTCATCATCTCGGGGTAGGCGATCGACCACTGAATGGTCTGCATCCCGCCGATGGAGCCGCCAATCACGGCCAACAGGTGCTTGACGCCGAGGGCGTCCAGCAGCAGCTTCTGGACTTTGACCATGTCCGCAATCGTGATGATGGGAAAATCCAGGCCGTAGGGCCGGCCGGTGGCCGGGTTGATCGAGGAGGGACCCGTCGTCCCGGCGCAACCGCCGAGGAAATTCGAGCAGACGACGAAGTACTCGTTCGTGTCGATGCCCTTGCCCGGACCGACCATGCCTTCCCACCAGCCGGGCTTCTTGTCGTCGGCGCTGTTGTAGCCGGCTACGTGGGCGTTGCCGCTCAGCGCATGGCAGATGAGGATCGCGTTGTCTCCCACCTGGTTGAGTTGCCCATACGTCTCGTAGGCGACGTCAATCGGCCCGAGCGTCTTGCCGCATTCCAGCAGTAGCGGCCTATCCTGCTCGACCAGCCGGATGAACCGGGTCTCCACCAGACCCACCGAGTTGCCTCTGTCGTTTGCCATACCAGGCAACAGTATAGCCGCAAATCGACCCCTGTAAAGCGCGCCTGGCCTGCAAGCCTCCAGCCTGTCTTTCCTCTCACCCGACCGAAGCCGTCAGATATTGCCTTCGGGCAACGTCCGGGTTCTCCCCGGCGGTGAAGAGCTCGTACACCGCCTCGGCGGACGGCGCCGCCTCCAGGGCCTCGCGGAACTCGATGTCGAGCATCATCCTGCTGATCTGGGCCAGAGCCTGAATGTGAGGTCCCGTCTGCTCGGCCGGCGACGTCAGCAGCACGACGACCGAGACGGGTTTGCCGTCCACGCTGTCGAAATAGACCGGCGTGTGCGTCGTCCCCACCGCCAGAACCGGCTCGCGGACTCCCGCCGACCGGCCGTGCGGAATGGCGATCCCGAAGCCGACGCCTGTGCTGCGGATGTTCTCGCGGGCGAGGACCTCGTCGAGCGTGCGGTCCCGGTCGAGCAGCGATCCGTTCTCGTCCAGCAGATCGATCAGCTCTGTGATGATGCTCTCCTTGTCCATTCCCTCCAGCGGAACCTTGACGCACGCCGGCGACAGTGCCCTCGTCAATATCATGCCCGATTGTCCCCCAATAATACGGATTCGGATTGATGCTTGCGCGGGCTGTGTCATCCTGAACGAAGCGTAGCGGAGTGAAGGATCTGGCCTGCGACCAGGAGAAACCTCTCTTCCGATGCCCAGATCCTTCGGCTGCGCCTCAGGACGACAAGTCCCCACCCGCGCACGGATTATTCCGAATCCGTATAACACCCTGTTTCCGCGCAGACCCCGAAGCCTCCGTTCCATTCAAGTATATGGAACCTTTCGCGACGTGCCAAATCGCAGCGGAATTCGTACTATTGACAGGCGTGTCGCATGGGGGAAGCCCATCCGTCCTGCGCAATCCTTACAATATATGCCGCCTGTGCAGACGTCATGTCCCGCGTGACATTCGGGGGCGGTCTTCGAGGGTCGATCGTGGTCGCGCATCTCGGCGCAATTGCTGGATTGTGACGACGTGTTGTGGATATTACGTTCTTCGGCCGGCGAGCTGGCGGATCACGTCGATGAGAGCCTGGGTTCCATCGCGGCCTCGGCCCTGGGCCTGGAGGACCGCGAAGAGCTGCTTGACGAGGGCCGTGCCGGGCAGGGGCTGGCCGATCTGCTCGGCGTATTCGAGGACGAGCCGAAGGTCCTTCTGCTGGAGGTCCACCATGAAGGCGGGCTTCAAATCGCCTGCGACGACCTTGGGGCCCAGAACTTTCAGGGAGTGACTTCCCGCGGCGCCGGCGGTCGTGACCTTCAGCGTCGTCTCCAGGTCCAGGCCGGCTTTCTCGGCGAAGGCGAGCCCTTCCGCGACGCTCATGATCGTGTGGATCACCATGACCTGGTTGGCGAGCTTGGTGGTCTGGCCGGAGCCGAGCGGTCCGCAGTGCGTGATCGTGCGGCCGAGCGTCTCCAGGATCGGTCGGACCTTCTCCACGACCTCGGCGGGGCCACCCATCATGATGGACAGCTTCGCTTCGATCGCGCCGATCTGCCCGCCGCTGACCGGGGCGTCGAGCAGGGTGACGCCTCGCTGGGCGAGGATTTCGCCCATTTTGCGGGTCTCGACGGGGGAAATCGTGCTCATATCGATGCAGATCAGGCCTTCCCGTGCGGCTTCGATCACGCCGGCGGGCCCGAGCAGGACGGCCTGCACATCGGGCGTGTCCGTCACGCAGGTGATGACGACGTCGCTGGCCTGCGCCAAGTCCCTCGGCGTATCGGACCAGCGGGCGCCCTCGTTCAGGAGGGCCTGGGCCCTGGATCGGGTCCGGGTGTGTACGGTGAGCGGATACCCCGCGCGGAGCAGGTTCCGCGCCATCGGCTCACCCATGATGCCCGTTCCGATGAAACCGATCCGTTCCTGGCGCACAACCGCCTCCATGCTTCCAATGTATAGCTGGGTCCCAAACCCGAAATCCGAATCTCGAAATCCGAAACAAATCTAAAGCACAAAACCCAAATGACTGAAACGCTGTCGCGAATTCGCGAGAGTCGTTTGGGACTTCGAATTTCGGTCATTTGGAATTGTTTCGGATTTTGTGCTTCGTGCTTCGGATTCTGACACAGAGAGCCTTGCCCCTCTATGTCCTACCCGTCGGATCAGATGATCTCGAGCCTGCGAATGATCGACTTGGACCATCGAACACTGCGGACCTGCGTCATGATGAGCAGCAAGAGGGCGACGAGCCACAGGCCGCAGAACCGCAGGTAATAGAAGATCACGTTCGGCACCCCGTCGGCCTTGGCGTCGAACCAGCGAAGCAGTTCCTCGGAGCCGTAGGCCACCCCGACTACGTTCGAGCCGAAGAGCCTCTGCCAGGGGATGATCAGGGCCGCCATAATCAGCGCCAGGATGAACGCGCGGGAAATGTGATTGATGCCGCCCAGTCTGCCCACGAGCGAGACCATGAGACAGAAGAAGACGGTCAAGGCGAACAGGACCGCCGCGACGATGAGGATGCCGTTGGCGACCCCTGTGACGCGAGCGAGCAGCTCGTAATCGAAATCACCGAGGAGACTGCCTACGAATCCTTCGCCGGTTGGCTCGGCTTGGCCGTTCTCGGCGGGAGCGATTGCCGGGTTCGTCGCGGCGGGCTGAGCCTCGCCGGGCGTCTCGACCCAATGCAGGTTCACCGCCCAGAAGGCCGCCTGGATCATCGCCAGGCAGATCAGGACGATCACGAAGAAGATGCTCTTCCAGGCGCGGAAGACCCCCACGGCTTCGAGGCTGTCGCTTGTCTCGACCATGTTGTTTGGATTGACCGGAATGTCGTTCATCTCTCATGCTCTCCGTTCACCACGATTCACACAGGAACGCTCAGGCGATTATCCGAAATTACGGGAACCGACACAAGGGAATTCTTCCCGTCGGCGGTTCTTCCGGCTTCACCACTCACTCCTCCGAAGCCAAGGGCACTCGCGTGCCGCGAATTGCCTGCGACAGGCCGCACATCACCGGCTCGATCCTGCGAATCTCTTCCTCGCTCACGGCCAGGGGCGACCGACACCACAGGAGCGTGAATCCCAGCGAGCGGCCCAGGTCGCTCAAGGGGAGCGTAGCGATCGAGAACCCGGCGAGCCCTGGAATGTTCTCTCTCAGAGCGAGGCTCGATCTCTTGCCGAGCGTGCAGATCCTGTTTGACTTGCAGATTTCGTCGACCAGCTCGGAGGTCAGGTACTCCTGCGGACCTTCCTGTTCGTACGCGAACGTCTCGTCGTCCTCGAACGAATAGAGTTCGCAGCCGTCGGACTGCCGCAGATAGAAGGCGACGCGGACGCCGGGCAATTCCTGGCGGATTTGCTGGTCGGCTTGGGCCAACAGGTGCTTCAGGTCCGCGCTGCCCAACAGCGACTTGTAGAACTCCGCCGCGAAGCTGACCGTGTAGAGTTGCTGGATAAAGACCCGCTGGGCGGCAATCAGATCGTTGCACAGGATATCGATCTTGCGTGCCTGCTGCTTACGCTGCTTGTTGAGCCTGTTCAGGAGCAGGCGCAGTCGTCTGTGTCGTTCGGTCTGGCTCATAGATCTCCAGGTTCAAAGACGCCTATCGGGGGGCTCCTCCACGCAAAAGCACGCCGGGCGCCCCGTGTCAAAGGGGCCGAAACCCCGTGCATAGGTTCGACCCTGGAATGAAGGTGCTTTAATTCCGGCCCGCCTGGATTGTCGATCCGTCCAGTCGCCCCATAAACAGTCCCCTATCATCGGTGACGCCCGCCTGAATCAAAAGCAGGGGGCAAAAGGAAGTCACAGGAATCCTGATCGCGAAGTTTCACGCCGGATGTTTTCGGACGTATTGTGGCGGAAGCACGGTTGCCCGGATAGAAGGCGGCGCTTCCACGCGAGGGGAATGGCGCGACTTTCGACATGGAACGGAGGGGTGGTGACGTGACGGGGATGAGACTGATTCTTCAGTGGGTGTTGCCCGTGTGGCTGGCGGCGGTTTGGCCAAAGCAAGGTGTGGGACGAAGAATTTCTCCTCGACCCCACACCCTGCTTCCCACAGAGCTTTAGGCTTCCACCAGAACTCTGCCTGGGGCTGTCCGCAACCTTCCCTCCTGGGACAGGTTCGTCGCCCAGTATATGGATAGTTGAGCCAGGAAAACAATTGCGCTAACTACGTATTTTTCTGGGATTCGTGAAAAAACAGTCCCAATGCCTGTGACGCCGCTGTGCAGGGTAGAACCGTCGTGGAAGGACTGTCGGCCGGTGACGCGCTATGCCGTGGGCAGCGTCACCGTGACGGTGGTGCCGTGGTCGGGCTGACTGTCGAGCTCGATCGTGCCGCCGTTGAGCTGGATGAGCCGACTGGCGAAGGCCAGGCCCATGCCGCGTTTGCGGCCGGCGGGCTTGGCTGAGAAGAACGGGCTGGCTGCCTTCTTGCGAGTTGCGTCATCCATGCCGCACCCGAGATCGCTGATTTGGAGCCGCACGCCAGCGTCGACCGGCTCGGCCGTGATTTTGACGGGTCCCATCGCGTCTGTGTACGACTCGACCGCATTGGCGATGATGTTCGCCAGGGCCGAGGCAATTTGGGCTGAGTCCACCAAAACGTGGACAACCTCTTTGCTCACATGGACTTGCGTGTTGATGTGCTCCGCGCCGGTCTTCTGTCCAGCCAACTCAATTGCCTCCTCGATGACTTGGCCGACGTCGATCAGGCTGACGCGCGGTTGCGGCGGTTCGGCGTAGGCCATGAGGTCATCAACGACGCTCGACGCCTCGCGGGCGTTTTCGACGATCCTTTCGAGGGCGTTGCGCTTCTGGCCGTCGGATTCCGCCTGGGCGATCAGTTGGGCCCGGCCGGTGATGACCGAAAGCGGATTGTTCAACTCGTGAGCGACTCCGGCGGCCATTTCCGCCAGGGCTTCCACGGGTTTGGTGATCGGATGGACTTCCGACGACGCCGGCTTCACGCGACCGTTTTCGTGGGAGAGCCGCTCGGCGAGACGCTCCTGCCGTTCGTTGGCGAGGGCCAGGCCGAGGATCGTGCCTGCCAGCGAGGCGGCCATCTGGAATTTCTCGGCGAACAGCTCGGCGTCGGCAGGGTAGTTCAGCTCGAATGCGATCAGCCCGATTGCCCGGCCATCGGCGAGCAGAGGCAGCAGTTTTGTCTGGGTCCGGTCGAAATCGGCCTCCAACTGGTTCAGCAGCCATTCGACGCGGTCCTGGGCGTCGAGCATGGCGAACCGACTCGTCAGCGGCTTGGGGATTGGGTCCTCGGCAGGGGCCTCGAGGACCGTCTTATGACTGTGGCCGAGGGCCTCGACAATAGCGGTATCGAGTGCATTCTCCCGCGAGCCGGCGGTCAGGCAGATGCAGACGGTGCCCGTCTGGAAGAACCGTTGCCACCGTTTGGCGAACTCCTCCGCCAGATCGATGGCCGCAAGGCTGGAGCTCACGTCGTGCAGAAACTCCTGGGCAAAGGTCAGGTACCCTGAAGCGGCCTGGAGGGATCGACCCTCAACGGAGAGCTTCGTGTGCTGACGGGCCAGATCGGCCGCCGTGCTCTGGATCAGATCGCAGTATTTGGCGGTGGCCCTGGGAATCTCGAACCCGAGCGACTCGGATCGACGCTTCACCTCCTGCGACAGCTCGTCGTGGATCTGCTGGAGAGTCTTGGCGGGAACGCCGAGCGATGCGGCGATCTCCTGCAGCGGTTCCGGCGCGTCGAAGCTGCCCGACTGGCCGATGCCCGTCTGGCGGGCGATCCCGTCGGCGGCCTTGACCAGCAGCGCAATTCGGGCCTCTGCGACGGATTCGAGCGCCGCAACGTCGCGATGGTGAAGCCAGATCGCCAGCATGATGGGCTCGGGCAGCCGCCAACGCTGGGCGAGCTGCTTGCCGAGCAGCGTGTGATTGGTTCCGAGGTGCTCGTGCTCGACCGCACAGAGGCTGGCGTTCGTCGCCTGCGCCTCGTGGGCAATGGCGGCCAGGCTCTTGGGCATGACGTCCTGCAGGGCGAACTTGCCGATGTCGTGCAGCAGTCCGGCCGACCAGGCGAGCTGAGGATCGACGCCGGAGGCGGCCTCCGCGATCCGCTTGGCGCAGCAGGCGACCGCCAGACTGTGCAGGATCAGCTCCTTGCGGGCGGGCGCATCGAGCTGCTGGTCCGCGAAGTCGATCTCGAAACCAGCGGTGACCTTGATTCGCAGCAGCGCATCGCGAACCTCGTCGGTGTCCAGGCGGTCCAGGACGAGGCGAACCGCATGACGCTGCCGGATCGGACCGGCGGCCTGACGCTGCGCCAACGAAAGAATCGCCGCGGCACAGGCGGGCTCGCATTCGAGCGTCTCTGCGACCGACGCCGGAGAGAAATGACCCTGGGCAAGCTTCGAGAGATACTGCACGGCGACGCACGGCGGGACCGACAGCGATCCCAACTCGTTGACGGCCAGCTCCACCTTGCGGGATGCCGTCGCATCGATATACCTTTTCGCCATGCGGCTACCCTACACTATCTCCGCCCGAGGGAGTGGACCCGCCACCCATGGCGTCGTTCACCCTCTCTCCGGTTCTTCTGTCATCGCCGCGTCGCGGCGCCGCGTTCTCAAGCAACCAACTGCAGTGTGGAATTCACCTTGTCGGTGAGCTCCGAGATATCGAACGGTTTGCGAATGAACGCCTCGGCGCCCGACTTGAAAAGCTGGTCGATCTCTTCCTGTTTGATCACGCCGCTGACGATGATGATCCGGGTGTTCTGGAACTCCGGGTTACTGCGGATCGTCTGACAGACCACGTTGCCGTTGACATCCGGCAGCATGTAGTCGAGCAGAATCAAGTCCGGGTGGAATAATTGCGTCACCATCCCTGCCTCGTACCCGCTCGACGCCGTACGGATCTCGTAACGGCCGTCGCGAGTCAGAATGTCCGTGATCAGCTCGACGATCTCCGCGTCGTCATCGACGACCAGCACCTTCTTGCGTCCCGAATCCAGGTTGTCCAGGGGGATGCTGTTATCCCTCATGAACTTGATCAGATTCGCACGGGGGATGCGTCGGAACTTCGAGCCCGGCACCCGAAAACCCCGGAGCCTGCCCGAATCGAAACAACGGATGATCGTTTGCTGACTGACCCGACAAATCTCTGCGGCTTCGCCGGTGGTAAATAGATCCTTCATCCTTACCCTTCCTTTTTCGCCAACTCCATTTGACAGAAGGCCCACTCAGTTTGCCTTACTGTCCCACCTTAACCCGACCCCCGTACCATGTCAAGGCGAAAAAACAGCAAAAACGCCGATCTTTGCCATAGTACCCAATTTCTTATCGGCAACTTCGAGCCTTTCTCTTCGATGATTTTTTCCGGACGCTCGGCAACAGGATGGGCAAACTGAGGAAAGAGTCTGGATGATTCAATGCCTGCGTTCCTCTGTCGGCACACCCACGAGTGCAGACGGGAGCTTCCTGGTCCTGGCCGCAATGCCTATTGCCATGTGAAATGACGCTGCCCATCAGGTTTCTTGGCGGCAATTCTCCGCCAGAGACGAGAGCCTGCCGGATCGCGAGAACAGAAGATCAGATAGTAAAGCGGCTGCCCTGATGTGGTCGTGATGCGTTCAAAATCGATCTCGCTGTACTTGAGCTCAGTGCGGATAACCTCAACGTAGGTGTCCCTCAGAACTTCTGCCTGACGATGTGCAGGAGTCTGACGCAAACGGGCACGCCAGTCAATTGAGCTACCAAAGCAACGATCCAGATTCGATTCTGGATTATCGAGGTAATAGGCGGCCCAATTTCTCAGAGCATCTACCCTGTCAGGAAAGAAGACAATCAGATCCATTCGCTTTACCGTAAGCGTCTTCATGGTCTGAAGGTCAATGTGAAGACCATAGGGATCCAGAAAGCACAACGACAGCGTTTTCTCTGGAATGGCTTGAGCGATCACAGGCACCTGCAAAGAGGTCAACATAGTGCAACCCGGACCATCGTTTGCTTTTCATGGCCGTGGTGAAAGCGTCGATGTATCGCCTGATGAAATGATGTTTGTATTTTGAATGCTCGCCGACTTCGGGGATCACGAGGCCATCGTCATGAGGTGGCTCCAACTGAAACATAAGCTGATTCCCTCCGCAAAGTGTCTTCAGGTATCTCGTTCCAGACTCTATCTTCCAGCATCCGTCCGTTGGCTTTTTTGTTCACGCCGCCCCATTGTTTGAAGAAGAAGGGGATTCCCTCGGCAAGGCATTGGTCGCGGATGTCGGTTACCCACTCGTGGCAGATTGGGCGAGCGCCGGGGCCGGATTCGCCGCCGACAATGACCCAGTCGATGCCGTCGAGATTCATGTGGGGGATGCAACTCAAAAGCGGTTCGCAAGAGAGAAACTTGACAGTCGCACCGGTCTGCCTGAGGTGGTCGATACGAAACGTGTAGTCGCTGCTCTCGACAGTGACGCCCATCCAGACGTTTTCAGGCCAGGGGAGCTTGGGGCTGAGCTGGGCGAGTCGCTCGGACCGCTTTGTCAGGACCTGGAAGCAGTGCCGGCGTGCTCGCTTCATCACATCGAAGACCTTCAGGATGAAATCGAACGGCACATCTTTGTGAAAAAGGTCGCTCATTGAGTTGACGAAGATCATTCTTGGCTGCCGCCAGTGCAGAGGGAGGTCGAGCATGCGCGGATGCAGTGTCAGTCGGAAACCGTCGCGATAGTTCGGCTGGCCCATCGCCTGGAGCCGCTTGGCCATCCGCTCGGCGTAGCAATTCAAGCAGCCCAGACTGATCTTTGTGCAGCCGGTCACCG
>ENA-UPTA01003893-UPTA01003893.1-activated-sludge-metagenome-genome-assembly--contig:-NODE-3893-length-14377-cov-15.700321_pt1 | contig 14377 bp, 13 predicted proteins | sample MGYA00238184_ERZ773361 | MGnify/ENA primary metagenome ERZ773361 (study PRJEB29100, sample SAMN05720205) | activated sludge metagenome | isolation source: anaerobic digester from wastewater...
GTTCAGGGGACATTTTATTTCGGTGAAAAGGGGACAAAAACATTCGGCGTTGACATCAGTTCCGCCTCCACTTCCATCATCCGTTCCGTCAGCCACTGGAGCATTGAATACAGCGGATCCGATTCCCCCATGAAATGGAGTAGCAATTTCTTATACGCCGAAGTATCATATTCCCTGGCCATCGCTCTGTCTCCTTTCCTTAGTGTTGGGCAAACACCATTTTAGGAGATATCGATGGCCTCCTACAATCTCTCAAATTGCAAACTTTCTTTTACACTACCTATCAATTTTATTGGTTTTTTCTTTTCTTGTATAAAATATTTCTTGACTTTCACATACGATGGTTTAGACATATATTGTAAACCTGCTGCAGCAGCAACAAGTCACCTTTTCTCTTTTTAAACTGAATACATTGCGTTCACTCAATTTCTGGTAAGTTTTTGATACCGGAGATATGGCACGTGTGCATTTTGTCGTGAGATATAAATTATATTTCTTCTTACTCATCATTTTATTTTTAATATTCGGCGTTAAGCATATTTCGTTTTGTTGGACGGGGAAATGTGTCAGTGTTTCCGATGGAGACACAATAGGTGTAATGCATTTTGGTAAAGAAGAAAAGATTCGTCTTTATGGCATCGATTGTCCTGAAAATGGACAAGATTTCGGAAATAGAGCAAAACAGTTCACAGCATCTTTTGTTTTTGGGAGAGAGGTTGATATCATCGATAAAGAAACCGACAAGTACGGGAGAACGGTCGGGTTTGTCTATGTAAAAAATAAATGCGTTAACGAAGAAATAATCAAAAATGGATACGCTTGGGTATATCGCAAGTATTGTAATGATGAGATCTGCGACAAGTGGAGAAGGCTTGAGGAGGTTGCCAAGAATCAAAAGTCAGGTTTATGGGAGCGCACCGATTGCATACCTCCTTGGGAGTACAGGCATAGTGGATTTTCAAGGAATTTGAACGCATCGAATAACTTATTACTTTTAGCACCCTATCACGGAAACACAAAATCTCACGTTTTTCATTCATCAACTTGCAGATTTTATGATTGTGTGAATTGTACCGTAATCTTTATAAATCGAAAAGATGCTTTAGCAGCCGGATATAGAGCATGTGGTAGTTGTAAACCATAATGTTTATCATCTAAATGCCAATATTTTTTACTACGTATTCAGGCATATTTTGTATACTCTGATTGTTCATATCTGTATCTGATAAAGCTACTTTTCTATACTCTATTGCTATATTTTAATCTTAAAGGGGCAGTTTATGAAAAACGTGATAGATAGACTTTTTACAGGACATACCGCAAATCTGAGGGATTGGATTAGATATATATATGTAGTTTTAATCTTGATTCTTTCATTATTTCTATCTTCTTGTGCGGTTACCGGAACATCACCTCCATCTTTTGGATATAATTTTATATTCTCTCCTGGGCAACATATATCAAAGCTTATTGAGCAAAATGAATTTGAGGACGCAGAAACAGTCTACGAAAGAGAAATTGATTTCTTCGATAAATCGAAAAAATATGATGTTATTTTAAAGTGTCTAGCGAATCAATTAAATATTCTTGTTGAAAAAGAAATTGAACCGATAATTAAAAATATTACATCAATACATTGGCCTTGTTCCTCCGATAATTGGCAAGATATTAAAGATTTAATATCAATGTCAAAGGCGGCAATTGATAATTATGATCGAAGACTAATTTTTAAAAACACAGATTCAGTTCTTCCTTCTATTAACGTACTTAATGAAAGAATTATATATCTTGAAAATGAAATGTCACTTTATGCTTCCATCGCTTTTAGGGATTACGAAGAATTGCAGACTAAAAACTTCTTTATGCAGTACCCTCTAGAGTTGGAACCAAAAGAATTTTTGGCTAAACATTGTGATGTAATTTACAACAAAGCAAAATCAATGAGTAGTGACCAAATAAAATCTGTATACGAGATATATTTTGATTATTTTGATGAAAATATAATAAATATAATAGCTTCACAATATTACCAGGCCGCATTATATGAATTTAATGTTAAAACAATTGATATATCTTCTATAATTAAAGCTTTAAAAAAAGCAATGTCTGATAATATATCTTTGAAGATAATCCCCGGCGTTAAGTTTAATTTCATAGATGCAACAAGTTTTTCTCTTGTAACGAAAGGCGAAATTGAATTTCCCGTTGCTATAGATGTAGATTTACCGATTCCATCGGAGAAAATCTGTCTTAATGATGCCTTAAAATGCTCACAATTTAATGATGCAGAAGTAGTAATTATTATAGAGACAGCACTTGCTAGAAATACGCGTCATATTGTTAAAATGAATGGCGTTCAGTCGGAATTCCAAAATGGAACGACAAGAGAATTAAGCTCTAATTATAACATGGCCCAAATAGAGTTAAATGGCGCTCAACAAAACTTAATGCAGGCGCAAATGGAGCTTACAAGGATTAATAATTTATATTGCCAGGGGTATGCTTGCTTAGGAAAAGTAATCGCTCAAGTAGCTGCAGCATCTACTGTAGGAAAAGCAAAGAGTCTTGTTGAACAATTAACGCAGAAATTGTCTCAAACACCTATGTATGACGAAGTACCTATATACCAACCATATAAATTCAATAAGGTTTCAGTTTCTTCATCAAAAGTTACCACTGTTAATTATTACGTCATCGATAAGCTATCAAAAACATTCTTTACGGGGACTTTTGACGCAAAACAGAAAAAAGAATTTATTGTCAATTACGGCATACATGAAAGAGATAAAGATTATGAAAAGAACATATTTAACTGCGATAAAGAAGAAGATATTGTTCACTTTGAAGAAAGTTCTATTAATGTAAAGTTGTCAGATATTATAGATAATTATCTATCGAACAGAACAAAACATATTAAAATCCCCAATATGGTAAAATTAAGAGAAGATATATTAGAAAAAAGAAATAAAAGACTTAATGAAATAAAAAAATTGAAATATGATGTGAAGCCTAGCATAAAAGATAGGCGTTTTGAGAGCGTTGTTGTAGTGTGTCACCCTGGAGGAGCACTCGGCGCAGGATTTTTTGTTGCTGATGATCTAGTGCTATCAAATTATCATGTAATCGAAGGTACAAAATATGTTGAAATGAAGTTATTCGATGGACAAGAAACATTTGGGAAGGTTATTGATTATGATATTAGATTGGATCTTGCACTGATAAAATCGCAAGCAATAGGAATACCTGTCCAAATCAGTGATGATAAGACATTAACATTGGGTAATTCTGTAGAAGCAATTGGACATCCAAAAGGATTTGAATTCAGTATTACCAGAGGAATAATAAGTGGTCTTAGGAAAATTAAAAGTTCATATGCGCCAGGAGGTAAAGAAATTTTATTTATTCAGACTGATGCCGCCATTAACCCGGGTAACTCTGGAGGCCCTCTGTATCTCTCAGATAAAGTTGTTGGAGTCAATACGCAGAAACTTGCTGCCACTGAAATTGAAGGTATTTGTTTTGCGATTCATTATTCTGAGATAATTGAATTCATATCAAAATCAATTGGGGGAAAAGAACGTTGAAAAAGAAAATATCAATATATATAAGCATTACATTAATGTTTACATTAAGTTGTGCAACACACAGCAGAATGGGAATGATAAAAGATAATGAGACAGGTCTTCAGTATGGATCAATAGTTGAGAGGAACCTAGTAATTGACTCAGCTCAAATGGAAAATAAATATTTAAAAATATCTATAAGAAATATATCTGGCGATTCTTCTTATGACAGCCATAGCTTATCAGGATATCTTGAGAAAAGATATTTAAGTAAAGGATATTTAATCACCCAAGGAGACAATTACGGGATATATATGGATATTAATTTGTTATATTCCGGAAAAATCCAGAAAGATATGAGAAGCGAATATGGATTTCTTGGAGTCGCTACGGGGGGTATAATTGGATATAGATCTAACGCAACTGCTGGAACGGCAATCGGTCTTTTTACTGGAGCCACTCTTGGGTCAATTATAGGAAGCTATGTAACAGATGATACATATATAATTTTGGTGGATGTAAACATAGGAATAGTACGGCCTCAAAGTGGGATCACGGATACAACAATAGTATTCAGTGCAAGTAAAAAAGAAAAGTATCAAGAAAGAACAGGCGTGACACATTTCAGTGAGAAGCTTCACACACGTATCGCAGTTTACGCTGGTGGCAGAAATGTAATCCAAAATCAAATAGCTGGTGGAGTTAAGGAAAGAATGAAAAGTATCTTAGCAGATATTATATAAATTAATGTATTTAAAAGTAGAATAAAATGAGTATTATATACAATATAGATAATTTTACAAAAGTCTTTTTGAGCTATACGGAACAAAAACATAGCCTAGAGCAATAATGGATCAAGGACTTTAAATATCTATGACTTCAGCTCGGCAAATCAAGGCCAAAACCGGGACGAAGACGAAACCACATAACATCTCGCTTTACTAGGAATTGTGCTCCGCTTCGCTCCGCACAATCCTGTAAGCTTAGCGTTGGACGAAGGAAATAAAATGATCCGTTTGCGACATTTCTCATTTCGTTTTGCTGAACAAGTTCTCAATGCACGCCTTGCAATCAAGCAGGAAATTGAGGCAATTCTGCAAAATCCTATCATTGACCCAACGGAGCTATCTCGCCCTCGATTCAATGAACTACTAGATCAACTATTCACTGCCAAAGGCTGGCAGTCACAACCGCAAGTATTCCCGGAACCGAAGGACCCCTCTGCAAAAATGGACTTTCTGAAGGACCGTGTGGGCGTCGAAGTAGAATTCGGTCATTCTTCGTTCATTGGAATCGATCTGCTTAAATTCCAGGTGTCCTCCTATTCGGGCTTGGACCAAATCGATGTCGGTGTCTATGTGACGACGACACGTGCCTTCCAGAAGCGGATGGTTACCGAGTACGGACAGAAGTGGAACGGGAGTCTCACGTTTGAAAAGGTTACAAAGTACCTCCCCCACTTCAAGAGCGCTATACAGGTGCCGATCTATGTAATTGGTATTGATATTTAGAGCAGCGTCCAACAATATCTTCCTGCAGATCGCAAAAAGCTGTGTCTGCTGAAGAGTGACATTATACTACACTTCCGACGGTAATCCACAGTAATCCCCTTTAATAAAAATCATTTGTTAGTAGGTTTTGTGTTTATATCCCCTACTCCAAAGAATATTTTTACGATTTCGTGTACTTTCATAAAAACCAACTCACCATCAATTGTTCAACCAATACGAAAAGAAAGGTAGCGTCAAGAGTCTTTCCACATTGGCAGCTTGATGGTGTTTCTCCTTCGTGAACGGCAATTAAACAAGAGATCAAAACTGGAGGGAAAAACAATCTCAAAAACTCAAAGGGGCACGATGAAAAAATGAGATGCTCTTAATATTACCATCAGGATTGAAAATTCCCTGAGTGAGAACAAAAGGGGCCGGGATGTTTCTCCCGGCCCCTTGGATGTTCTTGGCGTCCCCACGCGGAGTCGAACCGCGGTCGTCGGCGTGAAAGGCCGATGTCCTAGGCCTCTAGACGATGGGGACGAACCATCGAAATTGTTGAAGGGTGGTATATATCCATTCACTTCATTCCTGTCAACAGAATTTTGTAATGTCAAGACCCTGCGGGCATTCAGCGGCCCTTTAAAGGGTTGCAGCCGTCGATGATTGCGGTTTCCCCGACAGGGAAGCCGCTCACTCGAAGATCACCGGCTCCCTCAGAATGGCCCTTCGCCCCTCCGCGGCAAGGACGGCCATCTCCGGGTGGGTCTCCCGCAGGGAGGCCACCTGGTGGAGGTTGTCCGCCGTCCGGGAGATGAGCATGGCAAGGTCCCCGTCGGAGATCCTCCACCGGCCCCGGATGTCCTCCCAGGGCATCCCCCTGGCCCAGTCGTAGATGACGACCGACGCCCAATAGGGCAGCGGGCTCACCTCGAATCCCACCTCCCTCATCCGCTTCACCAGGGGGGAGATGGACACCACCATCCGGTCGAAGGCCTGCCGCAGTTTCCGCGGCGTCTCCTTGCGCTTCACCGGGATGTCCAGGTCGCGGTCGTACACGAAAGGGGCGATGATGGCGGCCAGGAGGGCCATGTCCCTCTCGGAGAAGACCTTCTTCTTGAGGCACTCGGCAATGAGAAGGGGCTGGTCCAGCCTGAGCCGTGACGCCCACAGGCCGTCATCGGTCAGGCGGTCGTTTTCGTCGACGAACCCCTCCTGACGCAGGAAATCGAGGTGCTTCCTGAAATCCGTCCAGATGTCCTGCCTCCCTTTCTTCCCCTCCTGCCGGTTCTGGAAGTCGGCGAAGGAGGACTGGAAGATCTCCCGGATCTCCTCGGGCCGGTGGGACAACAGGAGGTTCAGCACCATGGAGAAATCGTTCCCCAGGTGGCTTTCGATCTTGTCCGGCTTCCGGAAGTTGACCTTCCGGATCCGCTCCACGTCCATGTTCCGGCCGGGAACGATGACCATGAACCCGATCTTGTCCTGACCCCTGCGGCCCGCCCTTCCCGTCATCTGGTGAAGCTCCGTGGCGTTCAGGGGCACGAATTCATGGCCGTTGAACCGGTCCGAATTGAAGAGGACCACCGAGCGGGCGGGGAAGTTCACCCCCGCCGCCATGGTCGACGTGGCGAACACGGCGTCGAGATGGCCCTTCTTCATCATCGTTTCCACGGCGAATTTCCATGCCGGAAGCTGGCCGCCGTGATGGGCCCCCACGCGGAACCTGCGAAGCGCCTTCAACTGCTTGTGGTCTTCCAGGAATGGAAACCGGTCGAGGAGCACGCCCAGGTCCTGCTCGAACAGGACCTCGTCCTTCCGCCGGGACGAACCCTGGCGCATCAGGCCGACGGCGGCGTCGCATTCCGACCGGGACTGAAGGAAGAATATGGCGGGAAGCAGGCGGAACTTCCCCAGGACCTCGATCAACTCGTTGAAACGGGTGAAGATCCTCCTTTTTCCGAACCCGTTGTTCCCCTCCTCCACGAAGGCTTTGACTTTAGGGTAGATCCTCCTCCCGTCGAAAAGGGGCATCACCCTTCCCGAGGGATGAATGAAAAGCGGGTACAGCGGGACGGGGCGCCCGTCCTCCTCGACGACCCGGCATTCCTTGCCCCGGATCCCCTCGAGCCAGTCGGCGATCTCCCTGCCGTTCCCGATGGTGGCGGAAAGGAGAAGGAGATTGATCCGCGAGGGGAGGTAGATCATGATCTCCTCCCACACGACCCCCCGGTCCGGGTCCCCGAGAAAGTGGGCCTCGTCGAGGATCACGAGGTCGCAGTCCAGGTTTTCCCCCTTGTGCATGGCGTCGTAGAGCTGGTTCCGGAGGATCTCCGTGGTCCCCACGATGATGGGGGCGTCGGCGTTGTCCTTCGTGTCTCCAGTGAGGATCCCCACATACCCCCGGCCGAACCGCTCCCCGAACTCCACCCACTTGGAATTGGTGAGCGCCTTCAGCGGGGAGGCGTACCAGATCTTCCCGCCCTTCTCGAATATGGTGTGGATGGCCTCCTCGGCGATCCAGGTCTTCCCGGATCCCGTCGGCGCGATGACCATGCAGTCCGTCTTTCGGACCGCTTCGAGAGCCTCCAGCTGAAAGGGGTCGGGTTTGAACGGCGTTTCCGGGGGCCTTCCGATTTTCCTGAACACGTCCCTGAGGACGGATTCCGCCTCCGGCTTGAATCGAACGTAAGGATGTCTGAAAGCCGGCTTACCCCTCGACATCTGACAGACGACCCTTCAGTTTCTCGTATTCTTCCTTCATCCTTCCATCCCTCTCCATTTTGTTCTCGAACCGGCGGCAGACCCGCGTCACCCCCGATTCGGAAAGCCCCCCGAAAAAGTCTCCGATTTCCCTGTTTCTGCAGGCCGTGAGTTTCCTCGCAGCATAGATCGCCAGATCCCGGTTGAAATTCCTCCGCTTCACCGGTTCCGTGCCGGCGGCGCCGCTTCGCGCGCCGATCATTTTCGAAATCCCCTCCAGATCGTAACCGCGCGGGACTTTCTTTCCGCCGGGAGCCCCCTTCCCCGGGCCGCCTTCTTCCCCCACTTTTCTCATCGTTTCCGCAATGAAGGCATCGCTTCCCAGGACGGCGCCCTTGAAGGCCCCTCGGAAAGGGTCCTCCTCCTTTCGCCCGATGGCGGATTCGACAAACCGGCGGTACCGGTCCGGGGCCTTCTCGATCCGATCCGAAACGAGCCGCCAGAGGAATTCCCGGGACACGACATCCTCGCAGGCCGGGTCGATGCAGGCCCGGTAGCTCGTGTACTCGTAATCCTCCGGCCTTTTCACCAGTCCGGCCCTCACCGGGTTCAGATGTATGTACCGGGTCAGCTCCATCAGGCAGGCGTCCTTCTCGACGAGGATCGACCGGTACCGCCCCTGGAAGAGATGCCCCTTCCGGTCCGTCCTCGTGTTGAAATAGCTCGTGTAGGAGCCGTTGAGGAAGTGCATGACGGCGCTCAGGTTCGCCGCCGGCGTCTCCCCCAGGATGTGGAAGTGATTTCCCATGAGGGCGTACGCGTAAATGACAAAGCCGTAGCGTTCCCGCGCCTCCCGGAAATAGCGCCTCATCCTTTCGTAGTCCTGCCGGGCGCGGAAGATACGCTTCTCCTCGTTGCCACGGCTCATGACGTGGTAAAAGGCATTGGGATATTGAATTCTGAGAGGTCTTGCCATATATATGGGAGTCTTGATCGATCTGGGAAGGAGGATAGGTCCATTTTTGTCAAAAGTCAAGGACTGACCCCGGGAAAACCGGGGACAGGCATCTTCTGGGGATGGTTCGTCGTACTCGGGGCCTTCGTGATCCTGGGCATGAACTACGGCTCTCGCTACTGCTTCGGGGTTTTCATCAAGCCCATGTTCGACAGCTACGGGTGGACGATGACCCTTCTTTCCGTCGGGGCATCGCTGAACCTCGTCATGTATGCCGTCGGGGGAATCTTCTCGGGGCGGCTTCTCGACCGCATCGCCCCCCGCTGGGTCATGACCGTCGGGGCCCTGCTCGCCGGAACCGGTTTCATCCTGGCGGGCCTGATCCGGTCGCCCCTCGAATTCTACCTTGCCTACGGCATCCTGTGCGGTCTCGGTTCGGCGGGGATCGGGGTCGTTGTCGGAAGCTCCTCCGTGGGGAAGTGGTTCGACAGGAAAAAAGGCCTGGCCGTGGGGGTCACCACCATGGGGATCGGTCTCGGCACCATGGCCCTCACACCGTTTGCGGGCTACCTGACCAAGCACTTCGACTGGCGGACCGGGTTCTTCATCCTCGGCGGGATGATCATCCTGATCGGCGTCAGCCTGTCCCAGCTCCTGATGGGGAAAAGAACCCCCGAGGAAAACGGGTGGCTGCCCGACGGCATCCCCATCGCCGTGGATGCGGGAAGCCTCCCCCTGGAAAATCCCGGCAGTGAAAACGGTTTCTTCTCTCAGCCGGCCTTCCGGACCTCCACGTTCTGGATCATGGTGTTCTGCTTCAGCGTAGCCATCATGGCGGAGATGACTTCCTTCGTCCACCAGGCCGCCTACGCGGAAAAACTGGGGATCGACAAGATCGTCGCCGCGTCGTCCATCGGCGTGATCGGCATGGCGAGCATCTTCGGCCGGTTTTTCTTCGGATGGTTCAGCGACCGCCTGAAAGATCCCAAGTACGCGGCGTCGCTCGGGTTCCTCCTCATGGCGCTTGCCCTCGTCCTCCTCCTCAGGATTAAGACCGTCACCGGCCTGCTCGCGTATGCCTCGATCTTCGGATTCGGCTACGGGTCCCTGGCAACCATGATGCCCATCCTCCTCTCCGACCGGTTCGGGCGGCAGATTCTTGGATCGACTTACGGGATCCTCACGTTTTTTGCTGTCGGATTGGGGGGAAGCATGGGACCACTCCTGGGAGGATGGCTCTTCGACCGGTTCGGAACCTACCGCCACGGCTGGGTCGTCAACCTCATCCTCCTCCTGGGCGTGACCTCGCTCATGCTCTTCCTGAAACGAAAGCCGAAAACGGTCCGGTGAAAGACGCTCAGTCGGGCCGCTTTCCGCCCCAGGGGTTCAGATCGATGTCCTCGGCGCAGACGGGGCAGAAAATGAGCGTGTTGACACTCCCGCAACCATGTCCGAAAAGATCGAACCGGTAACAGGCGCGGCACAGCGGAACCCGGCACCCCATGCAGCGCATGACGGCGCCGCCTTTCCCGCACACACCGCAAGCGGTCTCTTCAAGAATCACCTGTATCATGGGAAGCGCCGTCTCACAGGGTCCCCTTGAGCCCGATCCGTTCCGCCACTTCCCGCATCCCCATGATGGCGTCCTCCATGAGTTCCTCCAGGGGCGCCCCGAGCCGGTCCGCCCCCTTCTGGACGACCTCCCGGTTCACGCCGGCGGCAAACGCGGGCGATTTCCATTTCTTCTTCAGGGATTTCACGTCCATGTCGAGGACGCTCTTCGAAGGACGGACCATGGCGTTGGCCGCCACGAGGCCCGTGAGTTCGTCGATGGCGTACAGGGCCTTCTCGAGAACCGTCTGCGGCTCCACGTCGCAGCACAGCCCCCAGCCGTGGGATACGGCGGCACGGATGTACTCCTCCGGCCAGCCCTCCTTCTCCAGGAACTCCCTGGTTTTCACACAGTGTTCGTCAGGGTGGAGTTCGTAGTCCAGGTCGTGGACAAGCCCGACGATCCCCCATTTCTCCTCGTCCTCCCCCCGTTTTCGAGCCATGTACCGCATCACGCCCTCGACGGCGTAGGCGTGTTTCAGGAGGGCGTCGTTTTTCACGTATTTCCGAAGAACTTCCAGGGCCGCTGCCCGGTCGGGGACCTTCTTCTCCATGATTACGCTCCTTTCTCATCCGTTCTTTGAAGAACGACGGCGGTGAAGCCGTCCATGTCATGCCGGTGGGGAAAGGTCCGGAAGATCCGCTCCCCCCACAGGAGTTCCGCCGGGACGAAAGGGGCGAGGTCGAGCCGGCGGAATTCCTTATCGATCCCGGGAAAGCCCTCGACCACGTCCTCGTTCTCCTCCCGGAGAAGGCTGCAGGTGCCGTAGACGATCCATCCGCCCGGCTTCACGTATCGGGCCGCCGCACGCAGGAGGCCCGCCTGGAGGATGGCCATCCGGCCCGGGTCCTCCTCGCCCAGCCGCCACCGGATCTCGGGCTTCCGCCTCACCGTTCCCGTCCCGGAGCAGGGGGCGTCCACAAGAACCTTGTCGAATCGTTCGCGGAAACGGACGCCCAGGTCCTCCGTCCCGTCCCCCTCGAGAGTCCGGAGGATGGAACATCCCGCTTCGACGGCCGTTTCCCCGAGGATTTCCAGCTTCCGGGCATTGAGGTCCACGGCGAGGATCTCCCCCCGGTTCCCCATCGCCCCGGCCATCTGGAGGGCCTTCCGCCCCGTCCCGGCACACAGGTCGAGAACCGACTCCCCGGGAAGGGGCCTGACGAGTCCGGCGACAAGCTGGGAGGCTTCATCCTGAATGGCAATCTCGCCGCGCCGCCGGGACAGGACATACTCCCGCACCTTACCTCCCTGACCTTCCGTGACGACGGCCCCCGGGGCGTAACGGGCCCGCCTCGCGGAAACGCCCAGATCGGCAAGATCCCCCATCACCCGTTCCGGGTCGACGGAGGGATGGACCCGAAGGGTCAGGCCGGGCGGCTCGTTGTTCCGCGCGCACATGCGGACCGTTTCATCCGCGCCGAACTGGCCGATCCAGCGGCGGACCAGCCAGAGGGGATGGGAGTGGTACACGGAAATGTACCCCTCCGGATCGCTTTCCCGATCGGGATAGGAGATCTCCCCTGCCCTTCGGATGCCGTTCCGGAGAAGGGCGTTCACCAGTTTCTCCCGTCCCGGCCGGGCCCGCTTCGCCAGCTCCACCGTCTCGTGGACGACGGCGAAGGCGGGGATCCGGTCCCTCATCAGGAGCTGGTAGAAACCGAGGCGGAGGAGGTTCCTCAGGACCGGGTCCATGGCCGCCTGTTTGCCCCGGTACAGCTTTCCGATCACCCAGTCGAGGCGGTTTCTCATGCGGACCGTACCGTATACGAGGTCCGTGAGAAGACGCCGGTCCTCCTCCTTCATGTCCCCCCCCTGGAGGGCGGCGTCGAGCAGGGGTTCCGCAAAGGCCCCTTCGCCGTCAATGCGGCTCAGGATCTCCCAGGCAATCCCCCGGGGGGACGACATGGGCGGTAATCCCGTCTTCCTTCTCATTTCTCCGCCCCCTTTTTCCCGGATTCCAAAGTTCCGTCCTCGTACCGGAAGATCTGGAGCAGAAGCCTTCGGTCCAGCGCGGACAACGCGAAATTCCCGAACTCCTCCGGGAGAAGCCAGCGTCCGTTTTCCCCGCCCCCGCTGTCCGGTTCGCCGGGGAGAATACACAGATAGGGGTGGACGGTGATCCGGAAATGCGTGTAGGCGTGGCGGACGGGGGACAACGGATGGATCTCCAGGATTTTCCCTCCCGCCTGGCCTTCCAGCCACCCGTCGGGGGAACCGCCGTTCCATTCCGTCAAGGGAAAGGCCCAGAGCCCGGGGAGGAGGCCCTTCTCGGAACGGCGGGCAACGAAGTACCGGCCCCCGGCGCTCCGGAGGAGGGCGGCCGCGGCCGCCTTCCGCGGAATGGAGGGTTTTTTCCTTTTCACGGGAAGGGATTCCTCGATTCCACCCCGGCGCCCCTCGCAGCGGTCCGCGACGGGACAGGATGGGCACAGCGGCTTCCTGGGAAGACAGACCAGGGCGCCCAGTTCCATCAGGGCCTGGTTGAACGTGCCGGGGTCCTTCCGGGGGACGAGTTCCCGGCCGAGGTCCTCCAGTTCTCTCTTTCCCGCCGGCGTGTCCGCCGGGGTTTCGACGGTGAAGATCCTGGCAAGCACCCGTTCCGCGTTCCCGTCCAGTGCGGGAACCGGTTTACCGAAGGCGATGCTCAGGATCGCCCCGGCGGTGTATTTTCCGATTCCCGGGAGCGAACACAGGGCTTTTTCGTCATCAGGAATGCATCCGCCGTGTTCTTCCACCACGACCCGGGCGGCCCGGTGGAGATTCCGCGCCCTCGAATAGTAGCCCAGGTTTTCCCAGGATTTGAGAACCTCGTCCAGGGAGGCCCCCGCGAGATCCGAAACGGCGGGGAAGCGGGCCATGAAAGCCAGGTAATAGGGGATCACCGTCTCGATCCTCGTCTGCTGGAGCATGATTTCCGAGACCCAGACGGCGTAGGGGTCCGCCGTCCGCCTCCAGGGAAGGTCCCGGCGATTGAGAGCGTACCACCCGGCAAGGCGCATTGTAAGGATTCTCCGCGTGCGTGCATCCATGCCCGCACGATAAGAAATGAACGGGGAAAGGTCAATAGAAAGATATCCGGCGGCGGGGGTCGCCGCAACCCAGAAATGCCCGGTTCGGACAATGGTTGCAGCGCCTCATGGTTCATCGATGCCGGGAAATCGGGGAAGATCCACCATTTGGATGGAACGTGAAAAACAGGGACGGTCCTGAAGAAGAAGTACCGGCGATTTCTGCAGGATATGGATCCTGCAGAAATCGCCGACTTCCCTGAAAGCCTTCAAATAAACCCATAAATGTTTATAATTGATACACATTGGAGGCAGGAAATGAGAACAAACGTTGTCATTGATGATGAACTGATGAAATCCGCCCTCAAGGCATCCGGCCTGAAGACAAAAAAGGACGCCATCGAGACGGGGTTAAAATTACTGGTCCATCTGAAAGGACAGGAGGAAATCAAAGGGTTTCGGGGAAAACTTCGTTGGTTAGGAAATCTCGACGAGATGAGGACGGACAGATGATCGTCGTCGATTCGTCCGTCTGGATCGACTATTTCAACGGCAGAAAAACAGAAAATACGGATCTGCTTCATTCATTATTGGGAAGGATGCCGATTATCATGGGAGACTTGATCCTGACGGAAGTCCTGCAAGGTTTTCAAAAAGACCGGGATTTCAGGATCGCAAGGGACCTTCTTCATTCACCACCGACTTCCCGTGCTTCACGACGATCAGGACTTCGACCCCATGGTGAAGTATCTGGGGCTGGAGATCATCAAGCCGTGACGACGTTTTCCCGAACAAGGGTACGAGTTTTATCAGTCAGTCTCCGGCTGCATGAATGAATCCGCATGACCGTCTAGACACGCTCAATCTCAAGACAGCAATTTCGAACCTAAAAATGTAAGTCTAAGGCCAGGAAACGGTCTCTAATTGGACATATGTAGCTATATATTAATATGTTGTCTTGGTCCCACCCGCGATTCGCGATTACCCACATGGAGTTTCATGCTTTTCGTTCCGCGCACTCTGATTTCTTATATGCCAACGAG
>ENA-UPTA01003895-UPTA01003895.1-activated-sludge-metagenome-genome-assembly--contig:-NODE-3895-length-14374-cov-6.046162_pt1 | contig 14374 bp, 15 predicted proteins | sample MGYA00238184_ERZ773361 | MGnify/ENA primary metagenome ERZ773361 (study PRJEB29100, sample SAMN05720205) | activated sludge metagenome | isolation source: anaerobic digester from wastewater...
CGGAAACTATAACCTGATAGGAATGCGTGCGACGATACTGAATGGTGCCAGGATAGGCAATGGCTGTATCATAGGCGCCCATGCGCTCGTCACCGAAAATATGGTGGTGCCTGATGGCAGCATGGTGCTCGGTACACCTGGAAAAATAGTGGCCGTAAAATCGCTGGAAGAAGTGAAAAAATATGTTCAGTTCGGCGTAGATGAATATCTGCATGAAGCTGCCCGCTATCTCGCAGGAGAGCAGTAATAAAATCACGAAAAGTATAGCGTATGAAAGTGTTGGTTATCCGTTTTAGCTCGATAGGTGATATAGTGCTCACATCACCGGTAGTGCGCTGCCTGAAAACACAACTGCACGGAGCTGACATTCATTTTCTTACTAAACAGGTATTTCAGGAAATACCTGCGGCGAATCCGCATATCTCTAAAGTATATTCCATGCAACAGGATATCGCAGAAGTGATGCAGGAGTTGCAGCAGGAGCGATACGATATTGTTGTAGACCTGCACGACAATATCCGTTCCCGTCAGGTCTGTGCGCAGCTGAAGCAAAAGAAGAATAAAGTTTATCGCTACAACAAGCAACGTTTCCGGCGGTTTCTGCTGACGACCTTTCAGTGGGATGTATTGCATTCGCATGTGGTCGACCGTTATTTTTCAGCAGTCAAAGCATTGGGAATTATCAACGACGGAAAAGGACTGGATTATTTTATTCCGGAACAGGAAGATATTCCAATGGGAAAACTGCCTTTCACACATCTGGCAGGATACGCAGTAGTGGTAGTGGGCGCGCAACATTTCACCAAACAGATTCCGCTGGAAAAATTGCAGGAATTGTGCAGTAAGATGCCGATTCCGGTGATACTGATAGGCGGGAAAGAGGACGCTTACACCGGCACTCAAATAGAGGCGGTGGATAATTTTAAAATATACAACGCCTGCGGAAAATACAGTATACATCAATCCGCTTCCATCATCCGGAAAGCTAAATTTGTGGTGACGCCCGATACCGGTATGATGCATATCGCCGCGGCCTTCCGTAAACGGATTATTTCCGTGTGGGGCAGCACGGAAAAACGACTCGGCTTTATACCCTATCAGAATGAAGCGAATACGGTAATCATTGAAAATGCACAGCTATCCTGCCGTCCGTGCCATAAGCATGGCCGCGACGCATGCCCTAAAGGACATTTTAAATGCATGACGGAGTTGGATATGCAGAAGGTTATAGATGTGCTCTGATATCACCCTCTTCGGCGTTCCAGCAACAGCATCATCATCAATCCAAGTACGGTTCGTTCCTCTTCGCCTTTTTCAAATGGACTCAGTTGATGCAGACTGAACTTTCTGCCCCAGAAGGAAGGCTCCTTTTGCAGGCGCAACACTGCTGTGCCGTCCGGACGCGTCACCAGATAAGTCGGGTGAAACAGATAGCCGGAAAGGATGCCGAGTATCGGGATATCTGAAAAGAGAGCATCTGCGATTTTCACCCACGGATTTTCTTCCCGCACGAGCAAATCCTGCTGCTCATTCTGATCGTATATCTCATAGCGCGATTTCCAGATGGACGCCCATCCTTTGCGCGCAATTTTGCCTTTATACAGTCCATTTTGGTCGGTGATGGCGTATGCCGCGGAGAAATCCAGCCAGCGATCCGCTTTTATCTGGTAGAGTCGTTGCGATTGCGTGGTGTCATTGTAGATATTGACTTCTTCCGTCAACTTCAGCATTTTCTGTTTGCTGTAGCAAATGGTTTGTCCGTGGGCATCCTGCACGGTAAAATCGTTGGATAGCGTCGTGATCTTGAAATGAAATTGCAGTGGGTAGGCGAGTGATTGCATATTTTATTCGTTATGATAAGGAAAATGATGAATAATAGTGTAAGCTCTGTATAATTGTTCCATAAAAATCAGGCGGATGAGTTGGTGTGAAAAGGTCATTTTGGACAGCGACAGTTTGTCGTTGGCGCGTTCATACAGCCGCTCGTCAAAACCATAGGCGCCTCCAATCAGAAAGACCATTTTTTTGGTCGAATGGGTCGCTTTCTTTTCGATAAAATCCGCGAACTCAACGGAGTTGAAGGTTTTTCCTTTCTCATCGAGTAAGACCAGAAAATCATCGTTCTTTAGTTTGGCCAGAATTTTATCCGCCTCTGCAGATTTCTGTTGTGCCGGCTGGCTGATGCCCTTTGTTTCGGGGAATTCCACGATGTCGATGGCGGTGAATTTCCGGATTCGCCCCATAAATTCGGTATACCCTTTTTGGGTAAAATCCTGAAATGTTTTGCCTGTCCACCAGATCTCGATTTTCATGTGCTGAAAATAATAGGTTAAATAACTTGACAAGTGTACGAAAAAGTTCCAACTTACTTATCTAAATCTAAGAGCCATGACAAATGTACGTACTCTTAGAAGCATAATTCCGCTCCCTGTTTTATTTGTAACGATGGCCTGCCACGTGCAGGAGAAAAATACGTCGTCCGATAATCCCATTTCTCATGCTGCATCTGCGCAACAAAAAAAAATAGCAGTGACAGATATGGACGACTATGAATATGCCATCTGGATAAACAGGGCGGATCTGAGTATTACTTCTATCCCTTCCGACAACCGGAGGCCCGTAGACCAATAAAGTGGGCGAATCGCGGATGTTCATCATCCAAACCCGCCAGGCCGGAGAAAGCGCGTTGTTACGAATGTCATAGAAGAATTTCTCTGAAAAAGGAAAGGCCATCCGCTTGCGGATGGCCTTTCTACATTATTCTGACAGACGCTATTACGCGATGTGTACGAAAGTACGGTCTTTGAAACCTTTTTTGAAAACAACTTTGCCATCTTTCAATGCGAAGATAGTGTGATCTTTACCTAAGCCAACACCTTCTCCCGGATGGAATTTTGTACCTCTCTGACGGATGATGATATTGCCGGCAATAGCCTCTTGTCCTCCGTATAATTTAACACCCAGACGCTTGCTGTGTGACTCTCTACCGTTTTTGGAGCTACCTACCCCTTTCTTATGTGCCATTGTATTGTATTTTTCTGATTAAAAATAAACAGGATACCGAAATTACGCGATAGCGTCAATTTTTACTTTTGTATACGATTGTCTGAAACCGTTTTTCACTTTGTATCCTTTTCTTCTTTTCTTTTTGAAAACGATTACTTTATCTCCTTTGGTATGTTCTACGATAGTACCGGATACAGCTGCACCGCTTACAGTAGGTGTTCCTACTTTTACGCCCGCATCTCCGGATATCATCAATACTTTGTCAAAGTTTACTTTGTCTCCTGCGTTTCCGTCCAGTTTGTACACAAAAATTTCCTGATTTTGTGCTACTTTAAACTGATGACCGCCTATTTCTACAATTGCGTACATGATTTCGTTTTTTTTGGAGTTGCAAAGATAATTAAAAATTCCTGTATTCTAATAATTTAGTGTTGATTTTTTATTAAGTCAACATCTTATCCACAAAATTACCCGATACGGCTACTAAGTTAATGAATTTTAATGGTTTGTGTATTAATGCTGCAATTTTTTTGCTTCAATAGTGTGTTCCCAGACTCTTTTTCCTTCCTGATCGTATGCCTCCAGAATGCATTTCCGATCGTTTTCAGGTCCCTCTATCCGGATTTTTCCATAGTTATAATCAGGGTAGTAGGTGCCCGGCACACGGTAGGGACTTTGGAATTCCGGACTCTTTTTGCTGATTTTTACCGGATACATGGTCAGCGGAGAGGTGGTGAAGTCGTAGAGTGGATATATGTCTGCTTCCTCTACCTTCAGTAAGTCGGCATGGTGGCGGTCGCCGGTCAGAAAAATGATGCCGGAAATTTTATGTTCGCGGATAAAGGCAATCAGCGACTGGTATTCCTCTTTCGTCTGATAAAAACATTCCCGGTCGCTCAGCGGGTTCAAGGTCTGCATGCCCATCGCGATGAATTTGAAGGTGGCAGTTGAAGCCAGCAGTTCTTTTTTCAGCCATTCCAGTTGTGCGCTGCCGAGTACAGTCTGCATCTCTTCATTGTGGTAGCGGTCGTCGAGCAGAAAAAACTGTGCGTCCTGCTCCCGGAAAGTGGAGTAGTTGGTCTGGCTGTCGCTCGCAGGGTTGGGCCAGAATTGTTGAAATACCTGAAGAGAGGTCTCCTTGTGTGGAAAATCCGATCCGCTGTTGTTGCTGCCATAGTCGTGGTCATCCCAGATCGCATAATGCCGTTTGGAGGAAAGGAAGTCGGCGAGTTTCTTATTCAGCCGGGTTTTGATATTCCTTTTCAGTTGGGTGCGCAGACTCCTTTGTTCATATATATAATACAGATTATCGCCCAACCACAGCATGAAGTTGGCACTGTCCTGTTGCATATGCCGGAATATCTTCAGGCTGGTGAAGGGTTTCACTGCACCGTTGAAGCCTGTGCTGATAAAGGCACAAGAGCCTGCCAGAAAAGAGAAATCCTGAGGCGTAGCACCTGTATCAGCGGTATTTACCTGCAACAACCGTGTATATGATTTTCCATCGAAAGAGTAATCGATGGAATAAGCAGTACCGGGCCGGAGTCCTGAAAAGACATCCTGTACCGGCATATATTTTTTATAGCGAATGGCATCTGTATAATAATAGGTTTTGCTCCCGGCTATTATATTTTGGTTGTCAACGATGCGCAATAATACGGAGTCGGCATCTTTAAACATGCACCAAAACCCTACTTCACCTGTGGTGATATGTCCGGCAAATGGTTGAGAAACCGGTTGCTGAGCGGAAACGACGCTATATATAAGTTGACAGATGAGCAGGCAGTGTATTCGGATATTCATCTTATTTCATTAAGGCTCTGACCCGTTCCAGCAGCGGCGGATGTGAATAGTGAAAGAATACATACCATCTGTCGGGTTGCAGGTTGGAGAGGTTGTTGGCGGATAATTTCTTTAATGAAGAAATCAGGTGTTCGCCGGTGCCGGTACTTTCTTTGGCAAACCGGTCTGCTTCAAATTCATTTTTTCGGGAAAAAATATTCATCATTAGTCCCGTGACAATGGAAATGGGACTGTATAGCAAACTGAAAGCCACCAGTCCGATAGGAAACACTGCTGTTTCGCTGTTCAGTCCGAGCGCCTGCGTCAGCATCGGTTCTTTGATGAAAACGGAAAGAATATAGAGTAGCAATCCCGTTTGCAATACAGAAATTACCATTCCTTGGTGGATGTGTTTTTTCTTGTAATGTCCCACTTCATGTGCCAGTATGCTGATAAGCTCTTCCTCCGTGTGGTCTTTCAGCAGGGTGTCATACAACACAATTGTTTTCTTGCTGCCGAGTCCGCTGAAGTAGGCGTTGGCCTTAGTGCTGCGTTTGGACCCGTCAATGATGAAAATATTATGGAGCGGAAAAGATACTTTTCGGGCGTATTCCTCAATTTTTTCGCGCAGACTGCCTGCCTCCAGCGGTTGCAATTGATTGAACAGCGGTACAATCAGACTGGTGTAGAAGGTGGCGAAGAAAAGGGTGAATGCGGTAAATAAACCCCACGCGTAGAGCCAGAATAAATTGCCGGTCTGCTGATAAAACCAGGCGAATGCGGCCAGTAGTGTGCCGCCAATCACGGCACCAATCAGATAACCTTTCAGTTTGTCGGAAAGGTAAGTTTTCCAGGTCATTTTGTTGAAGCCGAATTTTTCCTCAATGACAAAAATATTATACCACTCGAACGGCAGTCCGATGATGTCGGAAAGGACCGCGAAGGCACCGAAGAATAACAGCGCTTGTGCCACCGGATGCGCGGTGACGCCGTCCACCCACAGATGCATCCATGCAAAACCTTTCAGATACAGAAAAGCCAGCATCAGGATAGTGCTGAAGGTGCTGCTGATACGACTTAATCGCGCCTTCGCCTGATGGTAGCTGCGCGCTTTCCGGTAGCGCTGTTCGTCGTACAATCCTGTCAGTTCGGGTGGCGTAGGCAAATCCCAGGAGCGTGCATTAAGGTAGTCCAGCACACTTTCAAAGATATAATCCAGCAGGATAAATGCCATCATCAGCCAGGTCAGCATCGGGGTTCCTTCGGTAAGCATAGCGTAAATGTAAGGAGACCTTTGCCAATAGACAAATGCCCTTTATTTTTTATTTGTTATCTCATATCGCCGAATATTTTGTATCTTCATTCTTATATTCAGTACTAAACTTTATCAGCCGTCATGTTGTATCACAACGATAAATCCGTTTTGTTTTTTAACGGAGAATACAAGAAAGTAAAAGATTTCAGAATCAGTCCGTTTAACAAGACGCTGCACTACGGATACGGTGTCTTTGAAGGACTGAGAGCCTATAATACACAGCAGGGACCCCATATTTTCAAGGTGAGACGCCATTTTGAGCGACTCGCAAAATCCGCGGAAAAGCTCAATATTCAGATGCCCTATTCCGTGCCGGAGATGATTAATTTCGCTTATGAACTGATTGAACGCAATGATATGCGCGAAACATATATCCGTCCATTGGTTTTTATGGACAAGAATATGACGCTGCGCGCCCACGATGCCGATCAGCCGAATTTGCTGATGACCTGTTGGAAGTGGAATCGCTATTATCCGTCCAATTATCTGAAAGTACTGGTTTCTTCATGGCGCCGCCCGCATATCAAGACGATGCCTGTAGATATCAAAGCGACCGGAAACTATATCAACTCCATTCTCGCTACGCGAGAAGCGCTGCAAGGTGGCTATGATGATGCCTTACTGCTGGATGTGGAAGGGTATATCGCTTCCGGTCCCGGTGCGTCTTTCTTTATGGAGAAAAACGGCAGACTCATTGTGCCGCCTGTCGTACATATCTTCCCGAGTATCACCCGCACCATCCTGATAGAAATCGCTACGCAAATGGGCATCGAAGTGGTGGAAAAACAATACGGCGTGGATGAGGTGCTGGATGCCGACGGCGCTTTCTTCGCGGGCACTGCGGCTGAAGTAGCGGGCATCGAGAGCATTAACGGACATAAACTGAGATTGGCGTGGGAAGATACCATCGGACATCTGCTGCACAACCGATACAAACGCATTGTATCCGGAAAGGATACAAACTTCCTGGAGTATTTTTAAGGCATATATCCAACATCAAACGGCTCGCATTTGTCTCCTGAACAATGCCGGTATGCTTTCATACAGACACTGCCACAAATAAACAAATCATCACAAGGTAAAAGATGATCATGAAATATTTGTGTATATCAATCGTATCAGCTTTGTGCTTCATGTGTAAGTTTCTTGTTCACTTCAAGTTATATATAGTAAATGAAAACCGCCACTGATTTTATGCACATATCTGAATTTTATGTTATGAATTAAGAAATTTCATAATTTCCACAAAGTTTTACTTAATTTGAGCCTTCAATTTTTACATTATGTCTACACTTAATAAATACAGTAAAACCATTACGCAGGATGAAACTCAACCTGCGGCACAGGCTATGTTGCACGCTATCGGACTCACCGATGAAGATTTGAAAAAACCACAGGTCGGCATCGTATCTACCGGCTGGGACGGAAATCCTTGCAATATGCACCTCAATGGTTTGTCGCATCAACTGAAATCACTGGTGACACAGCAGAATCTGGTCGCGCTCAATTTTTATACTATCGGCGTGAGTGACGGTATTTCTATGGGGACTTCCGGAATGCGTTACTCGCTGGTGTCACGAGAGGTGATTGCGGATTCTATAGAAACAAATGCCGGTGCACAGTTTTACGACGGCATCATTTCTATTGCAGGCTGTGATAAAAATATGCCGGGCGTAATTATGGGGATGGCTCGACTGAACCGCCCGTCTTTAATGGTATATGGTGGTACGATAGCACCCGGCAAACACAAAGGGGAAAATATAGATGTCGTTTCCGCATTCGAAGCATTGGGTAAGAAATTTGCCGGTACGATTTCTGATGAAGATTATAAGGATGTTATCAATAATGCCTGTCCGGGTGCAGGTGCCTGCGGCGGAATGTATACAGCGAATACGATGGCTTCGGCTATTGAAGCACTGGGGATGAGTTTGCCGTATTCCGCCAGTAATCCTGCCGTTTCCGAAGACAAGAAAAATGAACTGAAACAGGCGGCGGCGGCTATACGCAACCTGTTGGAAAAAGATATCAAACCAAGCGATATCATGACCTTCAAAGCATTCGAAAATGCGATAAGAATTGTGATTGTTTTAGGTGGCAGTACCAATGCCGTGATGCACCTGATTGCGATGGCAAAAACAATAGGCGTAAAACTGACCATAGCTGATTTTGTGAGAATAGGCAATGAAACACCGATGCTGGCAGATTTCAGACCGAGCGGAAAATATGTGATGGAGGATTTGCATAAAATCGGTGGTGTACCGGGTGTAATGAAGTATTTGCTGAAAGAAGGCTTGCTGCATGGCGACTGTATGACGGTGACAGGAAAAACGATAGCAGAGAATCTGGCTGAATTGCCGGATCTGCAAGAAGGACAGGATTTGTTGCACACCATCGATAATCCGATTAAGAAAACCAGTCACATCAGAATTTTATACGGAAATCTGGCGAGTGAAGGTGCGGTAGCTAAAATCACGGGTAAGGAAGGTGAACGTTTCGAAGGCACCGCAAAATGCTTTGACTCCGAACAGGAGGCTATTAATGCGATGAAAGATAAGAAAGTAGTGGCCGGTGATGTGGTGGTCATCCGATACATCGGCCCACGTGGCGCACCGGGAATGCCGGAAATGCTGAAACCAACGTCCGTACTGATGGGCGAAGGACTGGGAAAAGAAGTAGCGCTGATCACAGATGGCAGATTCAGCGGCGGTTCCCATGGCTTTGTGGTAGGCCACGTGACACCGGAAGCACAGAACGGTGGTAATATCGCGTTGGTGAAAGACGGCGATAAGATTGTCATTGATGCGGTGAACAACACAATTGATGTCATCATCAGTGAAGCGGAACTGAACGATCGCAGAAAAAACTGGCAGGCACCGGCGCTGAAAGCAAAATCAGGTATCTTGTACAAATATGCTAAGACGGTATCCTCCGCCAGCGAAGGCTGCGTGACGGATGAATTTTAATATTGAATAAAGTTGTAGTATCTTTACCGCATTATTCTACATCGGGCATTTAGTTCAGTTGGTTCAGAGCGCTACCTCGACAAGGTAGAAGTCACTGGTTCGAGTCCAGTAATGCCCACAACAGAACGGGCTGACCTCAAGGTCAGCCCGTTCTGTATTTATTATGTGTCTGCAAAATCAACTTTCTTTATCGATGTTGCCGTACCACTGCACTTTTCTCGAAAGATACATCACGATGGCCAGTACTATAAACAAACCGATGCTGCCCAATAACAGCGCGTAATCTTCGGATCGCAATACGATAAAAAGGAATCCGTACAGGATAATCAGAATGCCGGCGAGCACCGCCACCATCTTGTTTTGCGAAAAGATAGTCTTCGAATACAAGGTGATCAGGCCGATAATAGCCAGGCTCGATACGATGTAAGAGCCCGTGAATCCTATCTGTTCCGACAGAGATAGTAACAATGTATAAAATAAAACCAGTGCCAATCCGATTAATAAGTACTGCACCGGATGTATGCTGTAGCGGTTCAGTATTTCGGAAAATACAAACACCAGAAAGGTCAGCACAATAAACATAATCGCGTATTTGGCGGAACGCATGGATTTCTGATAATGGTCGGCAGGCACCAGCAACTGCACGCCGAATCCGGCGCCATTCATATCAAACGCGTTGTTGGCCCATGCCTGCGGAAAATTTCTGTTCAGGTGAAATATCTTCCAGTTGGCCGAGAATCCGTCTTTGCGGATGTCGTGCTTGTCCGGTAGAAAGGCGCCGTCAAATCCGGGATCCGGATAGCTGCTTTCAATATGTATATTGGTTTCTTTGCCAGTTGGAATAAACCACAAAGCCGCGCTGCCGTTCAGTTGCAGCGGGATGCGAAAGCTCATCCGATCGAGTTCTCTGATATTGACAGATGCACTCAATCCCGAACTCGCCGCCGCAGAAACGCCGCTGGTCAGCACCGGTTTTTCGTTGTATGCATCCGCAATCCGGCGTGGTGCGGCATTGATGAGCATATCATTATCCGCAATGCCCGGCTGCATTTCCAGGGTGTCGTCATTCCATTGCACCATCACCCTGTTTTTGATGCCCCGCAAATCAGAGACCGGCAGCGAAAGGTAGGCCTGCTCCCAGAGGATGGATTCCGCCGGAATATTCAGTTGTGCGAAATCTATCTTGCCGAAGTTGCCTTCCATAACGGCTTCATCGGAATACACCACCGCCTTATAAATACCGCGGTAGCGGGTTTCGGTTTTCACCTTGTTGGTAATCGTCAGATTTTCCGGCAGGAAGTGCAGGGTGCCGGTCCCGTCGGTATAAATAGTTTCTCCTTTTTCATTGGTGCTTTTGAATTTTGCTTTATACGGCAAATTAATCACCGGGCCGGTCAGTGTCTGTGCGTAGCCCCATTTGCTGCCCACTTCCAGATTGACTTGTTCGCTGTTATTTTGTCTTTCATAAATCAGTTCTTCGACCATGCTGGCGGGTATCAGCAACAGCAAAACAAGAATACCAATCAATCCGAATTTTACGGTGTAGGATTTTTTCACCCACTCAGAAAAGTTGCTCATAGTTGTATAATTTTAAGTAAATGTAGCAGTAAATAGCACATCGCGTCGCCAGTAAATATTAATAAGTATTAAAAAATGAACGAAGCGCTTATTATTTATTGTTATCAGTTTGGGATTTTGGTTGTATTTTTAAACTCACAGCAATGACAGATATGAAAAAGATAGCAGTATTTACATCAGGTGGAGACGCGCCGGGCATGAACGCCTGCATACGTGCGGTGGTGCGTGCAGGTTTGCAGAAAGGAGTGGAGGTTTACGGTATCATGAACGGATATGAAGGCATGATAAAAGGCGAATTTAAAAAGATGGATTCACGTTCTGTCGGCAATATCATTCACCGCGGCGGCACCATCCTGAAGTCGGCGAGAAGCAAAGCGTTTATGACGCCGGAAGGCCGTGCGCAGGCGTACGCGCAACTGCAGCAAAATGGGATTGACGGCGTGATTGCTATCGGCGGAGACGGCACCTTTAAAGGAGCCATGAAGATGACCGAAGAATTTGGAGTGCCCTTTGTAGGGCTGCCAGGCACGATAGACAATGATTTATTCGGAACAGATTTTACCATAGGGTATGATACGGCGGTGCAGACGGCCGTGGAGGCTATTGATAAGGTGCGCGATACCGCCACTTCACATGGCCGACTGTTTTTTATTGAAGTGATGGGCCGCGATGTCGGATTTATCGCACTGGCGAGCGGCATTGCAGGTGGCGCGGAAGATATTTTCATTCCTGAAACACAAACCGACTTACAGGTTGTTTCTGAAAAACTGAAAAAATCTGCGCACAAGGAATCCTATATCATTGTGGTGTCGGAAGGCGATGATGCGGGCAATGTGCGCGATATTTCAGATAGATTCAGGCAGATGCATCCGGAATATGACGTCAAGTTTCTGGTATTGGGGCACTTGCTCCGCGGCGGCAGCCCTACGGCCAACGACCGCATTCTGGCCAGCAGAATCGGAATCGCGGCGGTCAATGCATTGCTGAACGGTCAGCATAACATTATGATCGGTTGGCAGCACAACCGCCTGTCCGTCATTCCGCTGCAAAACGCGGTGAAACACCATATTGAAGTGAATAAAGAACTGCTCGAAATGCTGCAGATTCTGTCGTACTGACGTGATATCCGACGCATTTCCAGTATCTGTTAAGAAATTACTATTAATCCGCCCTGCGGAAAGCCGCAGTTCAATAAAAAGTCCAATTTTAGTAGATTTGTAAAAGTACAGTAGTAACATATCATGTCAACAGAAAACAAAACAATTATATCAGGTTCCGAAGCGGTGATCAAGTCATTGGTGGCCGAAGGAATTGAAGTGATTTATGGCTATCCGGGCGGTGCCATCATGCCGATTTATGATGCGTTGTGGCATTATCATGACCAGATTAAACACGTGCTCGTGCGCCACGAACAGGGCGCTACCCATGCCGCGGAAGGCTGGGCGCGCATCAGAGGAAAGGCGTCTGTTTGTTTCGCGACGTCCGGTCCGGGTGCTACCAACCTTATCACCGGTATCGCGGATGCCATCATGGACAGTACGCCGATGGTGTGTATCACCGGACAGGTGCCAATGCATTTGCTCGGTACAGATGCCTTTCAGGAAACGGACGTGATTGGTATTACCATGCCGATTACCAAATGGAATTATCAGGTGACAAGTGCCGCGGAAATTCCGTCTGTGCTGGCGAAGGCATTCTTTATCGCGAATACGGGAAAACCGGGTCCTGTGCTGATTGATATTACCAAAAACGCGCAGTTCGAGATGATGGAGTGGAAAGGCTATCAGCCTTGCACGGAAGTGAGAGGTTATGAGCCGCATCCGAAGCCGGAAGCCACTGCACTGCAAAAAGCAGCAGACATTATCAACACGGCGAAAAAGCCGCTGATTATAGCCGGACAAGGCGTGATTATTTCCGGCGCCCGCGAAGCGCTGGAAGCAGTGGCCACTAAAACCGGCATTCCGGTATGTACCACCATGCAGGGATTGGGCGGTATTAATCCGGAACATCCGCAATTTGTGGGCATTCCGGGCATGCACGGCAACTATTCGGTCAACATCAAAATGAATGAATGCGATGTGATGATTGCTGTCGGAATGCGCTTCGACGACCGTGTGACGGGCGATGTCAGCAAATTTGCGAAACAGGCCCGCGTCATTCATATCGAAATCGATCCGGTGGAGATTAACAAGGTGGTGAAAACAGAAGTCGGCGTGCTGGCAGATGCCAAAGATGCTTTGCAGCAATTACTGCCGCTGTTAAACGATAATCAATATACGGAGTGGATACAGACATTTAAAGAACTGGATCAGCAGGAACAGGATAAAGTTATTCAGGAAGCGATTCACCCGTCCACCGATGGTATCAAGATGGGGGAGATCATGCACCTGATTGATGAAAAAACCAAAGGCGAAGCCATCATAGTACCGGACGTAGGACAGCATCAGATGTACGCGATGCGCTATTATACCTATCGCAAGCCTAATTCCTGGGTGAGCAGCGGCGGACTCGGTACGATGGGATTCTCTATTCCGGCGGCATTGGGCGCGCAGATGGCAGCTCCCGACAGAACGACGGTGGTGATTGTCGGCGATGGTTGTTTTCAGATGACCTTACAGGAACTGGGTACTATCTGGCAGCACAACCTGCCGGTGAAAATTGTGATTTTCAACAACAATTACCTCGGTATGGTGCGTCAGTGGCAGCAACTTTTCTTCGATAACAGATATTCTTCCGTGGAACTGAAAAACCCGGATTTTGTGGCTATTTCCAAAGGTTTCCGCATTGAATCGGCGAAAGTAGAAACACGCGCCGATCTGAGTGCTGCGCTGGATGCGATGTTTGCACACAACGGACCTTACGTGCTGGAAGTCGTAGTGGAGAAAGAAGAAAATCTCTTCCCTATGGTGCCAAGCGGAAAAGCCTGCAGTGATGTAATCCTGGAACCATAACGACAATAAATGGCGTTTTCGGAACGTCGTGAAAAATAAAAAACAAACAAAACGGCCTGTAGTGATACAGGCCGTTTTGTTATACTGCTTTGTGTTCAAAACGGTGCAGGTTCCAGATTTCCGCATCCAGTTCGCGTTCCAGTTCCTGCATGATGCGCAGGTCTTCTTCCAGTGTGGCGAGATCTTCGTCCTCTTCCGACTCGAAGATATACACTTCTATTTCTTCTTCCTTGTCATCCACAACATGGATATCCGTTTGTTGCAGCAGCGCGTCCAGTGCCATCACATCATCTTCCGGCACAGCAATGGTGATAATTCTCATAGCGTTATGTTTTAAAGTTAAAAAATCCGTATGCTGTTGTGCCGCTCAGCAAGTTGTCAGGAAATATCAAACGTCCGTAGTAAGCGTGGACGACATTTATCAGAAATGGAATCTATTCAGCGGCAACGTTTAATATTAAACAGAATTCCGCAATCTCGCATGAAATACCGGGTATTTAACATTTGATATAATATACCTCACATCGTTTTCAGGAGATTCTTATGAAAATTAAAAAATAAGGATATTGAATCATTTTTCATTTTCAATTCTCCATTTTTCATTTAATCAACAGATTTTGCCATGACGTATTCTTTTGTAGCATCGTGCTAACATTGCTACATTGTTACATTACAACATCACCTCGTTATCTCCCGGATAAAGATAGTTTCCTTTTCGTAAAATGGCGTGCCGTCCTGCCGCAAGATATCGTGGAACCAAAGTGCAGGCTCCGCGCCGC
>ENA-UPTA01003896-UPTA01003896.1-activated-sludge-metagenome-genome-assembly--contig:-NODE-3896-length-14373-cov-17.841249_pt1 | contig 14373 bp, 9 predicted proteins | sample MGYA00238184_ERZ773361 | MGnify/ENA primary metagenome ERZ773361 (study PRJEB29100, sample SAMN05720205) | activated sludge metagenome | isolation source: anaerobic digester from wastewater...
GACTGCCGACTGCCGACTGCTACTGCCAACTGCCGACTGGTACTGCCAACTGCCGCTATTCACCGGCCATTTTCCGCCACCCGGCGGTATTTAACAAATATTTATCATAAAAAACTTTGAAAACTCAAATAGTTTTCTGAATATTGTGCCCGATTTTCAGGAGACAATGAACCATCTGGAAGAATACGATATAAGAATTATCACCGGTGCTGCCGAGCTGTTCCGTGTTTACGGCATCAAGTCGGTTACCATGGATTCCATTGCCTCGCATCTTGGGATCTCGAAGAGAAGCATCTACGAGCGGTTCAGGGACAAGGATACCCTGCTCTTCGCAGTTCTGGATTCAATGATTGCCAAACAGAGGGAGAAGATTGAATCAATACTTGAAAATTCTCCGGATGTAATCTCGGCTGTATTTACCATCATACGTATGGGCCGTGACCATGCTGCTACCATGAATCCGCTGATCAGTTCTGACCTTAAGAAGTATCACAGCAAGGTATTGAAACGTCTCAGTGAGACATGCGGGCATCCTGATCATGAGGCTGCGCTAAGGATTCTTACAAAGGGGGTCAGCCAGGGCATCTTCCGGCAGAACATAGATACGGAGATAGTAGGCAGGGCATTCAGGGGAATTGCAGGTCTTACCGGCGATGAGGAGCTCTTTCCTCCGGATATGTTCATGAGAAGCGACATTATGAAGAACGTCATGGTGAACTACATGCGTGGTATTTGCACGGAGAAGGGAATTAACCTGATTGATTCCATGGAGAATGAAATATGAATATTGAAACAGTAAATAGTGGTTTTATGAAAAGAAGATTAATTGCTTTCATTTTGATGGTTGCCTCCTCTGCCGGGGCGGGACTGCGGGCGCAGGATGTTCCGGCAACGCTGTCGCTGTCCGTTGATGAGGCTGTGGAGTATGCGCTTGACAACAACCGAAGCGTGGCATCCGCCAGGTACGAGTTGCTCGCTTCGGAGAAGGGGGTATGGGAGGCGATGGCTGCAGGACTGCCGTCGATAGATGCAACCGCCTCACTCAGTTATAACCTTGCCATCATGACAAGGATCATAGATTTCGGGGGAACACCCACTCCCTTCAAGTTCGGAACAGAGTATGATGCAGCTATTGGTGTTTCTGCCTCTGCTGTTGTTTTTAACGCTCCCTGGCTTGTGGGTGTACAGACAGCAAAGATGGCAACAACCCTGGCACGCCAGGGACTGACGCAGACAACCCTTGATACCAAGGAGAATGTCAGGAACGTCTATTTCCTTATCCTTACCCTCATGGAAAGCATGAAGGTTGTTGATGCAAACCTTGAAAACCTGAACGCTATCCTTGAATCAACGAAGGCAATGTACAGCGTAGGTATGGCCGAGGCAACAGATGTTGACCAGATGCAGTCTACCGTCACCATGCTTGAAAACTCAAGATCATCCATGTTAAGGTCAATGGAGGTGAATCATAACATGCTCAGGTTCCTCCTCGGTGTGCCGGCCAGCACAGAGATCTCTCTCACAGACGATCTTGACATGATCACGGAGCAGATTGATGTGGAGGCTCTCCTGTCAGATGAGTTCAGGATAGAGGACAACATCAGTTACCAGCTTACGGAGAGTCAGCTGGCAATGTCAGAGCTGGCGCTCAGGAGCGCTAAGGCAAGCACCCTTCCCAGCCTGGCCGGTTCGATCTATTACAACAGGAATGGTATGGGCGATGAGCTGATGCATATGCAGTACTTCCCCTATTCGGCAGTGGCCATCCAGCTCCAGATCCCGATATTTGCATCAGGATTAAGGAGCGCGAAGATAAACAAGGCAAAGATCAACCTTGACAAGAGCCTTAATACCAAATCCATGGTTTCCGAGCAGCTGTTGATGCAGGAAAGGCAGCTGAGATACAACCTGCTCAATGCAAATGAGCAGTTTAAAAGCCAGAAGGCCAACATCGAGATTGCCGGACGAGTACTGGAGAGCTTTGAGAACAAGTTTAACCAGGGAATGGCCTCCAGTCTTGACCTGACACAGGCCAACAACAACTACCTGACGGCGCAGAACAATTATATCCAGGCTCTTATGAACCTGCTCCAGACCAAGGTGGCATTTGACAAACTGATGAACAAGCTATAACAGAAATACAATTATCAAAACATAATACAATGAACCGCAAAATTTTCTCACTGATCATTGCTGCAGGCATTCTGCTTGCATCCTGCGGCTCCAGGGAAAACCAGTCAGGAGCAGCAACCGGAACAGCTGATTCGGTAAGCGTCATTCCGGTGAAGGTGATGCCGGTAAGCAGAACAACGATAGCCCGGACTATAGACTATACATCTACCATACAGGCTTACGAGGAGGTCAATCTTGCACCTTCAACACCTGGCAGGGTTGATAAGATATATGTAGAGGTGGGTGACAGGGTACAGAAGGGGCAGGATCTGTTCCTGATGGACCGCACACAGTATTATGCCAACAAGATTCAGCTTGCCAGTCTTGAGAAGGATCTGGCCAGGCTTGACACCCTGCTGAAGGTAGGGAGCGTAAAGGAGCAGCTCTATGATCAGACGAAAGCTCAATATGAGGTGATGAGGGCCAATGTTGATTTCATGGAGGAGAACACCCTCCTGGAGGCTCCCTTCGCCGGGATCATCACCGGCAAGTATCTTGAAGACGGAGAGCTCTACTCCGGTGCACCGGGCATGTCAGGCAAGTCCGCGGTGGTCACCCTGATGCAGATCAATCCTGTGAAGATCATGGTCAACATCTCTGAAAAGTACTTTCCTCTGATCAAAACCGGCATGAAAGTGCGTGTGGTGGCTGATGTATACCCGGATAAAAGCTTCGAAGGAACAATCTTCAGGATACACCCTACAATTGATGCCATGTCTCGTTCATTCCGTGCAGAGGTGCGTATTGCCAACGGCAGGGAACAGCTCAGGCCGGGGATGTTTGCACGGGCATACCTTGACATGGGTGAGGAGGAGGCCTTTGTGGTACCGGCAAACGCCGTGATGCTACAGGAGGGCACCAATGAGAGGTACATCTTCGTGGTTGAAAATGGTGTTGCTGTAAGAAAGACCGTTATCCTCGGGCAGAGGTATGATGACCGCTTTGAGATCGCCGGAGGCGACCTTAAGGAGGGTGACAGCCTTGTAACCGAAGGACAGGCAAGGCTCATGAACGGCCAGAAGGTTGAGATAGCAAACTGATAATTAACAACAGTCAACAATAGAATATGAGTATATATGCCAGTGCAGTAAAGAAGCCCGTAACCACCATTCTGATCTTCGTCATCACGATGGTTATGGGGCTTTATTCCCTGACGCAGCTGCCAATTGACCTCTACCCTGAGATCGAGCTCCCCTTCCTGTCAGTCTTCACAAGTTACCCGGGAGCCAGTGCGGCGGATATAGAAACGAACATAACACGTCCTATTGAGGATGCCCTCAACTCTGTGTCAGGACTGAAAGAGATGTCATCCACTTCCAGTGATAACGTTTCAGTGATATTCATGGAGTTTGAGTATGAGACCAACCTCGACGAGGCCTCGAACGATGTAAGAAGCTCCCTGGCCTTCATTGAGGGGTTCCTGCCTGAGGATGCTGAGGACCCCACCATCTTCAAGTTCAACTCCAGCATGATGCCCATTATCTTTTATGCCATCACTGCCAATGAGAGCTACAGGGGTCTTGAGAAGATTCTCGATGAGAAGCTTGTCAATCCGCTTAACCGGATTGAAGGTGTGGGTAACGTAGGTCTCTCCGGCGTGCCGGGCAGGGAGATATATGTTGAGGTGGACCCGCGGCGCATGGAAGCTTACAATCTCACAATTGAGCAGATAGGCAATGTGCTGAGGGCTGAGAACCTGAACATGCCGGCCGGGTACCTGGAGATGGGCAGGATGGATTACCCTCTAAGAATTCAGGGTGAGTTTGCAGAGAGTGACCTGATAGCCAATGTCATTGTCGGCAACTTTAATGGCAACAATGTCTACCTGAGAGACATAGCCACAGTTAATGACACCATCAGGGAGACCAAGCTGGTAGCCAAGATTGACGGCGAGCAGGGAATGACCCTCTTTGTGCAGAAGATGTCAGGCGCCAACAGCGTTCAGATCTGCCATGAGGTGGATCAGGAAATACAGAGACTGCAGAAGGATCTTCCTCCAGATATCCGCATAGAAAAGATAATGGATACATCAGAATTCATCCAGGGCTCTATCAATAACCTGACGGAGACACTGATGTATGCGGCACTCTTCGTGGTGCTGGTGGTCCTCTTCTTTCTGGGCAGGTGGCGCGCAACACTGATCGTCATCCTGACAATACCTATATCGCTCCTGGTGGCTTTCGTCTATATTTTCCTGACGGGAAGCTCAATAAACATAATCTCACTTTCATCGCTCTCCATAGCCATAGGGATGGTGGTTGACGACGCCATTGTGGTATTGGAGAACATCACCAAGCATATTGAGAGGGGCAGTCGCCCGCGTGAGGCTGCCATCTACGCAACCAATGAGGTGTGGCTGGCAGTAATTGTCACAACACTGACAGTGGTGGCGGTCTTCCTGCCCCTGACCTTTGTCAAGGGACTTACCGGAGTGCTATTCTCACAGCTGGGATGGATTGTCTCCATCACAATTATTATGTCAACCATCGCCGCCATTACCCTGACCCCGACACTCAGCGCACTGCTGCTCAGGGTGCGGCCAATAAAGGAAAATGCATCATTCTGGAGCTGGGACGGATCAATACATAAATTCCTGGAATGGATTGACGGATTTTACGTGAAAACACTCTCATGGGTACTTCATCATAAGAAGTTTGTGATCTTTGGAGCCCTGGCCATATTTATCGGATCAATGTTACTGTTTAAAATCATCGGAACCGAGTTCATGCCTTCAGCTGATGAGTCAAGAGTCTCGGCAACGGTTGAGCTTCAGACAGGAACGAGGGTCTCCGAGACTGAAAGGATTGCTGACAGGATAGACTCAATTGTAAGAAATCAGATCCCTGAGGTGGAACTCATCTCAATGTCTGCCGGAACAGATGACAGCGGGGGCTTCACATCTCTTTTCAGCCAGAGCGGGACACATATAGTTACTTTCACCTTCCGGCTGCTTGATGTGGAGGACAGATCACGGTCTTCTGAAGAGATAGCCGAAGATATCCGCCAGATAATTGCCCCGATGCCGGAGGTTATCAACTACTCCGTACTGGCCCAGACAGGCGGGATGGGAGCCATGGGCGGTGGCAACACTGTTGATATTGAGATATACGGATTCGATATAACCAGTACAAACCTGCTGGCCGAACAGCTTGCTGAAAGGCTCAGAAAGATTGAGGGTGCTGCCAACGTGGATATCAGCCGTGACAAATCGAAGCCCGAACTCCAGATCATCCTTGATCAGGACAAACTACTGCGCTATGGCCTTACAACGGCCCAGGTCTCCGCTGCTATCCGTAACCGGGTTGACGGTCTGACAGCCACACGGCTGCGACAGTTCGGCGATGAGTATGATGTGATTGTCAGGTATAAGGAATCTGCACGCAACTCTATTACCGAGATTCAAAACATAGGGGTGGCGCTCCCCACCGGGCAGGTCATAAGGCTCGGAGAGATTGCCGAGGTAAAGGAGTACTGGTCGCCCCCAAACATTGAAAGAAAACGGAAAGAGCGTATTGTCACCGTCTCGGTCACTCCTTACAAGAGGGCTCTTAACCTTATGGTTGCTGACATCCAGAAGGAGCTTGCAGGCATGGCTATTCCCACCGGGGTTATGGTGGAGATATCAGGAGCATTTGAAGACATGCAGGAGTCATTTATGGATATCGGGTTGCTGATGGTCATATCGCTGATACTGGTGTACCTGGTTATGGCCTCGCAGTTTGAGTCGCTCAAGATGCCTCTGATAATAATGCTTTCTATACCGTTTGCCTTCTCGGGAGTGGCTATAGCCCTCTTCATCACGGGCACAAACCTCAGCCTGATTGCGGCCATTGGGGCCATTATGCTCATCGGTATTGTGGTGAAGAATGCCATTGTGCTTGTAGACTTCATCAACCTCACGCGCGACCGCGGGGTGGAGCTCTACCAGGCTGTCATCACCTCGGGACGTTCAAGGCTCAGGCCGGTACTGATGACATCAATGACCACCATTCTTGCCATGCTCCCGCTGGCCATCAATCCGGGTGAAGGCTCGGAGCTGTGGCAGCCCATGGGTATCGCCGTCATCGGAGGGCTGGTATTCTCAACCATCGTCACCATGGTGCTGGTGCCCGTCGGGTATGTGCTCATAGCCCGCCATGGCGAGAGAGATAAAAAACATAAGATGGCGTTCAGGGACATGAAGTTCCTGGATGAGATAAGTGAAAACCACGAAAACGGAAAATCATGAAGGCAGTAATGATAATTTATAACCTCGCCTTGACAGAGAAGGTGGAGTACACGCTTGAGCATTTCGGCATCAGGGGATATACACAGTGGGACAATGTTGAAGGCGTAGGCACGTTGACAGGTGTTCCCCATCTTGGCACCCATACCTGGCCGGAAATCAACGGGGTGACCCTGACCTTTGTAGATGAGGAGAAGGTAGCCCCGCTGCTTGAGGCGGTGCAGCGCATTGATGCCATCAACAGGGAGGTGGGCATCAGGGCATTTGTCTGGTCTATAGAACAGACTGTCTGACCAACGGGCAGCCGGGAGGTTCTCTCCCGGCTTTAGCCCGGAGGGGCGAAGCGGCAACCGCCGCCACCAGTTATTATTTAATTGTAACGACGCTCCCCCCGGGGCATCGTTACTGCGTTATGTCATTTGACTTTTACGCCGGAAATGATATATTTGGCTGGTACCCTAATTCCCGATTTATGAAGAAACAAAACTGGTACAAACTGATCAGTCAGTTTGCCATCATCGGAATACTTGTTTTCATGGTAATCCGTCTCCTGATTGACAAGGCTTATGCTCCGGATTTCGAGGCCTATTGTCCGTTTGGGGGACTGCAGGCGCTGGGCAGCTATATTACCATGGACTCACTCTCATGCTCCATGACCAGCACCCAGATAATGATGGGAGTGGCGCTCTTTATCGGCATCGTCTTATTCTCAAGGCTCTTCTGCGGATATATATGCCCCCTGGGAACGATAGGGGAGTGGATAGGCAAGCTGGGTGACAGGCTGAAGGTGAGGATTACCCTCAGTGGGATTGCCGACAAGGCGCTGAGACTGCTCAAGTATATACTGCTCTTCATAACATTTTACTTCACACTTAAGTCGAGTGAGCTTTTCTGCAAGAAGTTTGATCCCTACTATGCAGCAGTATCCGGCTTCGATTCTGATGTTGTGCTCTGGTGGGCACTGGCAGCCATCGGTGCACTGCTGATAGGATCGATCTTCTTCAGACTCTTCTGGTGCCGATATCTCTGTCCGCTGGGTGCCCTCTCAGCCATCTTCAAATACTCATGGTGGTTCCTGGGCGCAATGGCAGTATATGTTATCCTGTTGCTCGCCGGACTGAATATATCATATGTTTATCCACTGCTGATCATTACGGCAGGAGGATACATCCTTGAGGTCACACGGATGAACAGGGTACGTCCTGATCCTGTTCATATCACAAGGAACACCGTGACGTGTACCTCGTGCGGGCTTTGCTCTGAGTCGTGTCCCCAGGGCATCGATGTGGCATCAGAGGAAAAGGTGACCCATGCCGACTGCACGCTGTGTGGCGACTGTCTGTATGCCTGTCCCGAAAAGGATACATTGCAGATAAACAAACGCAACATGAAGTGGCTGCCGGCAACAGCGCTTGGTGTGCTCATCATCCTCGGTATAACCGCCGGATCGCTGTTTGAGCTTCCTACAATCAGCCAGAAATGGGGAACGGAGGAGCAGATTGAGAGCGCGGCGGTATTCGAGATGTCCGGCCTCAAGAACATCAAGTGCTTCGGCAGCTCAACCGCCTTTGCCAACCAGATGAGAAGGATGGAGGGCATCTACGGCGTATCAACTTACGTTGCCACACACTCCGTACAGATTCTATATGACACTGCAATGTACGATGCTGAAAAGATCCAGCAGCTGATGTTCGTACCGGTCAGGAGGATTATAAAAGAGCCCCCGGCAGATGTAAGTACAATTGTATATCATACCCTTACCATTGACAAGTTCTTTGACCCGCTTGATGCCACCTACCTGCAGCACCTGCTTGACCAGAAGACGGAGGCGGTGGGTTACCAGAGCGAGTTTGCCTGCCCGGTTATTGTACGTATTTATTTCCCGGAAGGGAAGGCCCCTGATCGTGAGACGCTTGTGAAAGCCATTGAATCAAAGAACCTGCGGTTTACGGTCAACGATAACGAGTTCAACGTGAAGCTTCCCTACAGGGTGGTGACGCTGGAGGAAAACAGCGGAAGCATGCCACTTGAGGATTTTACCAGGGATATGTTCATGCCCACCCGGTCGTTTTTCAATGACAGCCAGAACTACACTGAAGATGTGTTGAAGGGTATGATGGTCAGGCTTGGCGACAATGCGAAGCTGAAGCAGCGGTACAACTTCCTCATCAGCCACCTGTCCAATGACAGCGGGGTTGTAGGCTTCGAGACATCGCTCAGCGATGACGGAGAAGAGATGCTGACGCTGTGGTATGTAGACACCCTCACCGCCCCTGACAGGATCTTCGGAGCTCTCAGCGCCGACAGCCTGCTGCTGCATTACGGTGACGGCAGCACGGGCACTGCGCCCAATCCATTCCGGTTTGTGCCCGCGGACACAATCACCCCCTGATACAGAACATTGTCATTCGTGCAGGTAAGAGTCTGCCCCTTTTTACAGGTAATCCCAAAAATGAGAGGGTGCCCTTTTGAGACACCCTCTTCCTGTAATATGTAAGGTGAGATTCTGGTTTATTCCTCCTCTTCCTCGGCCTCGTATGCCTTTATGACGGCATCCTGTACCTCGCCGGGAACCTGGGTATACTCCGCGAACTTCATGGTGTACATCGCACGACCGCCGGTCAGTGAACTGAGGGCGGTGGAGTACTTGTTCATCTCGGCCAGGGGTACCTTTGCCCTGACGACCTCAAATCCCTTGTCGCTTGACATGCCGAGAACCATACCGCGGCGGCCCTGCAGGTCACTGATCACATCACCCATACGGTCTGACGGAACCATTATCTCCACGTCATATACAGGCTCCAGAATCTTCGGACCGGCATTCTTGAAGGCGGTGCTGAAGGCATTACGCCCTGCCAGACGGAACGAGATCTCATTTGAGTCAACGGAGTGCATCTTGCCGTCATAGACGTAAACCCGTATGTCACGGGCATAGGAGCCTGTTAACGGACCTACCTCCATCTTCTCCATGATACCCTTCAGGATAGCAGGCATGAACCGTGCATCAATGGAGCCTCCCACGATACAGTTCACATAGATCAGCTTACCGCCCCAGGGAAGCTCAATCTCCTCCAGGTCTCGGTTGGAAAGCTTGATCTCCTTGCCGGCAATCTTCATCATTGTCTTTGCCTCTGAACCTTCCTCGTAGGGCTCGATTATCATATGCACTTCACCGAACTGGCCTGCGCCGCCCGACTGTTTCTTGTGACGGTAGTCAGCCTGTGCTGCCCTGGTGATAGTCTCACGGTAGGGAATCTTGGGAGCAAGATACTGTGTATCAATCTTAAAGATATTGTCAAGGTGCCACTTCAGAATATTGAGATGGTATTCGCCCTGTCCGTGGATGATGATCTGTTTGAGTTCCTTGGAATACTCCACAAGGATGGTCGGATCCTCCTGGTGCATCCTGTTCAGCGCCTCGCCCAGCTTCTCCTCATCGCTCTCACTCACCGGTTTGATGGCAGCACGGTATTTAGGAGCGGGGAACATCATATCCTCATATTTCCAGTCGTTGCCCGGCGCATTGAGCGTATGGTTTGTCTTGGTGTTTTTCAGTTTCACGAAGCCGCCGATATCACCTGCATGCATCTCGGGAACACGGCTGCGGTTCTTGCCGGCAACGGCGAAGATCTGTGAGAGGCGCTCCTTGGTTCCGTTGCTGGTGTTGACCGCGTCAAAGTTCTCGCTGACCTTGCCTGACATAACCCTGAAGTAGTTGATCTCACCAATGTGTTCTTCAAGGGTTGTCTTGAAGACGAATACTGAAGCCGGGCCTGCAGGAGTGCATTTGACCTCTGTGCCCTTTGAGTTTTTCACTGCCGGCATGTCAGCCGGTGAAGGTGCTGAGACAGCCACGAAATCAAGCAGCCTGTCAACGCCTGTGTTTCCTTTGGCGGAGATGCAGAATACCGGGAAGATGCCTCTTTTGAGCAGGCCTTCGCGCAGTCCGCGCCCTATCTCCTCCTCGGTGAGTTTGTCATTGGCAAAAAAGAGTTCCATCAGGGCTTCATCGCTCTCAGCTGCCTTCTCGGTCAGGGCGGCATGCAGCTCGTCAGCCTTGGCCTGGTGTTCGGCAGGTATGTCAAGCACCTCGGCTTTGCCGCCGTCCTTGCCGTAACGCAGCATCTTCATGCTGATGACGTCAATAATGGTGTTGAATCCCGTACCCTCGTTAACCGGGAACTGTGCCAGTGTCACGTTGCTTCCGAAGCGCTCGTGCAGCATCTCAACCGACTTTTCAAAGTTGGCTTTCTCATGGTCAAGTCCGTTAACCACTATGATGAGTGGCTTCTGAAATTTATCGGCATGCCTGAAGTGAATCTCGGTGCCCACCTCAACGCCGTTCTGCACGTTGATCACCAGCATGGCTGTGTCAGCGGCATACATTGAAGAGATCACCCCACCGGAGAAATCATCCAGCCCGGGAGTGTCAAGGATGTTGATCTTCCTGTCCCTGAACTCGGCATAGAGTACTGTTGAAAAAATTGAGTTGCGGTTCTCCTGCTCAATCGGTTTGTAATCTGAGACGGTGTTCCTGGCTTCTACTGTACCCCGTCTCTCGATAACCCCGCCGTCGAAAAGCATTGCTTCCGCGAGGGTTGTCTTGCCTGAGCCCGAGTTTCCCAGCAGAACAATGTTCCTTAGGTGGTCTGTTGAGTATGTCTTCATCTTCGGCTTTTAATTATTATATATGTATTGTGTAATCTGTCTGTATGGGAGCGCAAAAATAACAAATTTTCAAAAGATTGCATATAAAGTGATCGCTGTTTGGAAAATATTTATTTACTTTGCACCGGTTTTTTGAAAACAGGAGTACCGGTCTCTCCGTCAGTGTGTAAGTTTACAAAAGATTTCGGAAGGAGCGGTCGGGAAGAAGATCCTGGAAATAACTTACAAACCATAAGTTACATCTTCAGAAAACTTTGCACCGGGGTGCAGTGGCGGCATACCGCGGCTGTGGTGTCCGGGATGCATGACCAGTATTGTTGAGCCGTTCGTGCAGTGTGCGGGCGGTTATTTTAAAAGAAGATTATTTGCATAAGAGAATATAAAAGGATTAATAATTAAAAGAGAATTATGCCAACAATTCAGCAGTTAGTTAGAAAAGGCCGCAAGAAGCTGGTTGACAAGAGCAAGGCACCTGCTCTTGACTCATGCCCGCAGCGCAGGGGAGTATGTGTTCGCGTATATACTACCACGCCCAAGAAACCTAACTCAGCCATGAGAAAAGTTGCCAGGGTGAGGCTGACCAACCAGAAAGAGGTCAATGCTTACATCCCTGGTGAAGGACACAACCTGCAGGAGCACTCCATAGTGCTTATCAGGGGCGGAAGGGTAAAAGACCTCCCGGGTGTCCGCTACCACCTTGTCCGTGGCGCACTCGATACATCCGGTGTTGATGGCCGCAAACAGAGAAGGTCAAAATACGGAGCAAAAAGACCAAAGAAGTAACAGCTAAAGGATTCAGATTATGAGAAAGGCAAAACCAAAGAAGAGGATCCTCTTACCGGACCCCAAGTTCAATGATCCGTACGTTACACGTTTCGTGAATAACCTGATGTATGATGGTAAAAAGACCGTTGCCTACAGGATTTTTTACGATTCACTTGAGATAGTAGCCGAGAAGATGAAGAATGCGGAGAAGACTCCGCTCGAGATCTGGAAACAGGCACTTGACAATATTACTCCTCATGTTGAGGTAAAAAGCCGCAGGGTTGGAGGTGCAACCTTCCAGGTACCTCTTGAGATCCGTCCTGACCGTAAGGTGAGCATAAGCATGAAGAATCTCATCCTGTTCGCGCGCAAGCGCACGGGGCACAGCATGGCTGAAAAGCTGGCTGCTGAGGTGATGGCTGCTTACAACAGTGAGGGCGGAGCTTACAAGAGGAAGGAAGATACTCACCGTATGGCAGAGGCCAACAAGGCCTTCGCCCACTTCCGGTTCTGATTATAACAGCATGTGGTTATCCGTCAGCCAGAAATGAACAGCGATCTGAGACATACCAGGAACATAGGCATTATGGCCCATATTGATGCCGGGAAGACTACCACTTCCGAGCGCATCCTCTATTATACCGGCCGTACACACCGCATCGGCGAAGTCGATTCAGGCAATGCCACTATGGACTGGATGGTACAGGAGCAGGAAAGAGGGATCACCATCACATCGGCTGCCACCACCACATTCTGGAAACACAGGGATCAGATTTACAAGATCAACCTTATTGACACTCCGGGGCATGTTGATTTCACCGTGGAGGTGGAGAGATCACTCCGGGTGCTTGACGGTGCCGTGGCTGTATTCTGTGCCGTCGGTGGCGTAGAGCCGCAGAGCGAAACGGTCTGGAGGCAGGCCAACAAATACAATGTGCCACGGATTGCGTTCGTCAACAAGATGGACCGCCCGGGCGCTGACTTCCTTGGCGTGGTTCAGCAGATGGAAGAGAAACTGGGTGCTCACCCGGTACCTGTTCAGATACCTATCGGCGCCGAGGAGAATTTCTCAGGCCTCATTGACCTGATAGAGATGAATGCCATCATCTTCGAGGATGGCGATGATCCTCTCCAGAACTACGCTATAAAGCCTATCCCGGATTTTATGAAAGAGGAGGCAGATGAGTGGAGGATGAAACTGGTTGAGGCATGCGCCGAGATGGATGACTCCATCCTCGAGCGCTATCTTGAGGATCATGAGAGCATTGACTCAGAAGAACTGATCAAGGTGCTTCGCCGTGAGACTGTTGAGGGAGTGATTGTCCCTGTCTTCTGCGGAGCCGCATTCAAAAACAAGGGCATTCAGCGACTGCTTAACGGGGTGGTTGCCTTCCTCCCCTCCCCGGTGGATGTGGGGGCTGTCAAAGGCCATGACCCGCGCGATGAGAAGGAAGTGCTGCGCAATCCTGACCCCGATGAGCCTTTCGCTGCACTGGCCTTTAAAATAGCAACCGATTCATACATGGGAAGGCTGGTCTTCATGAGGATCTATTCAGGAACCCTCAGCGCAGGCGAGACTGTACTTAATGTAAGAACCGGCAAGAGGGAGAGGATCAACCGCCTCTTCCAGATGCATGCAAACAAGCAGAACCCCATTGAGACCGTCTATGCAGGCGATATCTGTGCAGGCGTGGGGTTCAAAGACCTTAAGACAGGAGACACTCTCTGTGCCATTCACAAGCCTGTCGTACTTGAGTCAATGGAGTTCCCGGAACCGGTTATCTGGATCGCCATTGAACCGAAGACACAGGCTGATATTGACCGTCTTAGCATGGCCCTGGCCAAGCTGGCTGAGGAAGACCCAACCTTCAGGGTGAAGTCGGACCCCGACAGCGGACAGACAGTCATCAGCGGCATGGGAGAGCTGCATCTTGAAATTCTTATTGACCGTCTTAAGAGAGAGTTCAATGTTGAATGCAACCAGGGAAGACCCCAGGTGGCATACAAGGAGGCTATCACCTCATCATACACTTACAGGGAACTCTTCAGGAAACAGACAGGCGGCAAGGGTAAATTCGCGGATATAACCGTGGAATTTATGCCTGCCGATGACGGTGTTCCCGGACTGACCTTCGTGAATGAGATCAGGGGAGGCAATGTGCCCAGGGAGTTTATTCCTTCAATAGAGAAGGGATTCCGTGAGGCAATGACCAACGGCCCGCTGGCCGGCTTCCCGCTTGACAGCCTCAAGGTTATCCTCAAAGACGGTTCGTACCATCCCGTTGACTCCGACTCGCTATCGTTCGAGATAGCAGCCAGGCAGGCCTTCCGCAACGCGGCAGGCAAATGCCGTCCGGTGCTGCTCGAGCCGGTGATGAACGCCGAAGTGGTTACCCCGGAAGAGTATGTGGGTGATGTGGTAGGCGACTTCAACAGGCGCAGGGGCAAGGTGGAAGGTATGGAATCGAAAGCAGGTGCAAGGGTAATAAAAGCAAAAGTACCTCTGGCAGAAAACTTCGGATACGTTACAGTACTGCGTACCC
>ENA-UPTA01003898-UPTA01003898.1-activated-sludge-metagenome-genome-assembly--contig:-NODE-3898-length-14369-cov-8.919380_pt1 | contig 14369 bp, 13 predicted proteins | sample MGYA00238184_ERZ773361 | MGnify/ENA primary metagenome ERZ773361 (study PRJEB29100, sample SAMN05720205) | activated sludge metagenome | isolation source: anaerobic digester from wastewater...
TGCTGCTGTCGTTCATCCGGCGCAAACGCCAATATCCCTGCAACCGCTGGCTCACATTCAAACAAATGAAGAAGTACAACGCCCGTATCATTAAAGGCAGTAAAGCAGCGATGGTGGTTTATACTTCGGTGATTTACATTGATGAAGATACGGGTCGCAACATAACCCATACCGTTGAACAACTGCTGCAGCACGGACAGAGCATCGAACACCTGAACCTGCGAAAAATCGGATATCTGAAAAGCTACAATGTGTTTAATGTAGCTTGTGTTGAAGGTTTGCCGGAGGAGTTTTACTGCATGGATGAACTGGAGCAACTCAGCGAGATAGAACGTGATGAAAGAGCCGAAAGCATGATTCGGGAGATTGGAGCCGAGATTGTATTCGATGCCCAAAACGAAGCGTACTACAAACCCTCCGAAGATAAAATCTATATGCCCCTGCCGAAGCAGTTTGTGAGCAAAGAAGCGTTTTTGTCGGTGATGTACCATGAAGCATCGCACTGGACTGGCGCAGCCCACCGACTGAACCGACCTATTCTGAACAAATTCGGGACGAAAGAATATGCTTTTGAAGAATTGATTGCCGAGTTAAGCTCCGCTTTTATGCTTGCCTATCTGGGCTATGAGAGCCGTATCACCGACAACGCAGCCTATATTGAAAACTGGCTCAGCGTGATGAAAAACGACACCAAGTTTGTCATTCAGGCAGCCTCACAGGCACAGGCCGCATCCGACTACATTTTGCAGCTTGCCAATGTAGAGATAGCAGCCTGACACGAAAATCAACACGGTTCCGGTCCACCGATCAGGAACCGGTTTCGCTACACCCAGACCTCCGCAGCCACTGCACCCGAGCCTGTGGCTTTTTCGTGATGGAAATATCATCATAAATGATAGCGTGATAAAATGATAATTTGATAAAGTGATAATCTGATAAACTGATAAATTGACAAACTTTTTTCGAAAACATTCGCAAAGCAAATTTTCACAACTTTCTGCTATTTACACACGAAGCGAATCGCAAGTGTACAGCGTAAACACCCATAATACAGGTAAGGCGGGTGATGCGGAAAGTTGCTGCTATTATTTATGTATTTCTGCTATTTTTTTGAGTGCTTTTTACTGCTGTGTACATACAGTGAAAGCCTTGGTATTACTCACACCTATTCAATAACGTCTTCAGAAGATGTCTAGGACTACTCTAGGACATTTCTAAAATATTTCAGGGATAAGTCAGAAATATCTCAGAAATAAGTCAGGGATATGTCAGAAATAAGTCTATAAGAAGTAAGCCATCAGTTATCGTGGTTTGAATTAATTGGCCTCCGCAGCAACTAATGCCGAGCCTGTAGCCTATTTTGAGTGATGTGGATGAATGCTTTCTTCAGAGAATATAATCTTCAAGCTTCTTAACCTTATTCATCCGGTTATTATCAATCTTGCCAATCCCTTCCACCATTCCTTTGTCGGTGTATTGCCAAAACACATAGTTACATCTTGGTTCCCGATAAAAATCAGATATCCAGTAATTAAAATCGCCAAAATCATCCTCGAGGTACTTTTTATAGTAGTCGTATTCACAATAGATGATGGGATTCACCCCATACTCCTTTTTTATCTCTTTGCAAAATGAGCTTATTTCGGCAATGATCCATTTGCGGTCTTTCATATTTTTTCGGAATTCAACATCGAGAACCGGAAACAAATCGCCTTTGCTGAGCCTGGCTGTTTTAATGAAATTGCTTGCCTGTTGTTTGCCTGATGAATTGTAACTAAAAAAATGATAAGCACCGACCGGAATTCCCTGCTTTCTGGCTTCTGCGGCATATTCACTATATTTCGAATCGGTGTGTGAACTTCCTTCCGTCGCTTTAAGAAAGATAAAATCAGGTTTGTTTTTCTCGACCAACAGTTCCCAGTCAACTGACTTCTGATGATGCGAAATGTCAATTCCCCAGCACGTATCGGGTGGTGGAGGTGGTGGGCAAATTAAATCATGTACTTTTATTAAAAGGGCTTTGATTGGCGCGCGGAAATAATACGCTGCACCAAGCATGCTTATTGAAATTATCGGTATTATTACCGCAAGTAGAATCACTTTGTTTCTATTCATCAGTTGTTTCTTAAACGAACAAATGTAATGAAAACTTACTACGATTTCAATTTCTGCAGTGCTTCCTACGTGTCTTGCAAACATGTTTCCTTATATGCCTAAACATATAATTTAATTAATTTCATCAAACTATATCTAATCGCATATAATTGTGTATATTTGCAAATAATTATATTCATAAGCATATAATGAAAACACTGGCAGAATTTGTAAAAGAACGCCGCAAGGAGGTTAAACTTACGCAAAGCGAGTTTGCTGAACGTGCAGGAGTTGCTCTGACTTTGGTTCGAAAAATTGAACAAGGGAAAACCAATATGAATCTCGACAAAGTAAACCTGATACTGCAAATGTTCGGACACGAACTGGCACCAGTCAATAGTAAAGAGCTTAAGAAATGAGACAGGGACAAGTTTTTTATAAAGACATCCTGGCGGGTATCCTAACCGAAACCGACGACGGAGAATATGTATTTCGCTACGATGCCGAATACGCAAATACGCATCCGGATGATTTCATCACATTCACCATGCCGGTATCAAAATGGGCTTATACATCGCCGCGATTGTTTCCATTTTTCGAAGGACTTATTCCCGAAGGATGGTTGCTCGATATTGCTGCATCGAACTGGAAAATTAACAAAAACGACCGCATGGGTTTGTTGCTAGCCTGTTGTCAGAATTGTATCGGAGCTGTTAGTGTTAAACCCATAACTGCAGGAGGTAGCGATGGTGAATAAATGTTTATATTGCTACGAGCCTGTTGAGGATGGACTCAACTTTCATAAAAACTGCTCGATGGAGTTTTTTGGAACACCTGCAGCCCCCAACATCGAGTATTCGTTGAGTCAGATGGATGAGTTGGCAAAGAATATTGTCGAACGTAGTGTTTCAGTACCCGGAGTTCAGGCAAAACTATCCTTATCGCTAGTAAGAAAAACGAAAGAAACAGCAGATAACCGACTGACAATTGTAGGCGCATTGGGTGGGCTGTATATTTTCAAACCACCTTCGGAACACTATCGCGAAATGCCGCAAAACGAACACCTCACCATGCGAATCGCAGGGAGTTTTGGCATTAGGGTAGTGCCATCGTCGCTAATCCGCTTGGCATCGGGCGAATTGTCGTATATAACCAGACGAATCGATCGCACGGATTCCGGCGAAAAGATACACATGATAGATATGTTTCAGATTACCGAAGCCAACGATAAATATAAAAGCTCGATGGAGAAAATCGGGAAAGCTATCGGTGAATATTCCGGCAATACCTTGCTCGACAAAGTATTCTACTTCGAATTGGTTCTTTTCTCGTTTCTTACCGGCAACAACGACATGCACCTCAAAAACTTTTCTTTAATTCAAAGTCCTTCCGGCTGGGTGCTCTCACCTGCTTACGATTTATTAAATGTGGCCATAGTATTACCCGAAGACAAAGAAGAACTTGCGCTTCCGATGAGAGGACGAAAAAAACGATTTACACGAAACGATTTTGAGCAATTCGGAACCGATTTGGGACTGACAACCAAACAAATACAAGGCAGTTTTCGCAGGATGATTAAAAACAAAGCCCACGCATTTCATTTAATCGATATCTCCTACCTCTCCGATGAAATGAAATTATCCTACAAATCGGTTTTGGAATCAAAGTACAATCAATTGGAGATGATGTAATAAGAGCATATATTTTCTATGCAAATTTTTAATATCTTAGTAAAAGAAGATTTTTACAAGTTTTCCCTATTTACACACACCTCGAATCACCTGTATGCACTGTAAACACCCATAATACAGGTAAGGCGGGTGATGCGGAAACTTGCTGCTATTATTCATGTATTTCTGCTATTATTTTTGAGTGCGTTTTACTGCTGTGTGTATACAGCAAAAGCCTTGCTATTACTATGTAATATTCAATTAGCTTCTCTTGAATTATCACCAAAGTATCATTTAAATATCATTCAAATATTACCTAAATATTATCCAAATGTCGTTCAAATATCATTCAGGTGTCACCCAGGAGTTTCCTGAGTTTCGCTTTTTATTAATGATAACAGCAAACTCGGTTTAAATATGCCTGCTCATCGTTCCGGGCCAGCAAATTTGCCTACTCCAGAAGCCGAGGCTGGGTGGGGTCAGTTTAGTCCGAAATATCAATAATGACTTTGCTATTCCTGAGTTCAATGGAAGAAATGAAAGGTTTCAAATTACCTTAATCGTTGGTGTATTATTCAATCACTTTCAAATCACCTTTATCTCTTCACCTTGTTCGTTAATCAATACCTTGGTATAGTCAGCTTTAGTCACCAATGAGAATCCATTATAAAATGGCTCAACAGCATTGTAACGGGCATTATAAATCTGTTTGCCTGATTTATCGACATGAAACCAGCCCATTGAATCTCGTACCGGAGCAAAGCCCTTATGAAACACACCCAGGTCAAGATATAACTGCCCGTTTAAGTCAGAGCCATCTAACCGTATGTGCTTCCATGCATCTGTAGTTTTCACACAAGCAATGCCATCATAAAAATCACCGGCATACAAATAATTCTCATTGTAAATTCTTTGGCCATATATATCGATATGATAATAATACCCTTTGTGGTTTCTAACTGCACATAGCTTCTGCTGATAGTTGCCGCACCAGGCGAATATTTCTCCATAAACAGGCTTACCATTCGAGTCGATGTGAAAGCAGCCTTCGGGTATTGCCACGGCAGCACGATCATAGTAAAACCCAAACGTTCTTACATATCTTTCAGGATAGAGATCTTCTCCATTAATATTGATATGGAACCATCCCCGATTATCACATACAGGTGCGATGCCGGGTGCATGAAAACTCAGCACATGAATAAACTCTCTGTTAAAAACAGCTTTTCCCTGAAAAAGAAAAGCATTCGCTGCTTCGTTCGTTGTAATCTCTTGCCAAATCATAAGTATTGTATTTTACCATTAATAACTACTGCGTCTAAACTCATTGCTTTTGCCGAATTGATTGCATCTTCAGTCGTTTGCACAATAGGCTCTCCTTTCCCGTTGAAAGACGTATTGATTAAAGCCCTGATTTGATATTGCTCATCTAAGTGTGAAAGAAGGCGAAACATAAATGGGTTCGCTTTTTCGGAGAATATAGTTTGAATGCGGGCTGTACCATTTGAATGTACCACCCCCTGCAATTCATTTTTGTATTGCGGAAGAATATCGAAATCGAGCAACATATATTCCGACAGATGATGAATGCTGTGTAAGCCTGTGAAGATTTTCGCGTTTTTCTCCAACATAATGGGTGCTACAGGACGGTACCATTCTCTCCCTTTTATTTGCATGCTGACTTTTTCTGACAACTCCTTCGATGAAGCAAGGCAAAGAATACTCCGGTTCCCTAAGGCCCTGGGACCTGCCTCGGCATAACCGTTACAAATACCAACGATTTTACCTGCTGCAATAGCTTCTGCCGTTTTTAATATCTCGTCATCCGACAAATTATAATCTGCATTGCAACCGTAGCTGTTAATAAATGGCGACTCAACGCTTAAGTTTTGTCCATGTAAATAATCCCAATAGCACGCTGCCCCAATCGATAATCCAGAATCGTTACAGCAAGGACTGATAAAAACATCGCGAAACCATTTGTTGGTTACGAGTTCAGCGTTGGCAACAATATTCAGGGCACAGCCTCCGGCATAATACAAGTAATCGGCACCGGTTTGAACCGCCAGCTCTATGATTTTGGATAGAAGTTCTTTTTTAAACGTTTCTTGCATACATGCAGCAAGGTCGAAAAGAAAAGGATCTTTATTGTTATCGAAGTTTCCTTCCCATCCAAACGTATTTCTTGCTTTTGTGTAGAAATCATGTCTCTCACCCCAGGCATCCCTAAAGTAATTATGTTTTTGTAGCCAGTGCATAGTTTTTGCATCAGGCTTTCCCCATGAGGCATATCCCATTAGTTTCCCCGGAACACTGCAATGTTCTCCGGGTTCTGCATTCATCATGGCAAACGAAAGTCCGTTGTCGTTGTATAGTTTAGATAATTGTGAGAGCTGCCAATGACTCTCGATTTGCGTTAACAATCCGTTTTTATAGTGAAATGCCGCAAAGTTACCTGTACTTGAACCCCCATCGAAAGATATCAGCAATGAGTTTTCTTTTAGCTCACCTGCGAAAGCAACGGCTGAAAACACATGGGCAATCTCATGGCTGATGGAGTATGCTTCAGCTTCGAATCCTTCCCAAGGTTCTGGTTGAATCCAGCAATATCCTTTTTCCAGCTTGGTTAGGTCGGTGTTTTGATTGTTGCAGTCGAAACGGATTCTTCCGTTTTCTGAAATGAAACTGCTTCCCACAAACGAATTTACAAATAGGAATAGATCCCCGGCCTGTGGTCTGGTTGTCGCACTCTCAAACAGTAGTTTTTCAATCGAACGATGCATTGTGTTATCATACTTCTTGCGGGATATTCTTTCAAGGTGGTAGTAGTCCCTGATTTTACCTGCACTGCTAACACACAAGTTATGATCGTGAACATATCCGGGATATTTAAAAATGTTACGGTCCATAATGCCGTAAATCGAAAATACATTTTTCATAATGTTTCAATTTTAATAATTAAACCATCTAAATAATTTACCCAATCGGTGCCGGGAGTATATTTTTTCCCAAATTGAGCATAAGCATATAAGGCAACAATCAAGTCATGGGTTACAAAAATATTGACTCCTTCGGGAACTGCATTTATTGAAATATATTCGTTGAGAATTGATGCCCCTTCTTGTAGAGGTCTATTTCCTCTCACTAGTTCACCCGAAATCAACATGTTGTATAAGTTATTGAATTCCATATTTTGAAAACTCTCTCCGGCTAACTTTCCATCGCTGGTGAATGCACCGGGATCTCCCAAATGCTTTGTCAATATTATTGGAAGTGTTTTGTTGTAACCAAGTACAATGTTTTCGGCAGTTTGAATACATCTTTTTATCGGACTGCTGAAAATTTGATTAATTTTCAGGTGTGATAAAGCCTTGCCGTATTCAATAGAACGTCGAAATCCGGCTTCATTCAGTTCAATTTCGTTACCAAATTCACGTTCAGGTATTTTATACCTGTCAGCATGACGAATAAAAATGGCATAGCTGCCCATGCTTGTGATCTCGTGCAATCCATTAAGAAGTGTTAATTTATTTCCGGTCGCCTCATATTGCATTTCTTGCATACTTCGTAGTTTTTATAATTTGATAATAATTTTTTGTAATGATTTGATTCTGTTAGCTCCGATAATTTTACCGTACTTATATTCCCAAACTCGCCCAAACTTTGCCGGAGTGCATCAGGAGCGCAGCATGGTGAAATCTTGCCGGTAGCCGATATCCACAGTTCATTTCCCAGAAAAGGACATTCATACGATTCGGGAATACTGCTGGCGGTTCCTTCTTGCAAAGCATCAAAGTTTTCGAGAAGAATATTCTTGCCTTGTTTTTTCAATTCTTCAGCCACTTTTTTTGCCCTATCGGCAATTTGGTTCCATTCCTTTCTAGTCTGATCGGTCAGCTGAAACGATTGTTTCTCCATCTCGCTGTTGTGAACCCACAAATGGTGTCCTTTAATCCTGTCGATTCCCAATCGGGCAGCCAGTTCGATGATTTGCTCTATTTCGAGCATATTGCATCGCATAAATGTCAACTGGAAACTGATTCGGCAATAATATCCGGTTTCAAGGTAATAGCGGTCGCGAAAAGAAATGAAATCTTCCAAATCCAGCAACGCTTTTTCATAGTTCAATCCTTTCATCACAGCTTCAGCTGTTTTGGCAGTTGCTCCATTCCATGAGATTTTAATATCGCTGGTTATTGGCACTATTATTTCAGCCCATTCGGTAGCTGTTTTACGCGGGAAAGTCCCATTGTGCGTTACATTCAAATGGATGTTATTCTCTGCTGCAAGTCGGGCAATCAGTTCAAAATTACTGCTTACCAACGGGTCGCCCATGGTGGTGGGAATAATTTCGCGTACACCCATTTCGGCAGCTTCCCGAACAAGCTTTATAATTGTTTGTTCAGGCATAACCCTGCGTGATGATCCGGTTTTCTCCAGCAATTTCTGCTTGAAATGGCTGTATTCCGAATGTTCTTCGCACATGATGCAGTGCAAATTACAATCTTCGGGGTTTGTGTCGAGGGTTATTCTCCAAATCTTAGTTTGCATCATCAATTAGTTTTTGATATATATCAACAAGGGTAGCGCAATGGTCTTCGATACAGGGAACTTCTCCCTTGTCGTGATACAGATAACCGCGGGAACCGAGTTCCTGCATCTTGTCGGGATGGTCTGCAGCAAATTGCATTTTTTCGCAAAGGCTCAACATGTCACGATGCTTAAACAACAGTCCATTCTCCAGGTGATGCACATATTCTGCCATACCACCATAGTCAGCTGTAATTACCGGAATTCGGCAGGCCTGTGCTTCGTGTATTACCAGCGGTGAGTTTTCTGCCCAGATGGATGGCACTACGATGCAATCAATGGTATTAAAAACACTTGTAGTCAGATTTTGATTGATGTATTCTCCGGCAAATTCAATGGGATTTTTGCTGTTTTCGGCCAAACGGCGCAAGGCATTGGTGCTTTGCCCATTGGTTCTTCCAAAAATCTTTAAGGCTACATTTCCTTCGAGCATCCCGAATGCTTCAATAAGCAGATTTATGCCTTTGGCAGGGATATGAGTACCTATGTACCCGAAAGTATACCGGTCTTTTTTAATTGTTTCAATAGGTTGTAAATACTCTGTTGGGAAACCATAGTCAAGGTATATAATCTTTTCGGGAGGAATACCGAAGTCATTGATAAATCTGTCGCGCAAATATTTTGATGGAGCATGGAACAAATCAATTTTATTAGAAATTTCTTGTACGGTTTTCATGCGTTGTCCTATCCACGATGCCCAATGATTCGAGTCCTGTATATGTGCGTATGGTGGTTCCATTCTATGCATGTAGTACAATGCACTGTCGAATTCGTTTTCAATGCCTGAGAAATACATGGAGTAACAGCTTTCGGCACAAAGCTGATCGTTTTGCCGGTTGCACAGTGCATATAGAGTTTTGCCATCAAAGTTTCGTTGCAGGAACTGCCCGCGCGGACACATCAGCCAGAAGTCGTGGATGGTGAAAAGAATGGGGATGTTGCGGATATTCAGTTCATCTACAATGCCGGTAGAAAGGTGGTTTAAGTGCCCGATATGTGCCACATCGGGTTTCAGGGTATCGAGGATTTCGCCGAAACGGGTGTTAAGCAAAACATGGTTATAACCATCTTTCCCTCTTGCCATATTTACTCTTATATGCCTTATACCTGAATCGGTACGGGTCTCTCTAAAATTAAAATCAGGGGCATAGTCGTTCTCTTCGCGGCTGAACAGAACTACCTCATGCTGTTTTGCCAGTTCGTTACAAACGGATTGGGTATACACCTCACTGCCTGCGTTGTATTCAGGCGGATAACCGTGGATGATTTGTAGGATTTTCATAGTTTCTAGTCATTTTCAATTTGTTTTTTAATTCTATCTTTTCAATTTTGTTCAAGTGTCTTATTTCAGCTTCTGCTATGGCAGCAGGTAGTAATTCCGGCGTTTTAATAATTCCTTTCGTGACACCCCATTGGTAAATATCAAAAGGGTTTAATCTTAGGTACTCTATTTCTAAATCTTTATAATTAATTAATTGAAATTTTGCCTTATTATACTTCATGGAGAATTGATGTATTGAGTCTGTGTTTTGTAAAAAACTTAAATCAAAAAAAATCAATTGCATTTTAACATCTAACCCTAGTTCGTTTAATAAATTTTTCTTGCGGTTCAATTGCTTTGCTGCTTTTGAAAGAATCCCTTTTATTTGATAAGAAGCTTTAACCTCGCCTATAATAACTTGCTTGCCATTTTTTAAAACATAGTCAATTTCATCAAATCTTGTAATGTATTTTTTAAATTTTCGATCATATGTTTCAAATGCTATTATTCGTTTATAGTAACTCCATCCTGAACTTTTAACCCATTCTCTTACAGTCAATTCCAAGACATACGCTACCATCTCTGATTTCGTGTGTTCTTTGGGAGTATTGCTATCTTTATCATTTTTAAATGATTTATTATATTCTTCATATAGAGGATCATCACTTGCTATTAGACGCAAATTCCTAATTCGTTTATTCATAGTCATAATTATTTATCTCGTTTAATTATCGAAATAGTTGATCCATCCGGATGTACTATGATTTCGTAGGGCGGGTAGAGTGCTTCAAGGAATTTTCTAAAACTAGAATAACCATAGTTTCTGGGGTCAAAACTTGAATCAAGTTTGATAAGAGCTTCTTTCATTCGACTGGCTAATGCCATTCCCATATCGTCGGCAACCATTCTGTATGCCGATTCAATTAAGTCAGGGTTCATCGGCTTGTTCGTTACCTTATTATTAAATTTCGTCAAATCAATCTGTCCGACTATTTTTACCCCTGGGAGTTTAGGCGTCTCTGTTTTTAAGAATTTAGAATCACCATCTTCCGTGACAGTTGGAGGTGTTTCTTTCGGCTTTAGTATTTCGTTATAAATGAAGCTCTCGCATGCTTTAATTAACGCAACGGGTGTTTCACTTTTACCAATCCCCATAATAAATAAACCTTCTTCCCTTATTCTATGGGCTAAACCAGTATAGTCGCTATCGCTTGAGACTAAACAAAACCCATCAACTGACTTCAGATGCAAAATATCCATTGCATCAATAATCATGGCTGAATCGGTAGAGTTTTTCCCGGTTGAATAAGAGAATTTCTGCATGGGGCGAATTGCAAACTCGTTAAGCTTGTCTTTCCACGATTTTAGATGTGGGTTAGTCCAGTCACCGTATATTCTTTTAATCGTTATTTTGCCGAATTTCGAAATTTCTGACAGCATAGCTTCTACTAATGAGGCTTCGGCGTTGTCTCCATCAATTAGTACTGCAATTTTCATTTTTGTTTCCATGGTTGTTTAGTTTTGAAAACTTATTTGCCAATTGTATGCCATATTTTTTTGCAAGACGTATGTTGCTGTATATTAATGCATTTAACCATGTTGTTGATTTCAATAAATTATATATTATTGTAATTATTTACATTTTAAGGTAATTTATTACATTTGCAAAAACAATTCATGAAAACAGCATATATTACTTTCCATATCCATAACTACGGGATTGGATTTACCAAGAATATTTTAGGAGCCTTTTATACTGGTCATTTATCGTTTGAGAATCTGAAAACAAACTACTTAGAGCAGAAAAAATTGGAAGAGGCATTTCGAAACGACAAATGCGATAATAAGATAGTTTTTGACAAAGTGTTTTATTTACATGTAAACCAAGCAACTGTAAATAAAATTACTTCGACCCGAAGAATGAAAAAATCTGATTGCTTAGGTCGGATAAAGGATGACGAAGACATGAAAGATTTCTTTACCCATTGGAAAGAAATATTAAATGAAAGTAATTTCAATGAAAACAGCAATGAATTAGAGCATGAATTATTAAAAATAGACAATAAATTCCCAAATGAAAAAAAAGATTTATTGGACCAATATTGGAAAATAATTCATTATTATAACATCGAAGACCAATTTACATGGTTTTTCCAACATGCAAATTCTAGATCCATATATTCGAAGGAAAATGTCGAATGTGTAAATCTTGAACAGAAATATAATCTAATTGACCTGCACGACCATAGGCAAATTTGTCAAGCAATGGCAAGCTTTTTAAAAGAATATCATTTAAATGAAGAGTTTGATAGAATCATTATAAATATTTCAAGTGTAGGCTACGAAATTCAGGTAGGATGGTTTGCTTTAGCGCAGGCAGGTATACTAAATGATAAAGTGAAATTTATATCAACTTATGACAACAAAGATCAAGAAATACGCTTTAAGGACTTTATCATTAAAGAAATTCCTAAAAGCATACTTAAAGATATTTCTGATGAAATAGTAGTGAATGAACCAGATGTAGTTTCAGATAAGAGAAAGCTTGCTGAGCGTGAATTTAAAAATTATTTCGGTAAAGGCTTCTCAATTTTAATACTTGGCGAACGAGGAAGTGGTAAAACAAGATTAATACAAGACAACACAACCGTTTCAAAAGAAAAGTTTCTTAGTATTTCAGCGGCTGCGTTTGATGATGACACAAAACTTGAAGCTGAGTTATTTGGTTATAAAAAAGGAGCTTTTACTGGTGCAAATCAAAATCAAGAAGGTTTGTTCCATAAAGTTGATGGAGGTGGAATCCTATTTATTGACGAACTCCACGCTATGAGCAAAAGGGTGCAGGAAAAACTAATGTCTTCTTTATCAACCGATAGTCTTGGCAACTTTCTTTTCAAGCGATTAGGTGGAACAGAAATGGAGGAATCTAAGTTTACTATTGTTTTCGCTTCAAATAAGACAATAGATGAATTAAAATATCAGTTTTTATTACCTGATTTCTTTGACAGAGTAGTGCAATACACCATTTCAATTCCCCCATTACGTGATGCAAGAGAGGATATTGAAAGTGACTGGAAAAAAACATGGACGCATCAAAAATTTAATACAACTGTAAAATGCCCACAGAATGAGCCATTAATAGATTGGCTTAGAACCTTGGATTTTCCAGGAAATTGGCGTGATTTACAAAGAATTGCCATTTGGTACGAAGCATTTTTAACCTTCACGGTTGAAGATCGCCAGCTTCTTGGGTTCGACAATCCATTGGATTATGTCCAGCACAAATACGAAACTATTTGTTTAAGAACAATCGATAATTTGAATGAATTTGAATTCGAGTTTTCCGATGAATTAACTGCAAACGGACAAGTTGATAATTACAAAATGCAGCTCGCTTTATGGGCAAAAAATATGCATAGTAGTTTCAAAAAAGCGAAAGACCATTTTGTTGAATTGGGTGACGAAATTACCGAAAAAACCCTGTACAATTGGGCTAATCCTGAGAAAACGAAAAAGAAACATTTACCGAAGGAATAGGTCTTTTCAGCCATCCTCTCCGCCAATATTCCCCCAATCGCTTTGAATGTAACTTGTGTTATTTAGATGTCATGTGTCGTATGCTGGCACCATTGCTTACCCCAGAAGCCGGGGCATTAACCCGCCGGTTAACATGGCACGGCTTACCATGGAAATACGCATGAAATATTTACTGGATTGATTTGGGTATGCTTTGAGTACGCCATCTTTATTTGGGTGGGGTCAATATAGTCCGAAATATCCGATGACTGAAATAACCCCTATAAAAACAACACGTCCTCAAATACAAACTCGAAGACGAGGTAAACCTCGTCAGTCTGAAGAAGGAAATATTCTCGATCTATGGTATTGATGAGAAGTATTTGGAGGGGGTGAGGGGATCAATCAAACACACACCAATTGTTTTCATATTCTTTCAAAGATCCATAATTAATCGCTGGCATTTTACTTGTGCTTCTTGAATCTTTATATGAAGAACCATAAAACTTATTGATATTATTTAAAATTGTTTCTCCTTTAACAATGAAAAATGTTTCAGCAGATTTAAAATCATTAAGAAAAATAAAAACAAATACATGCTCAGAATTAATGTTTTCTCGTTTTAACAGAAAGCAATTCTTTTTTCTTAAAGTCTTTACCTGAATTGCAAATGTTTTATTGTTCCTTGAATTATATGCAAGTACATCAATTGCCTTAGCATTACCAAATGTTACGGAAGCCTGTAATCCTAGTTTAAACAATTTCCCAACTGTTAAAAACTCCCCGGCCATACCGGTAAGTTGTTGATCCATGTATTTTTTTTCACTCATTTTTCATAATAATACACCGCCAAATATAGAAAAATAGATCTTTTTTTAAATCTTGTTTCTATTATAGTTATTCACAACCATTTTTTCTCTCTTGCAAAAACTTTTTTTCAAAAAATCACATACGACTCTACTATTTGATTTTAAAACATTGATTGTCAATGCGTAAAGCCTTGTAGTGGCTAAAAAAACATCTTACTTTACTTACAATTCGAATAATTTAAGTGGCTTATGTAGTAACTTGTAGTAATAAAAATAAAAAAATTACTACATTGTATTCCCGTAATAGCAATACTTCTATGATTTTGTAGTAATGAAGTAGGGCTTGTTTGCCGATGTGTGATTGATTCTCATTTTTTGAATGAATTCTGAAGGATCAAGCAAGCATTTAACCTATTTTGGCAAAATAAT
>ENA-UPTA01003899-UPTA01003899.1-activated-sludge-metagenome-genome-assembly--contig:-NODE-3899-length-14367-cov-6.989449_pt1 | contig 14367 bp, 16 predicted proteins | sample MGYA00238184_ERZ773361 | MGnify/ENA primary metagenome ERZ773361 (study PRJEB29100, sample SAMN05720205) | activated sludge metagenome | isolation source: anaerobic digester from wastewater...
GTTGTTCCATCTTCTGAAAGATATCTGCATATATCTATTGCTTCATCCCATGTAGTTCCGCTATCTGGCCAGCCAGGACCTCTTGGTGCCCATACTAACGTTACTTCATTTCCTTCGATTATTCTTGTTCCAAAATCATTGTCATTTACCCTTTTAGATACTTTTATAGCCATAGGTATAAATACAGCTATGATGATAATAAGCGGAATGAAGATTAATGAACGGTATGCCCACTTCTTTGGTTTCGGTTTGCCAAAGTAATATAGAAGCCCAAGCCCGATAATCGGTATGACTATCATTAAGCCAATAACAAGAAAATTTGCTCCTGAAAAAAACCATATGCTGAATCCTGCAAGCAGTATATGAAGTATTAGTCCGGCTATTTTCCATTTCAGGGTTATAACCCCAAGCACGACGAATACTATAGCGAACAACAGATACTGGAAAAAGAGCATAAAAAGATTTTCCCATATGGAAACGGAATACCAGCCTTCATGAAAATTCTCTATTGAACCCCAATATGCCCATATGCTAGAGAAAATTGTTGTGATACCTACGCCTATCCAGCCTAATATATTACTTCTTTTTTCCTTAATCATTTCAATTTCCTCTTTTGTGTATTCATTATATCACTTGATGTGCAGAAATAATAAATGCATATTTGAAAATTTAGTGTTGTCATATAAAATTAAATCGTATACAATTTAATAGTATTAAATATATTAATCAAAGGAGAAATATTATGTCAATATACGAACTAACAGTAAAAGATACAAATCAGAACAATATCTCTTTACCAGAATACAAGAATAAGGTGCTCTTAATAGTTAATACAGCTACAGGGTGCGGATTCACTCCTCAATATGACGGGTTATCAAAATTGTACGATAAGTATGCCGATAGGGGATTTGAAGTGCTTGATTTTCCATGCAATCAGTTTTTAAATCAGGCTCCAGGAAGTGATGAGGAGCTTGCCAGTTTCTGCCAGTTGAAATTTGGTACCAAATTTAAGACCTTTGCAAAGATTGATGTTAACGGCAAGAACGCACACCCTCTATTTGCTTGGTTAAAGGAGAACACGCCTGAGGATGAAAAAGATACTCAAGATAAGGGAATTGGCAATATTCTCAATAAAATTAAAAAGGTTATAAGCACGAAAGATATAAAATGGAATTTTACGAAATTCCTTGTAGACAGAAATGGCAATGTTATAAGAAGATATGAACCTGCAACTAAACCTGAAGACATAGAGAAAGATATACTGAATCTTCTGCAGGAGTGAGGTGCGAAATGAATTATGGACAGATCAGGAACAAAGCTGATGAAACAGAATCCAGCTTGCTTCTTTCAAACCAGTTGTGTTTTCCGCTATACTCAGCATCGAGAAAAATTATAAGGATGTATACTCCGTTTCTTAATGAATTAGAACTGACTTACACTCAGTATATAACAATGCTGGTATTATGGGAGAATGACGGTTTATCAGTAAAAGATTTAGGAAATAAGCTTTACCTAGATTCTGGAACGTTGACTCCTTTGCTGAAAAAACTGGAAAAGCAAGGAATTATAATCAGAAAAAGAAACTCTGAAGATGAACGGAATGTCATTGTATTTCTTTCCGAAAAGGGGAAGAGTCTCAAACAGAAAGCTCTGGATGTTCCACAAAGGATATCCTCATGCATAGATCTGAATATGAAGGATGTAATGGAACTTAAAAGGCTTTTAACTGTAATTCTTGATGGTTAGAGCTCTGGTCAAAAGGGATTTATTAAGAATCCCGCAGCAATAATAATTGCTACAATGACAGGTGCAGGTATTTTCCTAGTCAATAGCATTACTGCTGTAAGTGAAAAAACAATCAGATTATCCCATGTGAATCCACTTTTTTGCATAAGTATTAATGCAGATACACTAATTAAACCGCCTGCAACTGCTGTTATTCCTTTTAAAGAAGTTTTTATTCCTTTAATCTTCTTAAGATTTTCCCATAAAGGATAAACAAAATATATCAACAGTATACCAGGAAGGAATATTGCTGTACCGCCTGCAACTGCTCCTATTATCTGAACTAACACGCCATTACCTCTTGAAGCCATACCGGCAGCATATGCGCTAAAACTGAACATTGGTCCAGGAAGACCCTGAACTAAACCGAATCCAGTTAAAAATTCCTGATTTGTCATATATTGGTTTACTTCCACAAGCTCGCTGTACATCATAGGGACTACGACCTGTCCTCCCCCTATAACCAGATATCCATATCTGTAGAAGCTTTCGAAAATGTGTATAATTCTGTTATCCCATAAAAGTGTTAAAATTATACTAAGTATCGCGATAGTTCCAAAAGCAATAAGGTATTTCCATGGAGGGGAAATTCTGACTTTATTCCATAAGTCTTTTTCTTTTGATGTAAATATGCACACAGCACCGCCGATAATCAGAACTAAGGGATATATCCATGGCATCCTTAAAAAGTATGTTGCAACACCACCAAAAGTAAACAGGATTAAAGTAATTTTATCTTTTATGACTTTTTTGCCTATCCTATAGGCAGCTACTAAAATGAAAGCGACTGCCATAGGGCCAATATATCTCAATCCTTCAGAAGAGATGTTTAGCTTTTCAAGGAAAGCACTCAAAAATGATAATATAGTCATTAAGATAATTACAGGAAGCCCCCATACAAGCATAGTCAGAAAACCCAATACAGGCCCTCCAACCTTATATCCTATTGAAATTATGGTCTGAGTACTGCTCGGTCCAGGCAGTATTCCTGTAAGAGCAATCAATTCTATCAGCTCTTCTTCGGTAAGGTACTTCTTTTTAATGACCATCTGGTCTGTAAAAACGCCATAATGCGCTTCTGGCCCGCCATATGCTCCTAATGAACAGATTAATACATCCTTTAGGAATGTACTCCATCTGATTTTTTCTTTATTGCCAATAATCTTAATATCTTCTTCCATTAATTATTTCCTTCATCTTAAATGTATTCAGAAATATATTTTGCAGCTTGCTTTTGTGTTATGGTGCTTACATCAATCTTTATACTGTTTATTTTTTCATATTTTAAAAGGTATTCCAAGCTTTTTTCTACTATGTCAGCATCTCTTATGCCTTTGTCAATATCCGACTGCAGTCTTGTATTTAAACTCACTTTGTCAGGCATTAAAGTAAATATATGAGTTTTCACATTTTCTAAATTCAGGTGAGACAGTATTTCATCAATTATCCATTGTTCATGCATAACCCAGCAAAAAATTATGTTTTTATATATAGAACACTTAATATAATTGCCAATAAGGTAACATATATTATCCATAACCATTTTTCTGGTTTCATCATTAACTATGAAAGGATGCATTTTCCAGCACCAGTCTCCATCAAGCAGCACATTATCTTTGAGTATCTTGCTTAGTTCATTGCTTACTTCTGTTTTTCCAGCGCCCATTGTTCCGTTGATCAAGATAAGATTCTTCACTTAGTACCTCTTTGATAATTATATTATATTGTTACTGTGCATGCTATAAAATTTATTTAGGACAATGTATTAATAAAGATGAGTTGTAAAGAGATATATGTGCTATAATTGAATCAGTAGTTAATATGAAGAAGAGGTGAGATAAATGGATATAAAGAAAAAAATTGATGAAATAGTAAAAAAAATCAAAGCTGATGAATCATTTGCAAAAAAGTTTAAGGATAACCCAGTAAAGGCTGTTGAGTCTGTACTGGGTGTGGATTTGCCTGATGATCAGATAAACAAACTGATTGATGGTGTAAAAGCAAAACTCAAATTAGATAAAGCTGATGGGCTTTTAGGAAAGATAAAGAAGTTATTCTAAGGTTACTTAAAAAATGAATCTCCATAGGGCTGTTTAATCTTCCTCTTGTGAAGATTCATTTTCCATATATTCATACTCAAGTATATCTCCTGGTGTACATTTGAGAACTTTGCATATCTCATTCAGGGTCGAGAAGCGTATGGCTTTTACTTTACCGGTTTTTAAGTTGGAAAGATTAACAATAGATATTCCAACGCTATCGGCTAATTCGTTGAGCTGCATTTTTCTGTCTGCAAGGACTCTGTCAAGGCGTATTATAATTGCCATTTTGTCACTCCTATCCTATATGGTCGTGTCATACTCTTGCTGCAGGTATGCTCCATAATTAAATATTGCACTTAATAAAAGCAGCAGTATGCCTAATATGAGTATCTCGGTATTTATTGTGTATACGACATTTACATTGCTTATGTCAAAAGCATGTACTATTTTGTTAACCATAAAAGCTTTCATGACCGGAACTATAACTGAACCGGCAATCACTATATATCCAGTATACATAATGCTTTTTGCATTTTCTTTGGCAAAGGGTTTTGCATCAACTACATTTTTAAGGATATTTTTGAGCTGTTGTAGTACAAAAAGGATCATTATAAGCAATAACGTGATACTAATGAAAAGGAGCGAATAGAGATTGCTGATATCCGTGTCGGATATACTGCTTGCTGTTATTTCAAATCGTATTATATTGTCCGGGCTAATACTGAAACTGTTATCTGCGGTTATAAGGTCAATTGCTTTAGGAAATGCTCCTATGCCTATAGCTGCAAGAATGGATGCAGCAGCCAGTCCCAATACGACCCAGAATAATACATTTATTATTCCTGATATGCTTTTCGATAGTTTGCTATACTTTACTAAACTTGGTACTTTCATTTCTTCCTCCGTTACACGTATTATACAAGGAGTATAACACTGAAATTTATGTATGTCAATAAATATTTAATGATAAACATTAATAATTTAATGATATTACATAAGTGTGCGATACTTTTGGATCAATCAGGCGATGTATCCGTGTTTTCTTAATGCATTTACATAACCTAGAAGGTGCATATCAGCCATGAAATCAACTTCTTTTTCAGGAAGAAAGTTCAGTGCTTTAAGCACTAATGCTGCAAACTCAACAGGGCTGGTCCCATTTGCCGTTATAATATTCTTGTCACTGACAGCATTTTCATTAATATAGTTTTCTGAATTAGTATATCCAGCTAATTGTTCAATTTCACTCAGGCTGTTGCCAGTATGTTTGACATGGTTGAGAAATCCTTCTTTTGCAGCATAATATGTCGCATCACATATAAATCCGGTAACCTTGTTTGAATTGATGAATTTTCGCACACATACTGTAAGGTTGCCGGTTTCGCTTTTTCTGTATGATTTGCCTCCGATAAGAATTAAAGCGTCAGTATCTTCAGGAATCTGCTCCAGTGTGATATCAGGAATCATCGTCAGCCCTCCCATTGATTTTTTGGGCAAAAGGTCAATGGATGCCCAAAGAACCTGGCTTTTTATGCTTACATGATCATTTAGAAGCATTGAAGATATATATGCTCCTTCCCAATCTGCATACTGGTCTAGAACAACCAAAACTGCTTTCTTTCCCATTTCTAATCTCCTTGTTTATAATAAAAATCTGTGACTTCTTGATTGAATTATATACCTTCAATTTTCAAAGGTATATAAACTTCGCAAAATAACTGCTATCATCCTTTAAGGATAATACTGAATAGGATTTGAAAGATAAGGATTATTGGATAAATATACAAATGCTATATAAGCACTGTGTCCTTAAACTCTCCTTTTTCATATGGAACCCATGCAAGAGCTAATAAATGAATCGTAATGTTAGTACTTGCAGCCCGTATATCAATTGTTTCGACTTTGTCCTTAACAGAGTCATATTCGAATGATATGTCTTTTAGCTGCTGTTCAAGTTCTGTCTGAAGCGTATCGAGCTGTACTTCCAATGACTTCAATCTTTCTTCAGCCTGGTCTATACTTTGTCCGCTCTTCATGGCTTTTGATGTTCTGCTTACTGCTGTACCTATTTTAGAAACTGAAGATGAGCTTATGGTTTTTCTGCCAAAAAGAGCTCCTAAGATAGCGCTTCCAGCTGAGACCATTGCATCCATCTTCTTCTGAGAGGCCATTGCATTCTGCTTTTCTACAGCTTGTCTTGCTCTTATAAGCGCATTTTCCAGAGTCTGCATTTTCGAACTGTATTTCTTCTTCATCGCTTCTAGATCCGTATCTCTCTTTTCGTGTGCATAATGCTGCATTCTGATTAAGAAATCCCTCTCTTCTTCGCCATACTCTGAGACAAGTTTAAGTTTGGGTGATGAATAAAGTTTCAAAGATAAGTTTGTCCTGATATGCTGTGCTAATAATTTTTTCCATGAATCATAATTTTTTACATTCGCGGCAGCTGAAGGACAATCAGAAAAAAGAGCTCCATCTGCTGGGAATGTCTCAATATCATTTAATTCCACATCAATGATCTGTGACTGATTCCAGTCCAGAGTTACAGGTCCGTCATTGAACTGAGTCAGTATTGTATAGCTCTTGGTAGCGGTTATCATGTGCTTTTCACTGTTATACATGACATCAGCTATTCCCACTACAGCGGGTTTGTAAATCAGCTTGCCTCTGGTACGGGTTTTTTCTGGAATATATACCTGCTTTATTGTGGGAGGCAGCACAATTGCTGAAGATAAATCCTGTTGTGTAACAGATATGTCAATATCGTTCTGAGCAACAGATTCATGCGAAGCGGACCTGTCTGATTCTATGTTCTGTGCGGGAAGCTTAGCGATCTGATCCTTTGTCAATGGCCCTGCGAGATAAGACATAACCCATCTTGTGTTAAATATGACTGGCTCGTTTTCATGAACGCTGTGCAGATAGAAGACTCTCTGCCCTATACCCGCTAATATCTGTTCTGTACGGTTTTTGTTAAAACTGCCTCCGGCTGCAGCACCTTCTAATCCTTCCAGTACTCTTTGTTTGTCTCTTTCAGTCTGCAGCCTTCCGATGAACCAGGTTCCTGCATTTGACAGGGCTTTGTAGTCAAGGTCAACAGGATTCTGTGTTGAAAGCACCAGACCCAGGCCGAAAGCACGGGCTTGTTTAAGTAATGTGAGTAAAGGTGCTTTTGATGGGGGATTTGCAACAGGAGGAAGATAACCGAACAGTTCATCCATATATATCATTGCTCTTAAACTTCCTGTCCCTGGCTGGCTTCTGACCCATGACAGCACTTCATTTAACAGCATAGTGACAAAGAACATCCTCTCACTGTCTGAAAGATGAGAGATAGAAAATACAGAGACTTTTGATCTTCCTGAATCACCATAAAAGAATCTGTCAATATTCAAAGGCTCTCCTTCCAGCCAAGCTTCAAATCCTGGGTGTGCGATCAGGTTATTAAGCAGCATAGCCAATGTAAAGCGGTCTTTTGAAGGATATATGCTGTTTATATCCATTACGCCTATTTTGTCAAATGGCGGGTTTTGAATTTCGGCTATAAGCTGCGGTAATGTTATGCTTTTTTCTGCTGACCAGCTGTTATCCAGTATTTTTGATATAAGTATAAATTCTCTGCTTGTAAAGGAATCTGCATTTATGCCAAGCAGGGATAGAAGACCTGTTGTAGTAGCGCTTATCCTGTCTCGATATGTATCTTTGTCAGCTAATACTTCCTTTGTGGGAGCATTGAAGGACTTCAGGACAGAAACTCCTATACCTGAAGAACCTCCGGGCGTATATATTTTTACTTCAGACTCGTTTTTCAGGCTCTGGATCCTTAATCCGTCCTGACCCCATTCGGATAACCCCTTTTTCCATGAATCTGCCTGAGCCATAGCATATTGGTCTGGTTCCATACCTTTATTTGAAGCTTCCTGTAGATTTATCCAGGGACGAAAATCCTCTCCTCTTAAAAGAGGGAATGTAAGAGCAAGGTTTGTTAAGTCGCCTTTTGGATCAATGGCTATAACCGGAATATTATCCATCATAGCCTCTTCAATAATCCCTATTCCTAGACCTGTCTTGCCGCTTCCTGTCATTCCTATAATTACTGCATGTGTAGTTAAATCCTTTGATTTTAAAAGAACATAATCTTCTTTCAATATCCTGTTTTCTATATCATATTTCTTTCCTAAATAGAATACTCCGAGTTTTTCAAAATCCTGCATTATATAACCCTCCGTTTGTTTAGACATTTTGATGCTGGGAATAGAACCAGTAGCTTAATTATATACTATTTCAATTAGGATTATATACTAATTTGATTTGTAATAACTCTGACATAAGATGTGTCTGTGTATATATTTCTTTCTGAATACTGGTTTTAAATACAAAGCTTGTTTTTATACTATTGAAGCTGCTCTGTATATTCTGGAAATACTTCCATCATGATGGTGTCCCTGTGTATGATACTCCCATCCATATCTTTCATAATATGAGGTGTGGTCAGTGCATAAGTATACCATATCAAATCCCATTTTGGCAGCTTCAGTTCTAGCATAGTTTAACAGCTTACCGCCTAATGAATGGCCTCTTGCCTGTTTCTCTACAAATAAAGCACAAAGATAGGGATAAAGGTCAGTCCTGTCAACAAAATCATTTTGAATAAGTCCGCATCCGCCAATAATGTTATCTTCCGCATCAAGAGCGAGATACCACTTAGGAAGCTTGTTTATTCTTGCAATGCAATCTGATATGCTTTCCTCATATTCTTTCCTCTCTATACCCCATTTTGAGGAAAACCAGTCAACAGCTTTTTCTGAGTAATATGGATTTTCTGATACGGAGATTATCTTAAAACTGAACTTATTAAGTGAGTAGTACACACATCGGTTCAATACACCGTTATGCATGATGGTACCTGCTTTGTCTGTAAGTTTCATTCCGCACTTTTCCATTACACGCCTGCTAGCTGTGTTATAGTCAAATGTAGCGGCAGTCACTTGGGAAAATCCTTTATTGAAAAGATCCGAAATCACTGCTTTCAATGCTTCAGTCGCATAACCCTGGTTATGATAATCCGGATGAATCACATATCCTATTTCTATGCTGTCTTTATCGATCTTTACATCATTTACAAAGCCTATAAGCTTATCCTCTCTATAAATCCCTTTTTCATAATGATCTTCAGAATAGGAACAAGCCATTAATTTTTTAAACATACAGACAGCTTTTTCATGGGATTCAAAATCTGGAATTATGAATGTCTTTCTAACCATACTATTTGTAAGGATGCTTATCATGTCTTCCTGATCAGCATCTATATATGGTTTTATAGTAAGCCGTTCTGTCTTTAACATGTTATATCCTCTCCATATATCCGGATGGAAGCTCCTCTTCACTTAAGAATTTGAAATCCTTGTCTTTCAATATTGGAATAAAGTACTCATAAGGGATTACAGGAAATTCACATGCGTAATCATTAGCGCCAAACCATTTTCCTTCCTTCTCAGTCAGATTCAGCCCTCTGGCAAATTTAGTATAGTTTGAACAGTCATGTACAACTATGTCCCATTTCTCATCATCAGCTGCCTTCATGAATTTTAATGTAAGCTCATGGCTCCAAACTGGTGATATATACCCATGTCTTGAAATATACATATTCTCACCATAATAGTTTTCTATATTATTAGGATTCAAATGTAGTTCTGCGCAGTTAATGAAGCTTATGCCTGTATCCAGAATTTGTTTTTTCTTTTCAAAAAACGATTTATAGAATTCAGGTGTCATTGGTGTCTCAATACCGACATTCTTTATATACCTTCTGGCTGTACTCATATTATTAATCACTTTGTCGGAACAATTTGTTGCTCCTAAATTAAAACGCAGCTCATCAAGACCTGATTCAGAAAGCTGTTTGGAAGATTCTTCGGTCACCAGGATTCCATTTGTATACATGTGCTGGTGTATACCCGCATTATGAAATTTCTTAATAACCGGATAATATTTTTCAATCTCCATGAAAGGCTCAAGATATACATATGATATACCTGTAGGTTTTTTATGAACAGAAAGCAGAAGATCAATATCTTTTTCATAATACTTAGTCCCGCCAATTTCCCACATTCCTTCTCCGACCGGAGCAATGTCATCAAGTTCACCATAGTTATAGCAGAACTTGCATTCAATATTGCATTTATTAGTTTTCCTGACAGCACTTAATCCTGTACCCAAAAGACATGATTTGCAGCCGTTAGGAAACTTATCGTCATTACCGACATAATATGTCCTGTTCTGCAGTGTTTTAATACCTTTTATATCTGCCATGAGTTCAGCGTCTCGCTTATCGATAACTTCCTCAATCTGAGCGAATGTCGAATAAACGATTTCCTGCTGTTTTGCCATAAGCTGCTCATCTTCAGGTAAGGAAGCAAAGAACTTGAACCATTTGTAAGCATCTTTTTTAGATATTTTCATTTCTTCTCCTAAGCATGTTGTATTTTAGCAAATATTCCATTATATGTAAACTTATATCTGCTTTAATGGACTATAGTATATTATATAACACTTTATTTACTAAACATGAGTATATTATGCATATATTTCGAAAATAGCTAAGCATACAATTTTAATGTAAAGTCAAATAAGAGGGGGGATTAATTATGAAAAAGTTTTTATCCATTATCCTGATATGTATTTTGGTTTTTTCGCTTAGCGCATGTACTATACAGAAAACACTGGATAATCTGAATCATGACAATAATGGAAATGATACTTATGAAGACGATGAAGAAGAAGCATCTGAAAATCAAAGAGGCATCTATAGTGATGAAGGACTGGAGTTAAGTGAATTTTTTACTGCATTTAATGATGTTGTAGTAGAGCATGAACCAATGATTAACAATTTTGAAACTGATGATTTTTCCATGTTTGATATAAGTCTTGATTATCTAGTACCGCTGGTTCATGTTTCAAACATAGCATATTATGATGCAGGAGTACTCTTTGCTGATGAAGGGCAGTATAGGAAGGTTGATGGTGATGTAATTTCCTTCGGGAAAAAGTATACACGGGAAGAGGATGGGTTTTCTCCTGATCAGCAGCAAGGTGATGTAATAACGGAATCGGGCACATTGGATACTAAGAAGAACCAGCTGTATTTTGAAACAATTGTTGAAAGAAACGGTTTAAAAGTGACTCGGGCTGTAAGCGAAACAGTAATACTTGCAGATGGGACTTTTTTAATCCAGTTTCTGGAAGTGCCATTTTCTCAGGTAGAAAGAGGTATTGAAGACAGCGGACGTGCATATTTTATGTATGTATCAGAGGAAAAGCTGGAAGTTATAAAAGCTAAATTTGCTTTTGATGTAAACTTCACATATAAGTCAATCTTTAATAAAGGGGAAATGGAAACTGTTAAAATGGCTGAAGGATATGAAAAGGTGAGAAGGATGACTGTGACTGAATCTGATGTCGACACAGAAAGGTATTAATTCTTCTGTCTATCTCCAAAATGAATTACAGGAAGCCTTTTGACTGATATTGTACTCAATTACTTTTTTCAATAATTCATAATCTATAACCTGATTCCATTTAATCCGGAACAGGTTTTCTGTTGATGTGTAATCGGATTTTTTAATTTCCTCTCCAAAATGTATAATTGCATCCTGTTCTGGTGCTACTGCGATATGCTGTTTTGATATGCTGAACCCGATTATATAAGTGCCATGATGCGTAAACATCGGTTGTTTCCATTTTATTACGGGTTCTAATGAAGGAAACTCCCTGCTTATCCAAAAAAGCATTCTTTTCATCTTCTCACGATATTCGGTATTGTCAATTTCTTGAATATAATCAGTGAATAGGTCCATATATGTCCTCCTTGTATAAATATTAGCATATTATCAAAACTCTTAGAATACATAGAATCATATCATTCTTACGAGATTGTTTATCTTTCCATGATTCACAGTAGTGATTAGTTACAGGTGGATTAATCGGTAGACATCCATCATCATGAAGTAATCTGTAGGTTTCGTTTATTAAATGCTGAAATATTTTTTTCTTCATGAACTCAGGAAAAAGTGTGAAGTTTTTTAAATTTTCCAGACCAGTAAGCCAAGTATTGAAATATTTGGATTCAAGACTTTGTATATCAGAGGAAGCCATGTTGGTCCTGTAGTATATACCTTGTTTTCTGTTACATATATAGTTTAAATAGTTTCTTTGAGTATCCTCATCAAGATAACTGTTCTGCTGTAATAACCACAGTATATATACCATATAAGGTCTTAAGAGAATTTCATTGCTTTTCCTGTTTTCCGACTCCCAAATATCTTCATTTAAATAACCATTAATAAATGCTTTTTTCAAATTTTCAGCACATATCTCTTTTTTAGGTATTACCAGAGGATGATCAGGAATAAATGTAGCGATATTTGCTGCAATTAATGTTTTAAATGTTATCTGAAAACCATAATGATGCTCATTTGTATCAGTCCAGTCTTCTTCACCATTTATATATCTTTCCATAAGCTTTATGGCTTTTTTTATAACCGGGTCATCTTTTGGCAGGGATAATTCACGTGCACGAATTAAAGCTGATTCAGTGGTTTTAAAAATTCTCTTTTCCTTTAGTTTAGTATTTTGCGTATGGAATCTGCCCCATGAACCATTACTCATCTGCTCGATTATGAGCTGCTTATACCACTTGGATTCCTGATATTTGGAAATATCTGATGTTTTTTTACCAAGTATCTCCTTGTCCAGGATATGTCTTGGTATTGGATCTTTTATCGTTCTGTCGAGATGTTCTATAATAATTTCTATATCAGTTTTCATCATGAAATCCTTTCTGTTAGCAATCAGTAAACTAAAGGTATCAATTTATTATCTCTTACTGCATATTGAAATTCTGAAAGTTCATCATTGTCAAAAACTTTAAGAAGTTTATCAAAGTCATTAACACAGGGAAGCGAGGGTACTTCAGATCTCTTAATCCATTTCATCTCACCTTCATCAGAACTTATCAACTTCCCGCTAAATTTATCAGTTTTATATAAAAGAACAATATATCTGCCATCATTAATAGGGAACTGTTTGATTCCACAAAGTATCGGATTAAATACATCAAGTCCAGTTTCTTCTTTCATTTCACGAATTACCGCATTTACAAATGATTCACCCGGTTCGACATGGCCACCTGGAAGGGTATATCCTTTCCAGCTGTCTTTAATGCGATTTTGAAGAAGTATCTCATCCCCGTCATATATCATGCATAATACTGTCAGTTCTGCCTTTTCTGATCTGTCCAAACTGTTCCTCCATTGAATTTAATTTATTACTAATAATAAATTAAACATAGCTAATTGATTATTCATTAAGTCATACATTCCATTCTAATTTTTATCTTTGATTTTCTTACCCTCTGCAAGAGATAGGTTTTTCTTCCATGTTTTGATAATTTCTTTTTCAAAAAAGTCAAATAGGCTGGCAAGAGATTCAGTTTTATCATATTCCTGCAAAGCATTATAGTACTCATACTTGTCTTCGTCATAAACTATAAGAGGAGGGTGATTATTTGTCATTAGATAGTAATTAAGAATAGTTCTTCCGACGCGTCCATTGCCATCAGCAAAAGGATGAATATATTCAAATTTTGCATGAAGATAGGTAGCTGCCTTTAAAGTGTCTTTTCCAATATATGAGTTAACTTCGCTAATAAGATTAGTCATATCTTCTAACACATGCTCACAAGAAGAACCAACCTCATATACTCCGGTAATATAGTCATGTTTCTTGAATTCTCCAGGTCTTTCATTATTCATAATAAATCTTTGTTCATCATATGTTCCACAGGTTAAAATCCTGTGAATTTCTTGTATTAATTCAATACTGAGCGGTTCTTTCTTAACTATTTTATGTATTAGAAAATCGTAACATGTTTTCTGATTTTGCTGTTCAAATAAAGTTCTTGTATTTCCTGTATAATTTAATACTTTACCATTCTCAAAGATTTCCCTAGTATCATGATAATTTATCTCATCATTTTCAATTCTGCCTGAGTTATATGCGAATAATATACGAAAATTATCAAGGTATTTCTGCAAATCATTTACTGATGAAATATTATATGACTGCCATAAAGCAACAATTTTATTGTATGTCATTTAGAAGCTCTCCTTTGTGCTATCTAAAGTAATTATATCATACTAGATTGATTACCATTAAATTATACAAGTAAGAAAAAAGTAAGTGAAGAGAGTATTCAATTATTAAACCATCCGAACTCAAGCCGTACTTCCTTCTTTTTTAAATCATCATTGCTGTAGCAGCATGAATCAAAACCAATCAGTGTAAAACCTTCGTGCATATAAAAATCTACTGCATTGACATTACAGGACTGGGTTTCCAAAATGATTGCTCTTCTTTTTTCTTTTCTTGCCTGTTCTTTTGCTTTTTCTATAAGAGCATGGCCTAACCCCATCTTCTGATAATCCTCATGTACCCATAACTCTGTAATCCTGAGACGGTTGGACCATAATTCCTGATCAGT
>ENA-UPTA01003903-UPTA01003903.1-activated-sludge-metagenome-genome-assembly--contig:-NODE-3903-length-14359-cov-6.801874_pt1 | contig 14359 bp, 12 predicted proteins | sample MGYA00238184_ERZ773361 | MGnify/ENA primary metagenome ERZ773361 (study PRJEB29100, sample SAMN05720205) | activated sludge metagenome | isolation source: anaerobic digester from wastewater...
ACCCGAAACCTATATTAGCACCGAGAATTGAAGTGTTATCCAGAAAAAAACCTATGTTCAGTCCCATTCTGGGTGATCCGAACAGAAAACTCACAGTATGATATTTATCTGCATCACCGCCCTCACCCAGAACAATATTGTTGTATGCCAGTATTTCAGACTCAAACCCCAGTTGAAGTTTTTTGTTTTTCTCAGCAGCAAGTGAAAAAAACATCATAAAAATAAAAACCGGAACGACAATCTTTTTCATAAATTCCTCCCTTTAAAAAAAGTAGGTTCAGAATATAAAATCATAAGATTTTTTCAACAAAATTTTGCGACTAACAAAAACTACTGCTTATTTCCAGAAATAAACCACTCAATATATTGATTTATTTTTCCGGAAAAACACAAAGTCAGGGCAGATTCAAAAATGGAAAAAACTGCATTATCAACTATGATGATAAGGGAAAAATTAGACCTTTGAATATGAGGAGACAATGAAAACGATCGGCTGGAACGGCAATAACAGAACAATTATAGCTGAATTTATTGAGAAAAACAGGTGTGACAACTGCAAGACAAAATCCGTTGCTGTCTTTGACTGGGACAATACTGTTGTATTTAACGATATCGGTGACTATTTCTTTTCGTGGATGCTTGAGCATGATCTTTTCAAATATCCCGACTGGAAAAAAGCTTCTCCATATCTGACAGATGAAGCTGTGACTATCATAAAAGAAAATTGTCCGGATGAATCGGGATTTATTAAAGGCAGTGATCACAAATGTTTCCAAATACTTACAGATATTTATGTAAAGGGAACGCTTCCTGACGGATCTGCTGCTTTTACGGGATTTGACCCGGATCTTTATCAGCCGGCTTACGCTTTTTTATCGCATCTGCTTGCCGGATATTCGGTGAAGGACTTGGAGATACTTTGTGAACAGGCGGTAAAAGAAGCGGTTCAGGAAGAAGAAGTTCTCATATATCCTGAAATGCAGTGGCTTATTGATGAACTTTTTAAAACCGGTTTCGATGTATGGATTATCAGCGCTTCCCCCCAGATACTTGTTGAAACATTTGCAAAAAGGGCCGGCATTGATCCCAAAAATGTTGTCGGTGTTAGAAATGTAACAGAAAACGGATTACTGACCTATGACCTTAAAGGGTGCGGACCATTCAGAGATAAAGATAACAGAATGATGACTTACCGCATCGGTAAACGATGCTGGATGAATGAACTGATATTCGGGATAACCGGCACAACAGCTTTGCTTCCGGCTGAAGATCTTTCCAAAAGGCCTCTTTTTGCCGCAGGAGACAGCGACACAGATGTGCACTTCATGATGGATGCGAAAGGACTACGGCTTCTCATTAACCGCAACAAACCCGAAATAACAAAAATGGCTGTTGAGAACACAGACGGATTATGGCTAATGAATGAACCGTTTATAAAAAAAATGAGGTGAATCAGATGAAAAACGCAATACTTTTAATACTTCTGCTGCCGATTTATCTCGCCGCAGGACCTTTTGATGGAAAAGGCGACTGTGAGCCGCTGTTTATCCGTCTTTCTTTTTCATCAGAACGAGCAGACACAGCAATGGGAATAACATGGAACACCAAAGAAAAATGCGATGCAATTGCAATGGTGGGTGAACTTTCTGATCTTGAGTTCATGTACTATGGAACTTCATCTGCGGGACCGGATGGTACCGGCTGGATAAACGAAGTTACCGTAACAGGTCTCAAACATTCAACAAAATATAACTATATCGTCGGCAACGGAACAATCTATTCTCCGGTCAACACATTTATTACAGCCCCGTTAAAAGGTGCATGCGACAGATTCTCGTTTACTGTTGCAAGCGATTCCAGAGCTGATCAGGAAGAGGATTCGGTAACCCAGAAATGGGCAAACATCATGTCGGAATCACTTCTTGATCCTGAAACTGCATTCATAATTAACGGCGGAGATCTCGTTTATGACGGAGCTTTAGCTTATCAGTGGGTAAAATGGCTTGAAGTGACACCTTCAATAATTTCCAATAAACCTTTCATGGCGGCTCTTGGGAACCATGATGACGGTCCTGTTGACGGAGACGGCGCTCATTACAATAAGATCTTCAACTTTCCAAAAAACCCTGTTACAAACACAGAGGATTCATATTATTTCATATATGGAAATGCACTTTTTGTCGTTCTTTCAACAAGTTCGTTTAAAGATAAATTTGCAGATCTTGCTTTATGGATGGATTCAGTTTTTGAAGAACACAAAGATGTGGCATGGAAAATTGTTTTTCTTCACCATCCCATCTACTGCTCAGCCGGAACAGGAATTGTCAGTTCAGTAGGACATGAACCCAACGAGGTTGGACAAAACCCCCATTTTGTTCCTGTTTTTGACAAACACAAAGTTGATATTGTGGTCGGGGCACACAATCATTATTACGAACGGTTTTCCCCATCTTTCGGTTCAAAAGATAACAAATATCCGATTTCTGTGAACGATCCGTCGCTTGGCACAGTCTATGTTTTAAGCGGAGGTGGAGGTGCAACGACAATACCTGACCAGTTGACAAACCTTATGTGCACTTCAGCATTTGTTGACGGAAGCAAATCATGCAGCGGACTGATGCATTATCTGAAAATAAGGATCGACAGCAATGTCCTCACAATGGAAACATGGGCGACATCTCAACAGACACTCTCAAACAATCCGTCAAACAGAGAACTTATCGATCAGTATACCATCACAAAACAATCCGTTGAATGTGCAACAGAAGAACCCGATGATACAGAAGTTCCCGATGAATCCTCATCACAAATTCCTGACAACTCAGACACCGGTCAAACCGAAGAAATATCCTCAGGAAGAAGCGGCTGTTCAGTGATCAGTCTGTGATTTTTTTCTTTTTGATTTATTGATTTCTTCTGCTGAAACATCTGTTTTTCCTTTAAGCAGAAAAGAATTCACAAAATATTGTATATGAGAGGGTTTCAGTCCTTCGAGAATTTTTATATAAACAGGAATTCGATATTTTTCCAGATTTTTTTCAACAAGAATCATATCAGATAAAAGGAGTAATCCTTTTCTGCTTTCATCAATTTTATTCTCCGCAACAAATTCATTTACCTTCTTTTTTGAAATAAATTCGTTTAAAACATCATGGAAATATGGATTCAACTCCTTAATTATTCTGAAGAATTTTGTGTTCCACGATGGATTAACCTTGTTTAGCAGTTTATAAAAAACCTCCATGTGTTCTTCCTCTTCCATAATAAAATTGGAAAGATGTTTCGCTGTATCTATGTCCTTTGCCATTTTAACCTTATCTTTTCTCAAAGGAGCTGTCATGTACTTTCCGTAAGTATAAGCGGCAGGATGAGGAAGCGTAACTATTGAACCGTTATATTTGATTTTTATCGTTATCATTGTTGCAATATCAAGATATCTCAACCTTGTAGCACTCACATTGTAGCCATGAATCTTGACAACACCTTCTTTTCCCGGAGAACCAACCAAAGGGATAAGAAAATCAATATCCAGTAAATGATGTCTGTATCTACACTCTTTTGTTGTTAAAGAACTTTCTCTTGAAAAACCTTTTTCTATCAACATCTTCTCTATTTGGAAAGGGTTTTTAATTTTTGGAGGCTGACGGAAAAGAAAGTCTATATCTGAGGTGCTTTTAGAAGGAATATTGCTGTTTTTGTAATGCATCCTGTAAAGAATCAATGCCCAGCCTCCGATGAGAATAATGTCATCTAAGGCATTTTTTGAATCTATCTCACTAATTATACTGTTAAAAAGTTCCCACTTTTTATCTTCCCCGTCTGCCTGCATTTCCGTCTCATCTCCTTTTTTTTCAACCCTTCAATAACATAATTCAGGTCATCTATCTGATTTTTTATTTCTTTTATCTCTTTTATTAAAAAATTGCGTTTGACAATTTTGCTTCTGATATCAAAATAACTTTCAGAATAGACACTTCCAATATATTCTGATTTAATTTTTCCATTCTCTCTTCGCTTTAAATAAACATACTCTTCGCTGCCGATCTTTCTGATTGAAATGCTTCCTTTTGGAAGATTCCGGATTTGCTCCTCGTATTCAGGAACTATTCTTTTAAGACGATCACATTCATCAGCCAGCCATCCTGAAATAAGCACAGACATAAACCCCTCCTTTACACATCTAACCGCAAATAAGTATGCATAAGTTGTGTAAAATGTCAATGATAGGGGTTTAATCCATCTCTGATCTTCATTTCGGCTTCGGCACAGATCTCTTTTCTGTTTAATTTTCAAGGGAAACATCATACTTCTTTCTGAGTTCGCTGATATCAGGTGTCGGTCGCTGAATGAAATAGCCCTGAACAAAATCACAGTCACATTCTTCACATCCGAGAAGTTCAAGTTCTGTTTCAACACCTTCTGCAATGACCTGAATCCCCATTTTGTGCACCATGTCAACCAGAGATGAGACAAAAAGCCGTTTTTTTGGATCGTGGAATATGTCTGTTATAAGAAATCTGTCAATTTTGATGAAATCGGGTTCAAAATTGTAAAGTGTTTTAAGTCCCGAATACCCTGCGCCGTAATCATCAATTGCTACAAGAAACGATCTGTTCTTGTAACTTGAAAATATGTTCTGATAGTTCTTTTTCTTTATTTCATGCCTTTCAGATATTTCAAAACAGATGTTCTCTGTCAGCAGTTCCGTTTTTTTCAGGAATTCTTCAGTTTTCCCCTGTTCATATTCCTTATCCAGCAGGATCCTGTTGTCTATGTTGTAGAAAAAGGTCATCTCCTTATAGAAAGGGACTTTTATTATGGTTTCAAAAGCCTTCTCTCTCAAAAGAAGATCCAGTCTGTGCAGAACACCTTTTTCAAAAGCACTGTCAAAAAAATCTGGGATCGAAAATGAGTCAGAATCATGCCTTAAAAGAAGTTCAAATCCAAATGTAACGCCCATAGTCGGCTCAACTATCGGCTGAAAAGCAAAGTAAGTTCCGGAAGCTGTTTCAAACAAATCCATTTTTCCACCTCTAAAAAAACTGACAATAAAATATACTGCAATTGTTAGAATTGTCTTATGTTTCAATGAGTTCTCTGTTTCTGAAAATTTTCCATCAGTATGAATATTAATATCAACCTCATCAAAAACTAACACTCGAATGTATTATTTTCCTGTTTTAAGTTGTTTTGTGAGGTAAAAATGAAACGGACAGCAATTACATTTCTTTTTTTTATCGCCGTTCTTTCATGTACAAGAGAGAACTGGAAAGAAGAGCCCGAACAGACAGTTGACGAAAGTAGTCAGACCGAAAACGACATAACTGCTGTGCCGGATGAAACTCCTGATATTATTGAAGAAACCATTGATGATGACTTGTCCGATGATTTATCCGATGACTTGTCCGACGAAGTTCCAACGGAGTCGGATGAAGATGAGATCATTGACGAGGAACCGGTCGATCACTGCAAATTGGACCCGGTGCTTTTTGATAATGCCAAATCCGTTGATGATATTTACACAACGCTTGAATACGATGAAAATAATTTTGAAATGACAGTCCAGTCAGGAAGCATGGAACATGATAAGGTTATACTTTGGGGATATGCCAAAGACAACCTTGAAAAGACACTGGTTATCTGGAGAGATTCTGATGTATCAGGAAAAATTGAACTGTTTAAAGAGATCATAATCACTCCGGCAGATGGATATATGAAGATGAAAGTAGATGGACTTGCCCCCGGAACATGGTATAAATACGGATTTTTTTCAAAAGACGAAGAAGGTTTTGTAAATAGATCGCTCATTGGAAAATTCAAGACGGCGATTCACCCTGAATGTCTGGAAACGATAACAATTACAGGCACTCACGGCACTAACTTCAAACATGAATACACCGCATTGAAGGTTTCTGAAAAGTTCAATGCCGACTTTTTTGTCCAACTTGGAGATTTTTCATACAATGACGGGTGCAGTTCAACTGAAGATTTCAGAGATTACTGGCGTAGAACCCTTGATGAAACTGATTACAAATCATTTCTTCCGACGATCGGACAGTACATCGTATGGGATGACCATGAAGTGACAGATAACGGTGATTATGAACCTGATCTGAAAAAAGACCTTGACAAAGTTCACCGCGGACTTGATGTATGGTTTGAAGCTCTTCCTGTTGAAAAAAGGGCAGATGTTGAAAATAACTGGGGAAACCCTTCATATTACAGAACATTTAAATGGGGAAAAACACTCGAAATGTTTATGATTGACTGCCGTGCAGAAAGGATTCCAGACACAAGAAGCGGCAGTGATCCAATTTATATGAGCAAAAAGCAGATGTCATGGTTTAAACAGGCACTTCTTGACAGTACCGCCCACTTCAAAGTTATTGCAAACAGCGTTCCGATAGCTCATTACGGAGGACTCTGGGATTTTGCATTAAACGACAGATGGGAGGGCTACAAAGCCCAGAGAACTGAAATACTCAACCATATCATTAACAACAATATCCAAAATGTAGTATGGCTGAGCGGAGATTTTCATACAGGAAGCGTTGCTCCAATAGATGATCCATCAACACCCTGGGGAAAAATGTGGGAAATAAACATGGGACCCGGAGGGAACACAAATATCCTCGGAGATGCCGGAACAATTCCCAATTTCCTCTGGAACACAGGGAAAATGAACGCAACCGTCATTGTTTTCGACCCCTTCCAGAACTCAATTTATGTTAAATATCTCGACCCCGATAAAGAAACTGTAATGTTTGAAACAACCCTTTTCCTTGAAACTGCACCTTTGAATCCGCTCGGGGTGTATAGTTATTGAAAGTTGTTTATTATTTGTCGCTGATGAATTTTTTGTTCTCTTTTTTACAGATCAGTTGAACTGCCCATTTTCCAGTCTGAGCAGAAGGAGGAAGTCCACCTCCGGGAAAAAGCCACTGTCCTGCCATATAAAAGTTCTTTAATTTCGGAAGCTGCATATCAAGATTATTCATCATATTTTCTTTTGAAGGCATGAATCCTTCATATGCACCGTCTTTAACACCTGTAAAGCGGACATCTGTCTTAGGTGTTGCAACATCAATAACTTCGATAAATTCTGAAATTCCGGGATATTCTGTTTCAAGAATCTTAACAGCATCTTTTTTTATCTGCTCTTTTTCAAGTCTGTAATTTTCGCCTTCAAGATTTTCCCAGAGTTTCCAAGGACTTTCAAATCTTAAAACAATTGCAGTCTTATCTTTCGGAGCCATTGTTGAGTCGTAATGATAGTTCATCACTGAGTATCCGTAATCAAGCTTTGTCATCCCGATTTTCTGATTAAAAAAGCCGAGCATGAAAACAAATGCCAGAGCGGAAAAGTTCCTGTCTCCGTAAAAAGAGAGCAGTGTTGACCTTAATCTTTCATTTTTAAAATTCAGTTTTTCAAAGTATTCCTTGCAGGTGAGCCGTCCGAATTTTCTTACAAGATTAATAATAGGAAGCATCACAGGGATAATTTTTATATAATCAAAAAAACTTCTAAGCTCAGGCGGAAGAGCAAATGGTTCAAGAAGTGTGCTTTTTCTCATATCATTGCACATTACTTTTATAGTTTTACGATCTTCAGGAGCAAATTCAAGAAGATATTTCTCCCAGCGGTCGATATTGGAATAAATAATGAATTCGTTTCTCTCTTTATCAAATATCCTTGAATGGATCTGATGATCTATCACTTCAGTTTTATCATTGAGAACATTAGTCTCAACCCAGATATCGTGAAAAGCCCCTTTTTGAAGTTCCAACCAGCCAGTGAAGACAGTAATCAAAGCGATATCCCGATCTATCCCAGGCCGTGCACTGCCCTCCGGCAACTGAATGCATTTCAATGATCTCAGTGTCAAATCCGTTCATAGCCGAATAAATTCCGGCAGATAACCCTGCTATTCCGCCACCGATAATAATTACTTTTTTTGTCATAAAAAACCTCCTGATAAAGAGTTCAGAATATTATATATTTCAAAAAGAAAAAAACAAAAATACAGATCAGATCAGAAAAATATTCTAAGCGATCCGTATAAAGCGGGTTCGCCGTTAATGACTGTGAGAGCGTCGTCAAGGTGCTCAATGTTCTGTCCGAGGAGGTTATTCGCTTTGAATGAGAGCTGATATGTTTTGTCGTATGTGACTTGAGCTCCGATTGAAAGCATCTGGTAATCCTTGAGTTCTGTTATGAAACCGGATTCGTCAGTTCTGTCTGCCCCTTTTGCCGGTTTCCAGCTCCACGATTTTCTGTCAAATCCGCCAAGAAATGAGAAAAATCCGCCGATCTGCCACTTAGGTGTAAGATCTCTTTCGAAATTCAATGAAGCATTTACCGAATGACCCGGCTGGAATCTGAGTTCTCTTTCTGTATCTCTATCCTTGTTTCCTGCATAACTGTATCCGACTTTGATCCACGACCACTCTACCGGAATCCATTTTGAGGAGAATTCAACTCCGTAAACAAAAGCTTTTATCAGGTTTTCCCTTCTCCAGACATCAACTGAAGGATCTTCCTCCCACGGTCCCTGATACTGAGGAGTGATAAAATTATCAATTATGCTTAAATGACCGTTTATAAAAAATTCTATAGTTTTGTGAGGAGAATATTCAGTGCTTAATGAAAAAGCCGTGCTGTATTCCGGCTTAAGATCTTCGTTCCCGAAGCGGTAAGCAGTCCCTCCATGTCCATAACCTTCTTCATAAAGCTCCTGAACAGAAGGTGCATGAAACCCTCTTGCAAATGCAAAACGGAATTTCAGATCATCAAGCGGCTTATACATCACAGCAAGTTTCGGTGAAAAAACCGGATTCAGATCTTCAGGAATGTCAAGACGAAGTGAAAGCGAAATATGCCACTGATCTGTAATTTTCAGAGCATCATGCGCAAAGATCCCGAACATAAACTGATCCTTAACACCGTCTATTGCACTTCTTTCAAACCAGCTGTGACGGTAATCAACTCCGAAATTGAGAAGATTCTTGTTGTTAAATCCCTTCCATGTTGTGTAAAGCTGAGGAATTACAAGCCGGCTTGTCTCTTCACTTGCTTCATTTCCCCAGTCCGCATATTCAATCTGACTGTTCAATGACCACTCTTTATTGAATTTTATCTGTGCTTTTCCACTTGGCATGATAAGCCGGCTGTAAACACGCTCATTCCTGAATTGCATCCTGTTTGAAAAGAAATTCCCGTTAAATTCAGCACTGAACCATTTAGCAGGGTCGAGTATAAGTGAATTAATCAGCGAAACTTTGTTGTACCCCTCATTCTCAACTCTGTGTGCCGGCTCAAGCAAGGGTATCCCGTCACTTCTTTCTACATCGGCAAAAAGGGACAGCACTGCTTTTTCACCAAGCGGAGAAGTGAGTTTTCCACCAGCGTTCATCGTCTTATATGAACCATATGTTCCGTAAACTTTCCCTTCGGTTTTTTTTGCTTTTTTCGATGTAATAATGTTTATAACTCCGCCGATCGCATCACTTCCGTACTGAGCAGATGCGGCAGATTTAATTATCTCAATTCTTTCAATGCTTTCCGGCGGGATCATATCAATATTCTGACCTGTGTGAATGTGTTCACTCAGCAGCCGTGCACCGTTTAAAAGAACAAGGACATAATTTGCAGGAAGACCGTTAATTGAGGCGACTCCCCTTTTCGGGAAACCGCTTCCCGTCCCTGTTTCCATGAAAACACCAGCCACTTTTTCAAGCACCTCAGTAGTTGAATTCGCATGAAGCCGCTTTATCTCTTCAGCAGTGACAACAGTCACAATTTCAGGACTGTTCTTTAAATAGACCGGCTCCCGGTCGGCAGTAACTATCATCGTCATTTTTGCAACATCTTCATCAGCATTTATATGAAACAGAAAAAGTACAGCAGCTAAAAAAATTACTTTCTTCATTCTATCCTCACACAGATATCAGCCGGATAATAAGAAATTATTTCGAAAAACTCAAGGTATCAATATTCCCGACAACAGCACCGGAATCAGAATTGAGCTCGACTGATTCCATATCGATATTCTTTCCGTCAATGTTTACAGCAACATAGTGAATTGCAGATTTAGTGACCGCCACTGTTCCTGCATTTTTAACATCATAAAGACTTGCTCCCGCCCCTGCTGTAACAATATAATGAACACCTGCCGCATTATCTACAACATTCCCTCCGATAAGCGGTTTGTGTCTCTGATAAAAATGATCATGGCCACTGAACACCATTGTTACATTATACTGTTCGTAAACAGGGTTCCAGAGAGATTTCAGATCACTGTTAAAGCTTCCGCCGTGAGTAAGGTCTGTCGTTTCGCTGTATGTCGGTCTGTGGTGAACAACAAATTTCCATGGAAGAGCTGAATTTGCACCGAAAAGAGTGTTCATGAACTGTTTCTGAGTTTCTCCTATCGATTTATCAAGCGTCATTGTCCCGTTGCACGCAATACCGTAAGAGCCCGCCATCCCGGCTCCGCTCCAGCAATCCTCAAGATTTACAAAAACAGCGTTTCCGACAACCATTCCGTACCATCTTTCATTACCGGGAAGTGCAAGCTGTGCATAGTAATTTACTGCATTCTTCTCATGATTTCCTACAACAGAAAGGACAGGAATATAAGGAAGAACATCTTTGCATGCTTCAAAAAGATCATCCCACTGTTTCTGAGAAGTTCCGTCATCAACAAAATCTCCGCCGAAACTGATGAAAAGCGGATCTTTGCTCATAGCCCCTTCCATTGTCCTTGCAAGACGGTCAGGAGCTCCTCTGGAATCGCCCATTGCAATAAAAGTGAACTTGATATCTTCTGCCGGAAGTCTCGGATCGGGAGCAGTTCTGAAATGATAAGTTTCGCTAAAATTTTCAGTGCTGTCGGCTCCTATTCCTCCAACCTGATAATAATATTTCGTGTCTGGATCAAGTCCGCAGATCTCAGCCGTATGAACAGTTCTCCATGCACTGCTGAAAGGCAGAGTCCTTGCTGAACCGATCATACTTCCGGAATTGTCTTTATTTATCTCGATATAATCGCTCATATCCTCATTCTTACTGACTCTCAGTATTGTGGATTTCGTCATTTTATCAGCGCTGCTGTCCCTTGTGGTCCATGTAACAGTCATTGAAATTGCCGGGTTTGATTGCCAGCTTAACCTTACCCACTCCGCCTCAGGGCTGTCTCCCAGAACTCTTTCTTCAACAAAAGATTTCAGTTCGTTTCTCTCTTCATTGCCTTTATTGGTTCCGCAAATCGGGTCTACTATCCCCGGCTGTGCCTTTTCACAACTTGATGTATCCCACAGACAATCCGTCCCGCAGGTAGCCGTTCCGTCCGTAAAGTCGCCTACTTCCGAACACGGTTTTTCATTTCCGTCACACTGTTCATCACCCTCAACTGTGTTGTTTCCGCACTCTGCCTGACTTTCACAGTTTTCAGTATTCCATCCGGTACAATCATCTTTGCAAGTTGCCGTTCCTTCACCAAGTTCAAGTTCCGAACACGGTTTTTCTCCTGTGTCACAAACTTCCGTCCCTTCAACTTTTGAGTCACCGCAGACTGGCTTTTCTTCGATGGCTTCATCTGGTTTTTCATTGTCATCAATTATCTGATTGGTATCTGGTTTAACATCGTTCCCGTCATCTTTTTTGTCATTGTTGCCAAGAAGCTCTCCGCTATCTGCAACATCACAAGAAATAAGCGTGAGAAACATTAAAAAAAACAGCATCTTCTTCATGGTGTTCTCCATTTTTTATTTATAAAGCGAGTTGTAACTGCAGTATCCACATATCATTCCTTAGTTGAACATTTTTCAACTTTCCTTCCCCATTACTGTTAAGGTCGTTCAGATCCCTGAAACTTTCAAGTTCATCTCTGATAGAGTAGTCAAAACTTATTTTCACTTTGTTCTTCCATCCCATAAGATCAAAATAAATATTTGCACCGAATGTCATGACCCTTGTCTTTCTATCCTGAGGCGTATTAATGCCCACCGGAATGAACTCTTCGAGCATCGATTCAGTATAAAGATTATCGCTCAATGGTCTGAAGGGATCAAACTCCTCATATCTGAATTTGAATTCAAGATGTCTTCTGAGATCTATCTTCCAGAAAGCAAGAGGAACAAATGCCGCCGCCTGAACATAAAAACCTTCTGTTTTCCATGAAGAATCGAACGGCTCATTGTTATCGATCTTTTCTCTTTCAAAAGACTTAGGGTATGTGCTTGTAAACATTGACCAGCCACCTGAAACACTCACACCCTGCCAACTGATGATTCCGTCAACACCTATCATCCCGGCATCTTTTTTAGCATCCGTTATTTCAAGGTCTATACTTTTGCCCCAGTTGAATGCGAACATCATATAGGGTTTATCAATGTCCCATGAACTTTCATTGTATGACTTAGCTCCGAAAGGGTTTGCCTCAAAACGGAGTGTGTACATTGCGGCATCACCCCTTCCTGTCCCTTTTTTCATGTCGTATCCATTCTGGTAGGCAAAAAAGTATTTCAAGATCCCTTTGGGCCATTTTTTCATTGCATCAAGGTGAGGCCACGGGAAAAGATCACCGTAAAACATGAATCCGATATCTTTTGACGGGAGGTTCTTTAATGTCTTTTTCGGTTCAAAACCTTTTATCTGAGTTGTTTTCTGTGAAACTACCATCGCTTCATCCGCAAAGAGCTGTGCAGAACCCGACATTGCTCTTTGATACATTATCGGAGATTTAATGAGACCTGCTCTAAAACCCAGATACTCGATCAACGGAAAATCAAGATATATCTCTTCAGGTGAAACTTCATGAGTAACAGCATCCCATATATTGAATTCAAGCTTAAGCCCTGCCCAACTTGCAAATTTCCCATTGAATGCAAGCCGTGCTTTCTGGAGAGCAAACGCGTCAACTGTTGAACCGTCAGGAAGACTGCTGTCGTCATTTATCCCTGTGTATCTTCCCTGAACATAACCGGTAAGCCAGAGTCCGGCTTTCCCTTCATCCCACCTGTATATGTAGAGATGGTCAGCTTCATTTTTTTTCCGTGTCATATCACAAGTTCCGGCACACCACCATGCTTTTTTCTCTTTTAAATCATCTGCAAAAAGATTGCCAACTACAAAAAAGATAACCAATGAACAGCAAATAATTTTCTTAGCCATTTTTTCCACTCCGGTTTATCATTCCTCTAATCTTTTCCCTCTCTTCCATCAAACCTTCACCAGTCAGCAGATACTCAACGGTTCTCCCCTGATTTTCTTTAATATTTACATCGGCACCTGCATTGACAAGTATCTCTGTGACATCGACCCATATCTTGCCGACCGCATAAAAAAGTGCCGACCTGCCTAACAAGTCAACTTCATTGACTTTTGCACCATTTTTCAAGAGGAATTTCACCATTTCAGGAGCCGGTTTTTTTGCTCCGTTTGCGGCAAACATAAGCGGTGTCACTCCCGCTGAATTGGGAATATTGAGATCAGCCCCTTTTTCAATGAGAGTTTCAGCCATTTTATACTGCTTGACCTGAATAGCGGCACTCAGCGGAGTTGTTCCGTAATTATCGACTGCGTTGACCACCGCTTTCTTATTTAAAAGCATCTGAAACGGCTTTTCTCTTTTAAATTTCACTGCATAATGAAGAGGCGTGTCGCCCTCTTTATCCTTGAGATTAATGTCTGCACCATCATTGATCAGCTTTTCAAACTTTTCATCCCCTTCAAGAATCGAAAGATGAAGAGCGCTTCTTCCCCTTTCATCGGTTTTATTAAGGTTTTCAGCATCTTTTTTCTTAGAGCATGAAAACACCAGAAAAGCCAGAATGAGAACTGTAATTACCTTTTTCATTTAATCTCTCCGCTTCACACACAAAAAAACACAGGTGGATAGTAGCAACATTCGGTTAGTTTTTGATGAGCTCATTCTTAATATTCAATTAACACCGCATTTGTTTTAACCACCCATGGCTCTTCTTCTCTTTATTCTTTACTCCTGCTCATAAATTGATTAAAATACTGTGCAAATTGCTTATTCCAACTCTTTCCGGAGGTCCCATGGACAAAACCGAACTGAAAAAGATACTTAACGATGTAAAGAATAATGTTTCCAAGCTTGTAAAGGGCAAAGATGGCATTCTTGAAAAAGCTATCTGCACCTTTTTTTCAGGGGGTCATCTCCTCCTTGAGGATGTTCCGGGAACGGGCAAGACAACTCTGGCAAAAGCACTTGCAAAATCTGTTGACATGAACTTTAACAGAATACAGTTCACCCCTGATCTCATGCCGGCAGACATAACAGGTGTTTCCATTTTCAATCAGAACAAAGGTGTTTTTGAATTCAGGAAAGGT
>ENA-UPTA01003904-UPTA01003904.1-activated-sludge-metagenome-genome-assembly--contig:-NODE-3904-length-14351-cov-8.486710_pt1 | contig 14351 bp, 16 predicted proteins | sample MGYA00238184_ERZ773361 | MGnify/ENA primary metagenome ERZ773361 (study PRJEB29100, sample SAMN05720205) | activated sludge metagenome | isolation source: anaerobic digester from wastewater...
GGCCGTGGCGTGTCGGGCGGGCGGATCGGGACGGGCAGGCGGACGGGCGAGCGGACGGGCGAGCGGACGGGGGCGGGCGGCACATGCGGGCATTGTCGTGGAGATCGCCCCGACGCGCGCCGAACGACGCTGCGACCACCATTGCGATGGCGGGCATGCTCCAATGGAGCACGGGTCGATCCCGCCCGTGCCGAGCGAAGGATCGACGATGCTGCGAAGAGGGTTCCGAACGCTATGGGCCGCGCTGTACTGCGCCGGCATGCTGGTCCTCGCCGGATGCGGCACGCCCTATGCCACGGTCGACGACGCCGAGGGCGAGCCCGTGATGCTGCTCGGCCACGATCCGGTGGCGTACTTCACCGAGGGCAGGCCGGTGCGGGGCAGTGCGCGGCACAAGGTGTCGCTGCCGGGCCGCACCTACTACTTCGCGAACGCCGAGCACGCCGACCGTTTCCGCCGCGCACCCGAGACCTTCGAGCCGCAGTACGGGGGCTTCTGTGCCAGCGGCGCCGCGTTCGCGGTCAAGCTGGGCAGCGATCCGACCGCCTGGCAGATCGAGCGCGGCCGGCTGTTCATCTTCGGCGACGTGATCGGTCAGACCGCCTGGCGGCTCGACCCGGGCTGGAACATCGCCCACGCCGATGCGCTGTGGCCCGACATCCGCGACCGCGGCTGGCGCGGGCAGTCGCTGCGTGCGTATGCGCACAAGGTGCCGCACTACCTCACCGGCGCGCAGATCCGCGCCGAATGGGAGCGTCGGCATCCCGGCCGTGCCTGGCCTGCCTACGATCCCGGCGGCATGATCACGAATCTCTTTCTCAAGCCCCCTGGATGGCGTGCGGCCGAAGGGTTCGGCCAGCCCGCACTCGGGTATCCGCGGTAGCCTCACCCCTCGAGCGGCGTGCGACACGCCGACCGAACGGTCGCGCAGCCGCGCGATCGATCGATCACGGAGCTCGTCGAGGGGGCCTGACGACGGGGCTTCGCGGGTTGCCGCTTCAGCGGCCAGTCTCCATCGGCGCGTTCACGATCGCGTCGAATTCTGCCTGACTGATGTACTGCGGCACGTACGTCCCGCCCTGCTGGGTGAGGACCTTCATGAAGGCCCGCAGGTGGTTGCGCGAGCCCCGCAGGAGGTTGTCGTAGACGTTGAGGATGTCGGCGTTGTCGATTGCAGTCTGCTGGGCGGTGATGTCCCGGATGTCCAGTTCCTCGATCTGCACGCCGACCTTCAGCGCCTCGATCAGGCTCACCCGGCTCGCGGAGACGAGTGCGTTGTACAGCGCCTGGAACGCCGGGGTCTTGAACGTGCCGTTCGGCAGCCCCGCGAGCGGGTCGGTCAGCGCATAGCGGTCGAGCAGGGTCTTGACGGCGCTCGAGTGGGTCGCTTCGCTGGCTGCGATGTTCGCGAAGATCGGCGGCGGCCAGAGTGTGGCGCTGACCGCGTAGACATCGTGCGCGAGCTGCTCTTCCTCGCGCATGAAGAGCAGGCTGGCGGCTTCGGCCTGCGACAGGGCGGACGCCGGCACGGTTGCCAGCTGATCCGTCAGCACCCTGCCGTCGATTGTCGAGACCCCTTCCGCATCGACCGTCATCACCGGTCGCGCGTCGTCACCGCTTCCGCACGCCACCAGGACGCTCACCAGAACGGCTGCACAGATCGATCGCACCCAACGTTGCATCGTCGACACTCCTCTGTTGTCCGCGGTCATTTCCGAAGACCGGCGCACGCGTCCCGCGGTGGCCGGGTCGGCGGATTGCCACCGCGCTCCTTGGAGCGCGCGGCCATGCGTTCATGGTGCTGTTCCTGGTAGGTCTTGCACTCCTCGTAGGAGGTCATGGCGCGCATCCGTTCCCGATGCTCGTTGCGCTCCTGCTCGGTCATCAGAGCCCATCCCGGCGTGTATTCGGGACCCCATCGCTGCGCACCGGTTCCGCCCGCCGTCTCCGGCCCCCCGGACCGTACCGGGCCCGCCGACGGGCCTGCCCCCATCGGCCCGGCACCGGGGCCCATGCCCCTGCCGCCGCCCGGCTGTGCGCAGGCGGCGCCTGTCACGACGGCAAACACGGTGGTGAGAACGAACGTGCGCAGAACAGTCATGATCGGCTCCTGCATCGACGAGAGGGAATCGCCAGCATACAGAGGGGGGTATACGGAGGCATTGCGATTGCGCAATGGATCTCAGCAAGCGCCGACCCCGGCCGGCCGCGCGGTCAGACCGGCCGGCCTTCGCCGCGTTCCTCCACCGTGCGTCCCTCCCGGATGTGGTAGAGCCGACTGAACGTCGGGATGATCTTCTCGTCGTGGGTGACCACGATCACCGCCGTCTGATACTGGACCGCCATCGTGTTGAGCAGGCGCACGACGGCCAGCGCGCGCGCGCTGTCCAGCGGAGCGGTCGGTTCGTCGGCCAGGATCACCGGCGGACGGTTGGCGAGGGCTCGGGCGATCGACACACGCTGCTGCTCCCCGCCAGAGAGCTCCGACGGCTGCGCATTCGCGCGGTGCGCGACGTCCAGTGCCTCGAGGAGCTCGTGCGCGCGGGCGCGGGCCGCCGCGTTCGATCGACCCGCCAGCATCGGCAGCAGTGCCACGTTGTCGGTCACGTCGAGGAATGGAATCAGGTGCGGGGCCTGGAAGACGAAGCCGATCCGGTCGCGTCGCAGCGCACGCAGGTCGGTGCGCCTCCAGCCGTCGTCGTAGATGACCTCGTCGCCCAGTGTCATGCGGCCCGCCGTGGGCTCGATCACCGCGCCGAGGCATTTGAGGAGGGTGCTCTTGCCAGAGCCCGAGGGGCCGATCAGACCGACGACCTCGCCGGGCGCCACGGACAGGTTCACGTCCTTCAGCGCCTCGACGGCGTTGGGGCCTTCGCCGTAGCGTTTGCGCAGGCCCTCGATCCGGATGCCGGAAACGTTCACGTCAGCCGCCGATGGCCTCTGCCGGATCGACCCGAAGCGCCACTCGGATCGCCAGGATGCTGGCCAGCGCACAGATCAGAAGCACCACGGCCAGACCGCGCAGCGCATCACCGGGCTCGAGCAGAACGTACTTCGGGAATAGAGGCGCCCAGAACGTGGCCGACACCTTGCCGACGAAGAATCCGATGAGCCCCAACCCCAGCGCCTGTTGCAGGATCATCCAGGCGATCGTCCGGTCGCGCGTGCCGATCAGCTTGAGCACGGCGATCTCGCGGATCTTGCCCAGCGTCATCGTGTAGATGATGAATGCGACGATGGCCGCGCTGACCACGGCGAGGATCACCAGGAACATGGCGATCTGCCGTGCCGAGGTGGCGATGAGCTTGGAGATCAGGATCTCCTCCATCTGCGGGCGCGTGTAGGCCGACAGGTGCTTCCAGCGGCGGATCGGCTCGGCCACCGCCTGCGCGTCGACCCCGGACTGCACCTGCACCAGGATCGCGTTCACGCTGTGGTTGACCGTCTGTGCCGCGAGGACGGCATCCAGCAACCCGGGGATGCCCGGGCGGTTCAGCGCCGGGTTGGCGGCCGCACGTGCGCGCTCGTTGACGAGCGCGTCGTTGTCCTTGAGGAATTGGGCTTCCTGCGCATCCTTCAGCGGAATGAAGACCATCGGATCGCCGCCGGATGAAACCATGCGGCGGGTCAGGCCGACCACGGTGTAGACATGGCGCCGGATGCGGATGCGCTCGCCGAGCACGAACCCGGTTCGCACGTCGGCCAGCGCCTCGTAGTGGCCGCGTGTGATGTGCCGACCGGCGATCAGGTGATCGGGTTGACCGGGCTGGTCGGTCTCGAAGCCCACGACCATGGCGCGCACCTCGTCCGCTGCGCCGAGCAGATCGCGCGCCGGAACGTCACCGGAATCGCCCGTCACCGCCGTGCGCCGCACCTGCATCGACAGGTAGGTGACGTTGGCCGCACTGCGCACGCCGGGCAGGCCTCGTACGGAGCGCACCACGTCGTCGCGCAGGCTCGACGGCTCGGCGTACGGGCCTTGCGTGTCCTGCTGCACCACCCAGAGATCGGCGCCGCTGTTGCCGAGCAGGGCGCGTGCGTCGTCGACCATTCCGCGGTACACCCCTGCCATCGTCAGCGTCACGCCCACGAGCAGCCCCAATCCGATGCCCGTGAGAACGAACTTGTCCCACGCATGGAGGAGGTCGCGGCCCGCCAGGTTGATCATGGCTGGGGATCCTCAAGCGCGTCGACGACTTCGATCCTGCGGTCGCCGTGCAGCGCCTGCGCGCTGTGGGCGACCACCTGCGTGCCGGCGTCCAATCCCTGCAGCACCTGCACCCGTCCGTCGAGCCCGGTCTGACCGAGCCGCACCGGCGCGAACCGGATCGATGTTCCGTCGATGGTCCAGACCCCGGTCTCACCGTGCAGCCGGCGAATGGCGGCCGTCGGCAGCACGACCGCCGGCGGCGTGGTCGGCAGCGACAAGGTCACTTCGGCCGACTCTCCCACGGAGAGCGCGTCCGGCGGCCGGTCGAAGGACACGATCGCCAGTCGCTCCTCGGTCACGCTGTCGCTGACGGACTCGACGCGCTCGACCATGCCATCGAGCACGGTGCCGGGTCGGGAGCGCAGCACGATCCGTGCGGAAAGTCCCTTCACGAGTCCCGTCGAACGGCCCTGGTCGATCCGGACCCTGATCCACAACGCGGCGGGATCGATCGCGCGCACCACGGCCTGTCCGGCGACGACGGTCGAACCCGGTTCCGCGTCGCGGCTGGTGACGAGGGCCGCGGCCGGTGCCACCAGACGCGCGCTCGCGCGCAGCCGTTGCGCAGCAGCCCGCTCGGCGATGGCTCTGGTCCGTTCCTGACGCGCCCCGGACAGGTTGGCGGCTGCGGCGGCAACCCCGGACTCCGCCGAGCGCTGTTCCTGGACGCGGGCTTCGACGGCACTGGCACTGACGAAATCGCGCGCAGCCAGAGCCTCGTAGCGTCGCGCATTGCCTTGCGCCAGCGTCCGGCGTGCCTCGGCGTCGCGCAATTGGGCCTCGGCCGCCGTGATCGCGCTGCCCGCGCGCTCGATGGCGGCGTCCAGCGCGTGCAAACGTGCATCGAGATCGACCGGGTCCATCTCGGCCAGCACCTGGCCCGCCTGCACGCGATCACCGACCTCGACGTCGACGGACCGGACGCGTCCGGCCGTCGTCGGGCCGATCAGGTAGCTTCGACGCGCCTCGACGGTGCCGAGCCCGAACAGCGCGGGCGTGAGCCGATCTTCGGTCGCCCGGACCGACGTGACGCGCACCGGGGCCAAGGGGCCCGCACGCTGCACCACGAAGGCCAGACCCGAGAGCAGCGCAAGTCCGAAGACCGTCAGACCGATGCGACGCTTCGTGATCACCGCGTAATTCATCGCGAAACACCCAGGCCGCTCGCGTACAGCGCGAATACACGCCGGGCCTGTGCGCGCATCGCGCCGGGGCGGCCATTGAGCATCGATTGCATCACCAGCCCCTGGATCAGTCCGATGAAGCCGGTCGCGGCCGCCTCGCGATCGAGCGGCTCCGGGATCTGGCCGTCCGCGACCGCACGCTCCAGCACCTGGAGCAGCAGCCTGCGATAGCCCTGAAGCACGCTCCGCACCGCGCCCTTGGCTGCCGAGTCGTCGGCCTTCTGCAATTCGTGAAAGATGAAGCGAGGCACCCCGGGGTGCGCGATCACGAAGGCGACATGCGCATGGAACATCGCTTCCAGAGCGTCGAGCGGCGTGACCGCCCGATCGGCGGCCGCGCGCAGCGCGACCTGCAGGGCTTCATCGACCCAGCCCATGGCGGCGAGCCAGATGGCTTCCTTGGTCGGGAAGTGCTTGAAGATTGCACCCTGCGTGATGCCCACTTCGGCGGCGACGTCTGCGGTGGTGATCGAACCGGGGCTGGCGCCGCTTGCGAGTCGAAGCGCCGCGGCGACGATCTCGGCCCGGCGTTCATCTGTGCTCATTCGGTTCGACATGGGGCGACGACGGAAAGTAATCAGATACTTACCAGACTACCTGATTCGGTAAATACATGCCATAGTATCGGCACCTCCAGATTCCGAACGCTTCCGAAAGGTCCATCATGTACGGATTCACCACCACACTCACCGGCCTGTCGTTCGACGAGGCCCTGTCGAAGACGACGGCGGCGCTCAAGGCCGAAGGCTTCGGTGTGCTGAGCGACATCGACGTCCAGCGCGCGATGAAGGAGAAGCTCGGTGCGGACATCCCGCCGTATCGCATCCTCGGCGCCTGCAATCCGCCGCTCGCGCACCAGGCGCTGCAGGCCGAGCCCGACATCGGGCTGCTGCTGCCGTGCAACGTGATCGTGCGTGAGGAGGCCGCCGGGCGCGTCGTCGTCGGGTTCCTCGATCCCCAGACGATGGTCGGTCTGGTGGGCAAGCCGTCGGTGCGGCCGGTGGCCGATGCGGCCGAGGAACGTCTGCGGCGCGCGTGCGCAGCGCTGGGGGGAAGCGGTCCGGCCTCAGTCTGATCGCGCCGCCGTCGCACGGCACAGGAAGTCGACCACACGAGCCGTGTGCGGCGCGAGCGCGCCGCGCAGATCGTGCGCGCCGTCCACCCACAGCAGCTCTCCGCGCGGGCTTGCGCCGCACAGGCGCTGTGCGTCCGCGGGCGGTACGGCGGTGTCCCGCGTGCCGTGCACGAACAGCACGGGGCAGTCGATCCGGTGCACCAGCCCGATCGGGGCGATCTCGTCGAAGCGCGCGCCGATCACGCGCTGCACGTGGGCGAGGATGGCCTCGCCGATCCGCGCCTGCGGAATGCGGTGTTCGCGCAGCCAGCGGCGCATCACGTCGGCAGGATGGGCGAACGCGGCCAGGCTGACGATGGCCCGCACGTCGTGATGATGCGCGCCATGCAGCAGCGTGGCGGCCGCACCGACGGAGTGCCCGAGCAGCGCGATGCGTGCAGGATCGATCGCACGGTCGTTGCGCAGCGCGTGCAGCGCGGCGGCCAGGTCCTCGGCAAAACGCGGCAGGGACATGAACGCCTCGTTGCCGCTGTCGCCATGGCAGCTGGCGTCGAGCAGCATCACGGCCATGCCGGCGGTGACGAGCGGATCGACCACCGGCCACAGGGTCGAGGCGTTGGCGCCCCAGCCGTGCAGCGCGAGCACGGCGGGCATCGGCGCCGCGTGCGGCGCGTGCCCGGGCACGACGAGCCAGGCCGCGATCCGTTGCCCGCGTGCGCCGGACAGCGTCAGCGTGCGCAGTTCGGACCGCACCCTGGGCAGGGACGCCACGGCGGGGCGGTGCGGCATGCGGGGGGGGCGCAGCCCCCACAGCAGTGCTCGATGCAGCAGCGGCCGCACGAGCCGTGCGGCTGCGCTCGCGAGCGCGGGGCCTCGGTGTCGCGTGGCGGTGCCCAACGCGACGACGGCCGCGTCGGCATCGCGCGTCACCGTCGTATCCGTGTGGCGGGCCTCGAACGTGTCGGTGCAGCGGGCCTCGCCGGCGTGGCGGTTCAAAGCGCGTCCAGCGGAATCTTCAGATAGCGCACGCCGTTCGACTCCCTGGCCGGAAGGTGCCCGGCCCGCATGTTCACCTGCACCGCGGGCAACATCAGTGCGGGCATCTTCAACGTGGCGTCGCGTGCGCGGCGCATCGCCACGAACTCGGCCTCGGACACGCCGTCGCGGATGTGCACGTTGGCGGCGCGCTGCTGCGCGACGGTGGTCACGTGCTCCACCGGACGGCCGCCGGGCGCATAGTCGTGACACAGGTAGAGCCGCGTGTGCGGCGGCAGTGCGAGCACCCTGCGCACCGACCGGTACAGCGCGCCGGCATCTCCACCGGGAAAATCGCAGCGTGCGGTGCCGTAGTCCGGCATGAACAGGGTGTCGCCGACGAAGGCCGCCCGCGCATCCCCGTCCTCCACCACGTAGGTCACGCAGGCCGGTGTGTGTCCCGGTGTGTGCCACGCGGTGACCGGAAGGCTGCCGATCTCGAAGCGGTCGCCGTCTTCGAACAGCCGGTCGAACTGGCTGCCGTCCCGTGCGAACGAACCGTCGGCATTGAACAGCGCGCCGAAGGTCTGCTGCACGGTGGTGATGTGCGCGCCGATGGCGATGCGTCCCCCCAGGGCCTGCTGCAGGTAGGGCGCGGCCGACAGGTGATCGGCGTGCACGTGGGTCTCCAGAATCCACTGCACGGTGGCGCCGAGCGCACGCACACGCCCGATCAGCCGGTCGGCGCCGGCCGTCGCGGTGCGGCCGGCGGCGGCGTCGTAGTCGAGCACGCTGTCGACGATCGCGCACATGCCGCTCGACCGGTCGAGCACGATGTGGCTGAAGGTCGAGGTGTTCTCGTCGAACAGCGATTCGACGAGCAGACGGGCAGGTTCGTTCATGTTGGGCGGTCCACGACTGAGGGGCACGCACGACGCGGCACGCGTCCGTCAAGGACCGGGCACGCATCGAGTCATGATTATACCCAATGGGGTATCATGAGGGGTCAGTGCATCGCATGAGGTACGCACCATGGCAAAGAAGTCCGACACCTCGAAGCCCTCCGGCCGTTCGAATCCCGCCAGACGGTCCGTCCACGTCCCCAACATCGGGATCGGCGACAAGGACCGCCAGGCCATCGCCGATGGGCTGGCGCGTCTGCTGGCCGACACGTACACGCTGTATCTGACCACGCACAACTTCCACTGGAACGTGACCGGGCCGATGTTCAACTCGCTGCACGCGATGTTCATGCTGCAGTACACCGAGCTGTGGAATGCCGTCGATCCGATCGCCGAGCGCATCCGGTCGCTCGGACACGCGGCGCCCGGGTCGTATGCGCAGTTCTCGAAGCTGAGCTCGCTGAAGGATGCGCCTGCCGTGCCGCCCAGGGCGATGGCGATGGTGGCCCTGCTGGCCGACGGCCACGAGGCCGTCGCGCGCACCGCCCGGTCGGTGTTTCCGCTGGCCGACGCGGCGAACGATCAGCCGACCGCCGATCTGCTCACGCAGCGCATGGACGTGCACGAGAAGACGGCATGGATGCTGCGCGCGCTGCTGGAGGACTGAACGTCCGAGTTCAGTGCCCTGGCCGCACCACCGGCCAGTTGCGACGCGTCCACTCGGACATGCCGCCCTCGACGTAGCGCACGTGGCCGTAGCCGTGCTGCCGCAGCGCCTTGAGCGTCGCGGCAGAACGGTTCTGTGTGTTGCAGATCAGCAGCACGGGCCGTGACGGGTCGGTCGGGATCTCGGCGAGCCGCTGGCGCAACTGCGACATCGGCAGCAGACGCGCGCCGGAGGCCACGCCCCGCGCGTGCTCCTCCGGTTCGCGGATGTCGATGACGATCGCACGCTTCGATGCGAGGGCGTCGCGTGCGGCTTCGAGGGGCACGGAATCGTCGGCGCGTGCGCGCGCGCCGACTGCGCCGAGCAGTCCTGCGGCGATCGTGTGCAGGGCCATCCGCCGGGGGGCGGACATCGGAATGCGGTCGGGTGCGCTGGACATGAGGGGGGACGTGGTCGAAAGCGCCATTGTCGCCGACACGCCGGGTCCGCAGTTCAGGCGTGCGCTGACGCCCACGTGCGCTGCGCACCGGACGCCGCCGTGCGACCCTGCGACGTGCCGGTGGCGGTGCCCCCCTCCAGTCGGAAGACGTCCATCAGTGCAGACAGGGCTGCCGCCTGGGCCTTCATGCTGTCGGCCGCGGCAGCGGCCTCCTCGACGAGCGCCGCGTTTTGCTGCGTGACGTGATCCAGTTGGGCGACCGCGTGGCTCACCTGCCCGATCCCGGTCGCCTGTTCGTCGGCGGCATGCGACATCTCGCCGATCATCTGGCTCACGCGCTGCACCTGAGCGACGATCGCCTCCATCGAGGCGCCGGTCTCGTCGACGAGGCGTGCGCCGGCGTCCACCTTCTGCACGCTGCCGCCGATCAGGGCCTTGATCTCCCGGGCCGCTTCGGCCGAGCGTCCCGCCAGACTGCGGACCTCGCTGGCCACGACGGCGAAGCCACGCCCCTGTTCGCCGGCGCGCGCCGCCTCCACGGCGGCATTGAGCGCGAGGATGTTGGTCTGGAACGCGATGCCGTCGATCACGCCGATGATCTCGGCGATCTGCTTGGACGAGGCGGCGATGTCACGCATGGTGTCGACCACCTGGCCCACCATCGCGCCGCCGTGTGCCGCTGCCGCCGAAGCGCTTGCAGCCAGCTGGTTCGCCTGTCCGGCCGTCTGCGCGGTGTTTCGCACGGTGCCCGACAGCTGCTCCATCGAGGAAGCGGTCTGCTGCAGATTGCTGGCCTGTTCCTCGGTGCGTTGACTCAGGTCGGCGTTGCCCATGGCGATCTGCGCCGAGCTCGTCGCGATGCTGTCGCTGGCGGCGCGCACCTGCCGGATCGTGTCGGTCAGGCTTGCGTTCATGCGTGCGAGTGCGTGCAGCACGCGGCTGAACTCGTCGCGCCCCTCTGGCGCCTCGATCGTGGTGTCGAGCCGGCCGTCCGCTGCCGCCTCGGCCAGCGCCACCGCGCGCGCCATCGGCCCCTTCATGCTGCGGACGACCAGCACGCCGTACAAGAGAGTCAGCATCACCGTGACGCCGCATGCGGCCATCATGATCGACCCCGTGAGGCCGATCGCGGCCACCGCGGCGTCGGCCCGTGTGCGGGCGCTGGACTGCGTCGATTCGACCACCTTCGTGACGGCGCCGATCAGGCGTTTCGCCAGGGCGGCGCCCTCGGCCCGTGTGCGTTCGGCCGCTTCGTCCGCCTTGCCTTCGCGCATCAGCTGCACGGTCTGGCGGCGGAACGTCTGCCACGCGTCGAGTGCCGTGCGCACCGCATCGACGTCAGCGGCCGCGACCGCCCCCGTGCTGCGCACGACCGCGAGGTCGTCGTCGATCGACTTCTCCAGGGCCGGAATCGACGACACGGCTGCGTCCAGCGCCTGCGGGGTCTTCGACAGGGCCACGTCCTTCATCGCGCGGTGGATGCGGATGACGTCGCCGTCGATCGCCTGCATGCGGCTGCTGGCCGCGAAGTCGGCATCCAGCAGTGTCCGCACGGCGGCGCTGGAGCGCGACCCCTGGACCACGGACAGGCCGGTGAGGGCGATCAGCAGGGTGATTGCGAGTGCGAAGCCGGACGCGACGCGCCCGCCGACCGACATCTGGTGGATGAAGCGCATGGGAGCTCCCATCGAAACGAGTGCGCCGATCTTCCCTCGTTGCGGCGGATGCAAGCCCCGGAAAAGGCGCCCGATCCGCGTGCAGTTCCTGCACTTTGCCGACCGGTCGGGGCGACGTCGACGCTCACGACAGCGCTCGTGCGGCGACGATCGACTTGGTCACGCGCCCCGACGCGACGATCCGGCCCTCGACCTCGGCGGTCGCCTCCAGGAAGGCGAGGGTGCGTCCAAGCCGCAGCACGCGTGCCGACAGGCGGCACACCGCACCGGCCGGTACCGGCCGCATCACCGACACGTAGAGGTCGTGCGTGACCGCGTGCTGCGACGCGTCGAGCGCGGGCAGCAGCGCCAGCATGCACACGGCGTCGGTGAGCGCGTACAGCACGCCTCCGTGCACGCCACCGAAGGCCAGCGTCGCGGGCGTCGCGACGAAGTGCGCGCGGGCGACGCCATCATCGACGCCGTCGAAGACCAGGCCCAGGTGACGGTTCAGCGGCACGTCGAGGATGGCGCGGGTGCGCGTCTGCAGGTCGGTCGGGTCCATCGGTGTGCTGGGGGTCATCGGGGGGAGGCGTCCAGGGGTGGAGGTCACGTCGGGCGCGTCCGCTTCGGCGCGCATCATTTCACGGCGAGGCGGCGCGCGAGCTTGTGCAGGTTGCTGGGGTCGATCTCGAGCAGGCGCGCGGCGGCGGACCAGTTGCCTCGCGTGCGCTGCAGCGCGCGCCGGATGCACGCGCGCTGGGCGGCCTCGGTGATCTGGCGCAGGCTGCCGCCGTCGATCGTCAGGCGCTCGGGGTCGGATCCGTCCCCGCCGGCCGAGTGCGGGTCGTCGCCCCCATCCGCGGCCGCGGCGGTCTCGAGGCTGCCGCCCGCCGGGTCGAGTCCCAGCTGCCGGACGCTCAAGGTGACGAGGTGGTGCCGGTCCTCCAGGGCGCCGGCCGCGCGCAGCGCGGCGCGCCCGATCACGTGCTCGAGTTCGCGCACGTTGCCCGGCCACGCATAGGCGAGCATCGCACGTTCGGCGTCGGCGTCCAGCCGCAGGCTGCGCAGCCCGAGGCGTGCCCGGTTGATCTCGAGGAAGCGCCCGGCCAGCGGCAGCACGTCTTCGCGGTGTTCGCGCAGCGGCGGGATGGGCAGCGGGTACACGGACAGGCGGTGATACAGGTCGGCGCGGAACAGTCCGTCGCGCACGGCGGCGCGCAGATCGCGATTGGTGGCTGCGATGAAGCGGACGTCGACCTTGCGCGGGCGGTCGGAGCCGAGCCGCTGGATCTCACCGTTCTGCAGCGTGCGCAGCAGCTTGGCCTGCATGGGCAGCGACAGCTCGCCGATCTCGTCGAGGAACAGGGTGCCGCCCTGCGCCGCCTCCACGCGTCCCGCACGCTCGCTGGTCGCGCCCGAGAACGCGCCGCGCACGTGGCCGAACAGCTCGCTCTCGGCCAGGGTTTCGGGCAGGGCCGCGCAGTTCACCAGCACCAGCGGACGGTCGCGGCGTGCCGACAACCGGTGCAGCCGCCGCGCGAACAGCTCCTTGCCCACGCCCGTCTCGCCCAGCAGCAGCACGGGCAGATCGCTCTCGGCCACCACCCGGCTTTCGGACAGCAGCTGGCGCATGGTCGCACTGTGCGCGACGATGTCCAGCGCGTCGTCGGCATCGGACAACGGCGCGTGGTCTTCCTGCGCGCGGGCGGCCGTCACGCGCGACTGCCGCAGGGCCTGGTTCTCGCGTTCGAGGCGGGTGACCCGCACGGCGGCCTCGACCAGCACGGCGACCCGGGCGAGCCGTGCGCGCGCCGTCGCATCGAAGCGCCCGCGGGTCAGGCCATCCAGCGTCAATGCGCCCCAGGGCCGGCCGTCCTGGCTCAGGCGGATGCCCATGCAGTCGTGCACCGGAAGCGGCTGACCCTGTCGGACCTCGATCAGGCCGTCGTAGGGGTCCGGCAGATGGCTGTCGTGCTCGAACACGACAGCGTCGGACGCGGCCATGATGGCCGCGAGCCGGGGCTGCTCCCGCAGCGGGAAGCGGCGGCCGAGCGCATCGCGCACGAGGCCCGCGGCCGCCAGCGGACGCAGACAGTCTGCAGCGTCGCCGGGCTCGAGCGCGAGCAGTGCGACCGCGTCGCATCCGAACCGATCCCGCAGCGCAGCGACCACCCGCTGCAGCCGGACGGCCGCCGGCAGCAGCTGCCGCAGGTCGTCGAGCAGATCGGCGTCGTTCGTCGGATCGGTGTTGCGCATGGGTGCATCGTACCCGAAGAGGTCAAACGTACCCAAAAATGGGTAGGTGGAAAACACCAATCCGCTCGCAGGCCCTTGATTTTCCAGGCGAACACAGCTGGCGCGCCTCTTGCGCATTGATGGATCCGTTTGCACCGAACCCGGAGCCTCTCCATGACGTTCCTGCACCTGGCGCGGTCCGCCGCATCGCTCGAACCCGCTCAGGGGATCGCAGCGAGCGCGCTGATCGATCACATCCTGCAGCGGTATCACGATGCACATCGCGCGCAGCTGCCGCACCTGATCGAACTCGCGCAGCGCGTCGAGCGCGTCCATGCCGGCCGGCCCGACTGCCCCCAGGGTCTCGCGGCGCATCTCGTCGAGATGCGCGACGCACTGGAAGCGCACATGCACAAGGAGGAGATGATCCTCTTCCCGGTGCTGCGCAATCGCCCGCCCGCCGTCGTGCAGGCGCCCATCCGCGTGATGCGTTCCGAGCACGACGACCACGATCGCGCGCTCCGACGCCTGTCGGCGCTGTGCAGCGGGTACGTCGCACCCGCGCATGCGTGCGGCAGCTGGCGCGCGCTGTATGACGGCGCCGCCCAGCTGCACCAGGATCTGGAGCAGCACATCCGGCTGGAGAACGAACGGCTGTTCGCCGGTTCACCGCCGTGACGCGCGCGCCGCACCGGCTGTGCTTCTCCGCGGCAGCGCTGGTGTGGACCGCCTCGGCCCTGGCGTGGGCGCTGCAGCTCGGTGGTCTGACCGTGGTGGCCGAGGCGATGCGGCCGTGGCCGTCTGCCGTGCATGCGCTGGTGTTCGCACTGGGGGCCATGCCGCTGTTCATCGCCGGGTTCCTGTTTACGGCCGGTCCGAAGTGGCTTCGCGTACCGGCCACCGCGACCGGTTCGCTCGTGTCCGCCGTGGCCCTGGTCGTCGTCGGCTGGCTGCTGGTGATCGGCGCGTCCGGTCTGTCCGTGGGGGTCCTGGCGGCAGGCCTGCT
>ENA-UPTA01003914-UPTA01003914.1-activated-sludge-metagenome-genome-assembly--contig:-NODE-3914-length-14337-cov-5.958129_pt1 | contig 14337 bp, 9 predicted proteins | sample MGYA00238184_ERZ773361 | MGnify/ENA primary metagenome ERZ773361 (study PRJEB29100, sample SAMN05720205) | activated sludge metagenome | isolation source: anaerobic digester from wastewater...
TTCGCGTAGGTTTCCGAATTGTCGTGGCAAACGAGGCAGTCGATGTTTGTTGAATCAGTTAAAGTCTTCATATCGCTGGTGATGCCGAAACCGATGTGGCATTTCGCGCAGCTTTGCTCGTTACCTTCAACTCCTATGCAGAAGTTGTTGATGGCGTTGTGCTTTCCGATGTGGATAATACCGCGGCCCTTTACATACTCTTCCCTTTGCCAGTTCCAGTGACTCGACTGCATCACTTCCTTGTGCCTTTCGGTGTGGCAGGTGATACATTCTTTTGTCACTTCCTTGGCGTTGGTGAAATTCTTTTGAAGTACCGGGAATTTTGAGTGGTCAACGGAAGGGATATGCTTTTGTGTGTATTTTTCCTTTAATTGTGAGGTCAGGCTCTGAGGTATCTCGTTGGGTCTGAGAAACAATATCACGCTTATAACGGTAAGGAAAAAAACAACCAGTAGTACGACTATTTTTTTCATGGTATTCGATTATTTCAGTGTCTAAAACTAAAATTTATTTTATACCCTAAAATAAATTCCACTATTAAATTGAGCAAGAAAAATCAGCACAAATATAAAATATTTTAGTATAAATATTCGCTTTTGGAATAATACCGATGATGAAGATACTCCGGATTTACCCCAGAAACGCCGCTGCTTTCGAGAAAACCGTATCGAACCCGGCGTCGACCTTCTCCCTGATCCTTGTGAGAATGGGGAAGGGGTTCTCGTGGGTGTAGTCGTAGTCGAGAACTACCGTATCGAAGGCGATCTTTCTCGGGTGATCGCTCACAAGACACTCTTTTATCGCCCAGGGGGGCATAACGAGGTCTTTGTCGAGAGCGATACCGTAAATTCTGTCCCTGATCTTGGCGAGATGTCGCTTCCGTGCGATAAGCCCTGCATCGTGGGAGAGCATCGATTTGAAGAGGAAAGTTTCACCGGCATCGGGACTGAAAAGTGCCCTCAACCGGTCGTCTGTGGCGAGGTTCTGGTCGAGGCGGTGGACATAGAAATCCTTGAGTGCGTCGGCGGCCTCACTGTCGAGGATGTATTTATTCACCGGTTCCATCCTGTCGAGGGTGGTACCTCCGCAGAAAAGGACACACTTTGAGTTATTGAAGAGCCCAAGGGGATTGCTCATCATCACTATCTGAGCGATGAACGCGCCGATCGAGTAACCGAAGATATTCAATTTTGTACCGGGTTTCAATCCGGCGATCTCGCCCTCCTGTGCCATCTGGGCAAGTCTGGTGATATCGTAAATCGTTTGAAGTCCGGAATAAACAAACCTTTGCGGCACGAACTGCAAGCGGGAAGAGATCGCGGCATTAACCGGGCTCGACATCTCCACTCCCGGTAGTAACACTTTCCGTTCGTTAGAGATCTCCTTCATCAGGCGGAAATCCGACCAGCTTTTAGGTGCCCTGTGCATATGGAAAGCGTGAGGAAAAAGGATCAAGGGCTGCCCTGTTTGTTTAAGGAGGCGGTGTGCCCAGGGGAGGTATTTCTCCCAGCCCCGCTCGTTCAGGCCGTGCAGAAGAAGGATCGCGGTGTCTGATTCCGCGGCTCTCTGATCACTCATCATCGAAAAGGTGAACGAATTGTTTTCTTCAACCGTGCTGTCGGGGGCGTTCAACCGTTTCATCAGGTACCTGTCTGAGAACTCATTCTGCGAGAGGTAATACTTCATCAGTGCTTTAACGAGAGGACTGAGTTCAGAGTACTCATCCCCTTCGGGGAACGCGCATGAAATGTCGCTTTTGAAGGGATGGTTGGTAACAGTGGCTTGGTGATGGCTGAAGTTGATCAGAGGATCAGAGGTATTAAAATGCTCTTTAAGAGTCGAGTAAAGGTCAAGGTAGCTCATTTTGGATCCTCTGTTGCCGGTACAGGGCGCTTGGCGTTTTTCTGTTTGAGAGAGATTATCTCTTTTTTCTTTTTCTTCAGGAGGTCTTCCCATCTCGATATACCTGCCTTGAAGAGCTCCATTTTGTCGAAGAGACCGTCGAGAGCGATCAGCAGTTCGTTCAGCTTTTCATCGGCATCGTTGATCTTGTGGGTTTCAAGGTTTGATGAGAGATCAAGGAAAACACGGAAATAGTCGGATACTTTTTTGATCTCATCGAGCGAGTATCCGAAGAGTTGCAGGTCTTTTATCAGACTGGCGATAAGCACCCACCTTCGGGAATAAAGGCGGTAGCCTCCCTCACTCCTCATATCGGGCTCAATGATTCCCATTTCTTCCCAGTGTTTTATCGTCCTGGGGCTTACTTTAACGCTCTCTGCTATCTGTCCGACTGTCAGATAGGTATCGTTCAGGTTCTGTTTACCATCCTCGGCTGTGCCTTTAGGCAGACCGACCTTCTTGATGATCTTTTTGATATCATCGAAACCGTAGCCGAGCTCATGTAGCTTTTTAAGGTGCTGCCCCCGCTCATACTGCCCTGCAGTATAGAGGGGGATCCCCTCATCAGAAGTGCCCGAGGGTTTTACGAGGTCTTCTTTGTCCCAGTCAGCGAGTATCCTTTTTGATATTCCAAGCTTTGATGCAAACTCATCAGCAGTGAAAATCTCTTTCATAACCTATACCTGTTCGTACATTTCTAGAAAACATGACAGTTAGCGTACACTAATATATTGCTTTAAAGTTCAGACGCAAATAAAAAATGAATCATTCTTCATAATTTTTATCGCGTGGGGTAAAAGAGGTATTTTTGCTAACTCAAAAAACAAAAATCACAGGAATATGGACCTTATTAAATCTAAAAAACGAATTATTGTAGATTATTTGCTGATCGCCCTCGGAGCCTTCATTATGGCCCTTGGCATCAGTATTTTCCTTATCGACGCAAAAGTGGTGCCGGGTGGAGTAAGCGGCCTCTCGATGGCGGTTTACTACTTCACCAACGGAGCCATCCCGGTCGGTATCATGATATGGGTACTGAATGTACCTTTATATATATGGGGATTGAAGGAGCTCGGAAAGTCTTTCGGCATCAGAACCTTTTACGGTTTTACCATAAATTCTTTCTTTATAGATATGCTCAGGGGTGATTTCCCCGGTCTCGGCTTCATCCGCTTGCAGGATTCGCAAACAGTGCAGGACCTTTTGAAGCACGATTTTCTCTTTCTTATTGTAATCGGCGCGGTACTTCTGGGGACAGGACTCGGCATCATCTTCAAGTTTGGCGGTACAACAGCCGGCTCAGACATTGTGGCAGCGATCTTCAAGAAGAAATACGGAATGAAACCCGGCACAGCCATCATACTGATCGATATCTTTGTGATCCTCCTCGCAGGTTCAATTATTGAGTGGAAGGGCCTCAGTCCCGAAAAACCGGCTCTATCCCTCACACTTTACGCCATACTTCTGCTTTTCATCTCATCAAGACTGGTTGATCTGATCATCGACGGTTTTGATTACGCGAAGGCCGCTATAATAATTTCCGACAAGAACGACGAGGTGGGAGAGGCCATAATGAACGAACTCTCCCGTGGAGCCACCGCGCTAAAATCACGAGGACTATACCGGAATATCGATCGTGAAGTGATCTACACCGTAATCACAAACAAGGAACTCCCCCGTCTCACTGAAATTGTCCACAAAGTTGACCCAACAGCGTTCATGATCATAAATAATGTTCATGAAATTCTGGGCGACGGTTTCAGAAGAAGGATATGAGATAACCGGGGCAGGCGAGCGATGATGCCGGTTTTTCTTCGGATTCCACTGTTCATACTCTTGCTGTCTGTTTTGGGGCAGCAAGGGGGGTGGCTTTTCGCGCAACGAAAACCGGTTGTGATTGGTGTTGAACAGGGGCTTTCGCAATCAACTGTAAAATCAATCGCTCAGGGCCCCGAAGGATTCCTCTGGATCGCCACTTGGGGTGGCCTCGACAGATACGACGGCTACAGCTTCAAGAATTACAGCCAGATACCGGGTGATCAATCCTCCCTCATGAACAACAACCTGGTGAATGTCTCCATCGACGGCAAGGGGCGGCCATGGGTGACCTCAATCGACGGAAAGATCGCGGTCCTCACCTCCCTTTCCGGTAAATTCACTCTTTTAACAGGAAATAGCGGCGATCCGCTCATCGCGGAATGGGGCTGCTTTCCGGTCAGATTCGACAAGAACAGTATGGTCTTTCTTTCGAATACAGGGGTGTCGTTGGTCAGTGAACAGGATCTCACCACCTCAATTCTGGCAGAAGGAAAAGATATCTCCCTCCCTGAAGTAGTGGCAGCTTTCCCGTTGGGGAAATTCATTTACCTGATCGACAAAAAGAAGCGGGTAAAGAAATTCGAGATGGAGTTTGTGGTTACCGGAATTTCCCGTGTTGAAAACGGGCGCTTTCTCTTTGTAGGGCTCAACGGCGAATTACACGAATTTAACCTTAAGACCGGCAAAAGCAGGAAGCTGCTAAAGCTGCTGAATGTTAAAGTTCCCGCAAGTTATTACACATATCAGATACATACTGACACTAAAGGGTTTACAAGGATATTAACCGCTGAGGGTTTCTTTCTGATTGACGCAAGTATGAAACCCGTCCAGGGACTCTTTCCCGAAGGGGACGAGTCAACTTTCCGGAGAGGTGTGGTCTACTCATTCTATGAAGATTTTTTCAGGAATTCGTGGGTGGGTACAGGGACGGGATTGATCAAAGTCCCGGGCCGGAAACAAATATTTCAAAACCACCCCGCTGATGGTGACCTACGGTCCGCGATCGGGCAGGAGATGCTGATAACAATGCAGCACATCCCCGGTTCGAAGATGCTGATCGGGACGAGCGGAGGATTATACACTTTCAACCCGGCAGACCAATCATTCAAAAAACATGCCGGAATTGTCCCGGGTGAAGAGAGCGTGGCTATTTACTGTCTGTTCAAAGACAGCAAAGGGGGATTGTGGGCAGGCACTAAAAAAGGTCTACTGAAGCTTACTCTCACCGGTGAAAACCTGACCACGAGGGTGATACGATTCAACCCTCCGGGTGGAAATGAAGAATGGACGAGCAGGATACTCGCACTCGCGGAAGCCGGGAATGGCGACCTCTGGTTGGGAACGGTAAATGGTATCGTGAGATATACTCCGGAGACAGGTGAGTATAAATCATTTTACTTCCCGTGTGATTTCGGAGAAGAAGGCCAGAGCTACATTCTCTCCCTCTACCGTGATGGGGGCACACTTTGGGCCGGAACAAACAGCGAAGGGCTGCTCAGGATCAACACTTCCGACATGACTTACACCCGCTACAGCACCAGGCCTGAAAGCAGACTAAAACTCCTGAGCGACAAGATAATGGTTATCACCAAGGATAAAGAGGGTAACATCTGGGCGGGAACGATGAACGGAGGAATCAATGTCATTAGCCGCGACCTCAGGAGCGTCAGATATCTCACTACTCAAAACGGTCTGACGAGTAATCTGGTTTTCGGTTTACTGGCGGATAATTCCGGTTTTGTGTGGGCATCAACCACCAAGGGATTAGTGAGGATCGATCACCGTTCACTGAAAACCCGCAACTACACCAAAAGCGACGGCGTTCTCTCAGTCGACTTCAATCAGAATGGGTATTACGCGGGAGCAGACGGGAAGTTTTACTTCGCCGGAAGCAGGGGAATTACGGTTTTCGACCCTAAAAATGTTCAAAGAAGCGGCATAATTCCCAAACTCGCGCTTACGGACCTTAAAGTTCTGAACGAGCCCGCCCTTGCACGGCTGAAGAACGGCGAACTGGTGCTAGAGCATGATGAGAATTTCTTCTCTTTTGAGATGGCGGCCATAACTTTCGAAGACCCTGAGTACAGCCTTTATTACTGGAAGCTTGAGGGTCTGACAGATGAATGGGTCAGCGCGGGAAACCGCAGAATTGTGGATGTCTCCAACCTTCCACCGGGGGAATACACCCTGAAAGCCAAAGCCTCCAACGGTGATGACGGGTGGAGCGGTGAAACAGTGTTGGCACGGATCACGGTTGTCCCACCGTTCTGGATGACCGCCTGGTTCTGGATAATTGCCGGTCTCTTTCTTGCGGGGGTTATCGTGATGATAACTTACACCCTCTCCCGGCGCAGGTTGAACCGTGAGATAGCGGAACTTGAAAAAGAGAAAATGATAACACTCGAGCGCACCAAAACCCGCGACCGGATCGCCCGCGACCTCCACGATGACCTTGCCTCAACAGTAAGCGGAGCAGGTTTATATATGCAATCTGCAACAAACATTCTGGGGCAGGATGATGAAACGGCCAAGAAGATGATCGAAAAATCGGCTTCACTTTTAACTGAAGCCGAACAGGCGATGCGCGATATCGTTTGGTCGGTCTCTCCGCAATATGATACGGTTGAAAACCTCGCTCTCCGGGTAAGGATATTAACGCGTGAACTTTGCGAAGCCGCTGGGATCAGGTTTGAATTTGAAAGATCGGGGGATTCATCAGGCATTATCGGGGATGAGGTGAGGCGAAACCTTTATCTTTCGGTGAAAGAAGCTGTACTGAACGCCGTGAAACACTCGGGAGCCGACATGATCATTATTAAAGTTTCGACCCGGCCCGGAAACATTACGATAAAAATTACCGACAACGGCAGGGGTTTCAGGATGGAATCACAGGCTGAAAAACTCGGCGGAAACGGACTCACCAACATCGGGAAGAGGTGCGAGGAGATCGGCGCCACTTCCCTGATAGAGAGCTCAGAAGGGAAAGGAACAACCGTAACGATAAACTGCGAAATTGAAAAATGACTCAATCGCGCTATTACTTCTGTACCGCGAATTTACGATCTTGACACATGGAAAATAGAGAAATAAGCATCGCTATTGTTGAAGATCACCGCGACTTCCGTGAAGGGCTGGTGAGTTTCATCTCCTTTTCGCCCGGTTATAACTGCAAGGCGAACTTTTCATCGGTCGAGGCAGCGTTGGCAGGCATTCCCGATGTTGAAGTGGTGCTTCTCGATATAAACCTGCCGGGGAAGTCGGGCATCGAAGCAATACCCCTTCTAAAGGAGAAAAATCCCGAAGTGAAGATAATAATGATGACGATCTTCGATGATTCCGATAATATATTCAACGCGATGCAGGCCGGTGCAGACGGCTATTTACTGAAAAACACCCCTCCGATGAAGATTCTTTCAGCTATCGACGAGGTTGTCTCAGGTGGCGCGCCGATGTCGCCATATATTGCCCGCAAAGTGGTTGACTTCTTCAATAAAAGATCCACTCCGGGGAACGATTACGATCTCACTCCACGCGAAAACGAGATTCTCGCCCTGCTTGTAGACGGCATCGACTCTCACTCGATCGCGGACAAACTCTTCATCAGTTACGAAACAGTCCGCAACCACTTAAGAAACATCTACCGCAAGCTTCAGGTTACATCGAAGTCTCAGGCGGTATCGAAAGCCCTCCGCGAAAACCTGATAAAATGACGCGTTTGCGTTATTGACCCCCATTGCCCCCAAGCCGTAATTTGTGACAGTTTTTAATCACAAATAAGGCAAAACAATGCGCTTCATTTTTAACACATTCTGTATTCTAATTCTAACATCATCCATGGTTTTTTCGCAATGGGTTGGTGTTAGCACAACTTCTTCGGACAGATTCAGGAAAGTCCAGTTTCTCGATAACAATCTGGGCTGGATAGCCGGGGAGTCGAGTGTACTCAAAACAACCGACGGCGGCACTACATGGACCTCGTTCAATACAAACATTAGTGACACGCGAGGGATGTTTGCAGTTTCAGCTTCTGTCGTTTACATCTGTGGCACTTTTGGAAAGATCAGCAAGACAACTGATGGTGGTGCAACATGGGTGGCACAAACAACTGGAGCCCCCAACCTGACATCGATCGAAGCACTTTTCTTCCATGATCAGAATAACGGGTGGGCTGTCGGGGGAAATGGTTTTATGATTAAAACTGTGAACGGGGGTGTCACTTGGCAGACTGTGACAAATCCTGCCACTTCAACACTCAGGAGCATCACTTTCATCGATAATAATAACGGCTGGGCGGGCGGTGGTTCGAATTTCCTGAGAACCACCGATGGCGGTGTAACATGGACAAAAGTAAACGGCTTCGCTGAAGTGAGGGACATTCACTTCCTCGACGCGAACAGGGGATTTGTCTCCGAAACCTGGGGACAAGACAATTTTGTGCAAAAAACAACTGATGGCGGGGTGACATGGACGCCATCGACAACTATTTCGACCGGACCCTACTATTTCCATGGTGTCCATTTCACGGATCATAACAACGGTTTTGTCGTTGGCAGAACAATGTTCTTCCTCGGGAATCATGGTACATATAAAACCACAGACGGTGGCGTAACCTGGACGGCGATGACCACAAATCCGGTTCCAATGTTCGAGAATTTCAGATCGGTAACCTTCACACAGAACGGTACAGGGTGGGCTGTTGGTGATAATGGTGCCATTTACAAACTTGAGGGTGCCACTTCGGTTACCGATGAAGGCGGGACACCCTTCGACTTCGCCCTTGAGCAGAACTACCCAAACCCGTTCAACCCGTCAACCGTTATCCGGTTCGCGTTGCCAACAGCGGGTAATGTCGTACTAAAGGTTTTTAATTCACTTGGTGAGGAAGTTGCCACTCTGGTTGATCAGTTTGTAGAAGCGGGAGCCCATGAACTGGTGTTCGATGCAGCAACCCTCCCCAGTGGGATGTATTTATATAAACTAAAGGCGGGCAACTACACATCTGTGAAGAAGATGCTGCTGATGAAATAAGGGTGGTTTTGGATCGCTCCGGCAGGCCCTCAGGGGAGGCCTGCCGTTCGCGTGTTAAAGGGGATTAGTTTGAGAGATATTTACCGGTGATCGCTTTGAACTCGCGGAGTGCATCATCAACTTTTGTGATCTCCTTTCCACCCGCGGTTGCCGACTGAGGCCTTCCGCCACCGCCGCCGCCCACGATACGGGCAACATCTCCGACGATTTTTCCTGCCGAAAGGTTTTTACCCTTTATCAGGTCGTCGGTGACAACGCAGACGAGTCCAACCTTGCCGTCGAAGACGGAGAGGAGGAGCCCAACACCGCTCTTCATACGGTCGCGGAGGTCGTCGCCGAGCTGTTTTAGTTCGTCGTTACTCTCGGCTTCGATCTTTGAGCAATAAAGGTTTATTCCCTCGAAGCTTTCGCCCTGGGCGATCACCTTGGCGAGCTGCTGCTTCTTCATCTGGAGTTTGAAGGCAGCGATCTCTTTCTCGAGTTTCTTTTTGTCATCCAGAAGTTTCTCGATAGTGTCGTTTGCCTCGTGGATCTTATCGAATTGCTGATTTATAAAGCGTTCAACACCCGCGCCGGTAACGGCTTCGATCCTGCGCACACCGCTGGAGATCGATGCTTCAGAAATAACCTTGAACAAACCGATCTCTGATGAGTTATGCACATGCGTTCCGCCACAGAACTCAACCGATCTGTCGCCGAACTGCACCACATTCACCAGGTCACCATATTTATCGCCGAAGAACATGAGGGCGCCCATCTGCTTTGCCTTTTCGATCGGCATGTTGCGGTGATGAGTAAGCGGGATGTTCTCTCTTAACTGCTCGTTAACGATGGTTTCGATATCGGAGAGTTCTTCCTTGGTTACTTTTCCGAAGTGTGAAAAGTCGAAACGGAGTCTGTCGGGTCCGACATAAGAACCTGCCTGCTGAACATGCGTACCGAGCACATTTCTGAGCGCGGCGTGCATGAAGTGGGTGGCTGAGTGGTTACGCATTATATCCCAACGACGGGCCCTGTCAACCTCGGCAAGTACTTCCATACCGGTATCGATCAAAACGCCCGCGGAGTTATCGACCACATGGATCACTTTTCCTTCATTCTTCAATACATCATCAACCACGAGCTTGTTCTCGCCGATGCGGATGACACCTGTATCGTCGATCTGACCGCCTGCCTCTACATAGAATGGGGTTTTATCGAGGATGATAAGTTCGTTATCGCCTTCTTTTCTTAGTCCGGTGACCGTGGCTTGCCCGGAGAGGGTTTCGTAACCGAGAAATTGTGTCGGTTCCGCGCTGATGGTTTCAAAATGATCAAGTCCGCCTGCGATGATATTGACCGTGCCGATCTTGCTCTTTGTGGCTTCGCGGGCTCTTTCGCGCTGCTCTGCCATGTGCTTCTCAAATCCGGCTTCATCAACGGTGTAACCGTGTTCGGTTGCCATAACGCGTGTAAGATCAACGGGGAAACCGTAAGTATCGTAAAGTTTGAACGCGTCCGCGCCGGGGATCTCTGTTTTACCTTCTTTTTTCAGGTGGGCAGTGATCTCTTCAAAGTGGTGAATTCCACGGTCGAGGGTTTTGTTGAAACTTTCCTCTTCACTTCTGATTATCTTCTTAACAAATTCCTTGTTCTCGATTATCTCAGGGAACTGGTGCCCCATCTGCTCGGCGAGAGTATCAACGAGTTTGTAGAGGAACGGATTGTTCAGATTTATCTTTCTGCCGTAACGGGCAGCCCTTCTAAGAATTCTTCTTAGTACATAGCCGCGGCCCTCATTGCTGGGGACTGCTCCATCAGCGATGGCGAAAGCGAGTGTTCTGATATGATCTGCAATAACGCGGATCGGCACGATGTCGTGACTGCTGGCGTAGCTCGCGCCTGATATCTTCTCGATCTCACTGATGATCGGCATGAAAACATCTGAATCGTAGTTTGACGATTTCCCCTGGATCACGGCTACAAGGCGCTCGAAGCCCATACCTGTATCGACATGCTTGGCGGGTAGCTCGTGGAGGTCGCCGTTTTCGTCACGGTTAAACTGAATGAAAACGAGGTTCCAGATCTCGATGCAGAGTGGTGAACCGGCGTTAACGAGTGATGGGTCGTCGTAGTTATCGCTAAGGTTTATGTGGATCTCGGAGCATGGACCGCACGGACCGGTTTCGCCCATCTCCCAGAAGTTATCTTTCTCGTCAAACTTCAGGATGTGAGCGGGGTTAATGTCGGTTTCTGACTTCCAAAGTTCAAGGGCTTCATCATCGGTGCGGTAAACGGTGACGAAGAGCCTCTCCTTGGGGAGTTTGTAAACTTCGGTGAGTAGCTCCCACGCCCAGGCAATGGCTTCTTTTTTGTAATAATCGCCGAACGACCAGTTGCCGAGCATCTCGAACAGGGTGTGGTGGTAGGTATCGTGCCCCACTTCCTCGAGGTCGTTGTGCTTGCCCGAAACACGGATGCACTTCTGAGTGTCCGCCGCGCGGGTGTACTCCCTTGTACCCGTTCCGAGGAAGACATCCTTGAACTGGTTCATGCCGGCGTTCGCGAAAAGCAGTGTTGGATCGTCATAAGGAACAACGGGTGAACCGGGAACGATGCGGTGCCCTTTTGAAGCAAAAAAGTCGAGGAATTGCTGTCTGATCTGTTGAGAAGTCATGGTCTTTCGTTTTTACTTTACTTTAAATTTCTGGTCTTTTGTAATTTTTTTATTGTTGAACTGGTCAGTCACTGTGATCTTCGCTGTGTAGTCGCCAGAATCAGCCGGCTGCAGGTAGAACTGCACATCCATTTTGGTGTCGGGTTTGCTTTCATCTTCGGTGGCTGTGTCAAGCTCTTCGAACACCTTCGGAACGGTTTTTCCGTCGGGTGTTACAAGATCCACCTCGAACATCACCTTTCTTACGAAGCTGTCGCCGTCACGGTTTTCGGAGTAACCTTTAACTATCACGGGGATGTTTATCTCCCACTGACCTGACGCGCTGTCGATCAGCATCGGAAACACTTCAGTTTTTGTAAATTCAAATTTGCGCTCTTCACCTCCGCAACCGGCGAGAAAAAGAAGCGCGAGGGTAACCAATAGATAAGATTGAGGTTTTTGCATCCTTGAGGTTCCTGTTTTACATAAAGAACGGAATGGAGAAGCAAAAGGTTTCTCTCATTCCGTTCGTAAGTTCAATTGAATAAAGGTTTAGCTGTTTTTCTTCCTGAACTCTTCCATGAAGGCAACCAGGTCTTCAACACCTTTAAGCGGGAACGCGTTGTAGATCGAAGCCCTGAGACCACCGACTGAACGGTGACCTTTGAGTCCATCGAATCCGGCCGCGGTAGCCTCGCTGATCAACTGCTTCTCGAGCTCGGGAGTCGGCAGGTTGAATGTAACATTCATAAGTGACCTGCTGCCGGGGAGGGCATGGGCTTTGAAGAAGCCGTTGCTGTTGTCAAGGCAGTTGTAAAGGGTATTGGCCTTTTTCACATTGGTGGCATACATCGCGTCAAGTCCGCCGTTTTCGAGGAGGTACTTCGCCACGAGGTCGATGATGTAGATGCCGAATGTGTTCGGGGTGTTGAACATCGAATCGTTTTCTGTATGCGTTTTATAATTAAGCATCGTCGGCAGTGTGTCAGTTGATCTCTCAAGAAGATCTTTCCTGATAATTACAAGAGTTACACCTGAAGGTCCGATGTTCTTCTGCGCGCCGGCATAAATAAGGGCGAATTTGCTCACATCAATTTTCTTGTAAAGAATATCCGAGGACATATCGCAGATCAGGGGGAGATTCCCCGTTTCAGGAATATAGTCGAACTGCGTGCCATAGATGGTATTGTTTGATGTGTAGTGAAGATACGCGGCTTCAGGATCGAACGCTAAGTCAGACTGTTTCGGCACATGATTGAAGTTTGTAGCCTCGGCAGTGTAAACAGTGTTTACGGTTCCAACTCTCTTTGCTTCTTTAACCGCTTTCTTCGACCAGACACCTGTTACAATGTAGTCAGCTTTGTTTACCGGTGGCATCAGGTTCATTGGTACCATCGAAAACTGCAGGCTCGCGCCTCCCTGAAGGAAGAGGATATCGTAGTTCTCAGGGATGTCGAGAAGTTTTCTCAGTCCATCTTTCGCTGATGCAAGGATCGCTTCGAATGTCTTTGACCTGTGGCTGATCTCGAGGATCGACATTCCCACTCCGGGGAGCATGAAGAGGTCTTCCTGAGCTTTCTTTAACACCGCTTCCGGAAGTATCGCCGGACCCGCGCTGAAGTTATATATTCTTTTTTCCATCTCCGTATTCCTTTTTATTGGTCTTTACTCTTCTTACTCGATCTCGATGAGGTGTGTAAGAAGTCCGTCTCTTAATTTTGGTTCAAACCAGGTTGATTTGGGAGGCATCACCTCGCCCGCGTCGGAGATCTTCATAAGATCTTCAACTGTAACGGGGTAAAGTGAGAAGGCCACGCCCCATTTGCCTGAATCGACGAGTTTAACGAGTTCACCTGTTCCGCGGATACCGCCGATGAAGTCGATCCTTTTGCTGGTTCTCGGATCATCAACACCGAGTACGGGTTCAAGGAGCCAGTTCTGAAGTATCGATACATCAAGCGTGTCGCCCACTGTCTCGGCGCCTTTAAGTTCGCCATTCTCATAGTGTTCGGGTTTCAGTTTCAGACCGAACCACTTCCCTTCGATATACATCGAAAACTCGCCTTTTTGGGCGGGTGAAGGGTTTCCGTTCTCTGAAACATCAAAGTGTTGCTTAACTTTATCGAAGAACTGTGAAGTGGTGTTGCCGTTAAGATCTATCACAACCCTGTTGTAGGGGAGGATCTTCAGCTCTTCAGCGGGGAAAAGCACCGCGATGAAGAAGTTGTAGTCTTCCGAGCCTCTGTGTGCCGGGTTGTTCTCTTTCGCTACCGCGCGTGCGCGTGAAGCTGAGGCTGCCCTGTGGTGGCCGTCGGCTATATACAGGTTCTTAACCTTGCGGATCTCTTCCACAATCGAGCCGTTGTTATCCAGGGGTACCTGCCACACTTCGTGTCTGATGCCGTCGGGGGAGGTAAAATCGTAGAGTGGTTCGGTTGATTTGATTACGGCATGCACGAGGGCATTGATGCTCGCGACACCTTTGTAGGTGAGGAAGACCACACCGGTCTGCGCGCCGGTGGTTATAATATGATTGGTTCTGTCGTCTTCTTTAACTTTTCTGGTTTTTTCGTGCTTCAGGATGATATCGTTGTCGTAATCGTCCACAGAGAATGTGGCCGCGATACCGGTCTGACTTCTGCCGTCCATGGTGAGGCGGTAGAGGTAGAACGAAGCATCCTCCTCCTCGATGAGGGGTGCAGCACTTCTGATCTTTTCAAGGTTTTCCTTCGCGCTCGCGTAAATTTCGGAGGCGTAGGGGTCCTGAGTGTTCGGAAATTCGATCTCTGAGCGGGTAATTCTCAAGAAACTAAGTGGATTACCCTCGGCAAGTTGCCTTGCTTCGTCAGTATTAACAACATCGTAAGGCACGCTCGCGACCTGTTCGGCTACTTCTTTCGCCGGCCTGAGCGCCCTGAATGGTCTTATGACCGCCATCTCTTCTAACTCCTTTA
>ENA-UPTA01003916-UPTA01003916.1-activated-sludge-metagenome-genome-assembly--contig:-NODE-3916-length-14333-cov-6.165569_pt1 | contig 14333 bp, 15 predicted proteins | sample MGYA00238184_ERZ773361 | MGnify/ENA primary metagenome ERZ773361 (study PRJEB29100, sample SAMN05720205) | activated sludge metagenome | isolation source: anaerobic digester from wastewater...
GATCGCATAAAAGCAGTGATGGGATAGCCGGTATTCCGGTCAGTAGAACGCTCCGCACCTCGTGTCCATTAGAAATAGCCTCCCTTCTGCATATCAACCCATGCGTTGAGAGCCGCTGATATGTTGTCGTACTGCCTGCCTCCTATGCTTACGGGAGAAGAGAGCTTTCCTGTAGCTGTATTCACTGCCTTGGAAGTAACCGCAGCTTTGTTAAAAAAAGGATAAGCAGGAAATGGGCTGAACTTGGAATCCCAATAGCAGTAATTATATATGCCGGTTTTTGCCCCCAGCCTTATATTGGCAAAAGCATCTCCATCCTCTTCATTCTTTTTCCCTGCTTTTAATCTGACAGTACCGCTGAAATAGAAGTTATTGGTTGGAACCTCCTCTCCAATTCCCATAACATAAAGTTCACCTTTGGAATCGGTTGTGCTTGCATATATCCTTCCTCTTGAATAGGCGTTTTCTATAGTTACTTCTCTTCCAGGCTTTGTTATGCCAATGGCAAGTTGTATCCTGGCAATTTTTGTTTCCACATTGCCTTCATTTCCCACATTTTTCAGCTCGGCTATTTCCGACTCTCCCGCGATACCGCCTGCCATAATCTCTTCATTCGCATAAGGGCCGGAATGCTCAAAATATATACTGCCTTTGTTCAGAGCCTTATCCATGCCGGAGTCCCTCAGTTCTCCCACTATGCCCCCTGCCGCAGATCTTGAACTGTTGGGAGCCCGTGTCTGCATAACAGTGACATTTCCCTGATTCAACAGATTTTCTGCTTCTGCGCCAAATCCGCAGAATCCTGCCAGGCCGCCTACGGTGCCTATACCATCAAAAACCGCCGTTATATTTCCCTGATTGGTCAGGTTGAAAATCCCGGCCTCCTTTCCCATTGCATCTCCGGTTATACCCCCCATGTATAGTCTGTCCCCGCCGCTTATTTTTATGGTGAGATCAGCTTTGTTGATCATGGAATCAATCCTGCCCAAAAGGCGGCCTGCAGCTCCGCCAAAATAGAAATTCCTGGGGACGTTAACGGACAAATCCACACTTCCTTCTGTTATGCAGTTTTCAATGCTTCCTTCCGCCCAGGCTGCAATCAAACCGAAGCAGGCCTCTTCTTCAGATGATATGGCCTTACTGATCTGCCCGCTGACCGTAAGATTTTTGATGGAGGATCTCCTGTCCGTACCGCCGAACAAGCCCATATTACGGCTGTCGGCAATATTTCTCAAAGTTATTGTTTTTCCATTACCGTCAAAAGTGCCGCTAAAAGGAGGCCCGCTGACGCCGACAGGGTTCCATGTGTTTTCGCCCATATCTATGTTTCCGGTGAGCTTATAGGATGCCTCCATATAACCGGCATTCCATCCAACCTCAGAAAAAGCCAAAAGGTCTTCTGCCGTGGATATAAGGTAGGGATCCTCAGGAGTTCCCGCGCCTCCGCTGAAGGAAGGCATTTTGCCGGGTTCCTCCCGGCAGTATGCAGGAATCAGGCTTCCCCCAATGAAAAGAACAATCACGAATAAAAATACAAGCTTTCTGAATCGGTTTTTGCTTTTATTCATCTCTTACCCTCCTCACTTTCCGGTCCCTTTGGGCCCTTTGAAGCCCTTACAGCATGACTTTATACCATTGCAGTAAAATTTTATGATATAATATTCTCAAGCGCATATTATAATATTATTCTACTATATCACTATTTTTTTTACCAGGAGGGGTTAAATTGAATACGGACAGAATGATCAGTGAATTTATTGAAATGGCCAAGGTAAGCAGCCTGTCGCTTAAGGAAGGCAGATTTGCTTCGCTGTTGGCTGAAAAACTCAGGGGTTTGGATTTCGAGGTATATATAGACAAAGCAGGTGAGCTGGCGGGAGGAGATACCGGAAATGTACTGGGCAGGTTAAAGGGAACCCTGGGCGCAAAGCCGATGCTCTTCTGCGCCCATATGGATACCGTGGTTCCCGGGGAAAACATTAATCCGATAATCCGCGAGGAAATAATATACAGTGACGGGACAAGCATACTGGGGGGCGATGATAAGGCGGGAATTGCCGCGATATTGGAAGCGGTAAGATATATAAAGGAGAATAACATACCCCACGGTGACATTGAGGTTGCATTTACCATAGCGGAAGAAAACGGGCTGCTCGGTGCCAAGCATCTCGATTACAGCTGGCTCAGGTCTGAATTTGCCTTCGTTCTTGACAGCAACGGAGCCGTGGGATCAGTAATTGTACAGGCCCCGGCACAGATTAAAACTCTTTCGGTAATAAAGGGAAAAGCTGCCCATGCCGGATTGGCTCCGGAAAAAGGCATCAGCGCAATACAGGCAGCTGCAAGAGCTGTTAACAATATGAAGCTTCTCCGCATAGACGAAGAGACAACCGCAAATATAGGCAGGATAAACGGCGGCGGTGCCACCAACATTGTATGTGATAAAGTTGAAATGGAAATGGAAGCAAGAAGCTTGACAAGGAGTAAAGTCGAAGCCCAGGCAAAGCATATGCTGGAGTGCATAGATGATGCCTGCAGGGAATTCGGTGCAGGACATGAAACAACACAGCAACTGAACTATACCGAGTTAAACATTCCGAAGGATGCGGAAGTAATAAAGCTTGTGGACTCGGCAATAAAAAGAATAGGCCTTGAAACCCGTCTGGAATCAACAGGAGGCGGCAGTGACACAAATATTATGAGCGGCAAAGGCATACAGGCAGTAACTCTGGGAATAGGAATGACCAATGCGCACACCACTTCGGAATGCATTGCAATAAGCGATATGGAGAAAACCGCGGAATTAGTCGCATCAATAATACAAGAGGCTCGCTAGAGCCTCTTGTCATTTATAAGCTTTACCACTATGGGCAGATCTGCCGGTACAAAATCAAAGCCCGGAAGTTCATCCTTCGTCACCCATTTAAAGTCATTGCATTCAAGTGCTTTTCCATCCCCTTTGATTATCCTGCAAAGGTAGCACAGAAGCAGTATGTCTTTTTCTTCATATTTGAACTTCACAACCTTATAGATATCATCAACTTCAATATCTATATCCATTTCTTCCTTTATTTCTCTTATGATGCACTCTTCGGGAGTTTCATCGGGCTCCAGCTTCCCTCCGGGAAACTCCCACTTGTATTCCATGTGAGAGCCCTGCTGCCGCTGTGCAATAAGCACTTTTCCATCCCTGATTATGGCCGCTGCCGTTACAATATACATATTATACCTTCGGCCCGGCGTTGACTATATCTTCAGACACGCCCCTGAATTTCCGGAAGTTCGCATTGAAATCCGCTGCAAGCTTCAGAGCTGTCTTTTCATATTCCGCCTTATCCTGCCATACATTCATCGGCTTCAGAACCTCAGCCGGGACTCCGGGACATTTTACAGGCACAGCCAATCCGAATATCGGGTCGGTATCATAGCTGACATTATCCAACTCCCCGCTTATTGCGGCATTTACCATAGCCCTGGTGTAAGACAGCTTCATGCGCTTCCCTACTCCGTAGGAGCCTCCGCTCCAGCCGGTATTTACAAGGAATACTTTTGCGTTGTTCTTGTCTATTTTTTTACCCAGAAGCTCTGCGTAAACCTGCGGAGGCATCGGCATAAAAGGTGCTCCGAAGCAAGTGGAGAATGTAGCGGTAGGCTCTATTATCCCTCTTTCTGTTCCTGCCAGCTTGCTTGTGTACCCGGACATGAAATGATACATTGCCTGCTCTTTTGTAAGCCTTGATATCGGCGGCAGCACGCCGGTGGCGTCAGCAGTAAGGAATACTACCGTAGAAGGATTGCCTCCCACTCCCTCGGGAACAGCATTATCAATATAAGTTACAGGATATCCCGCACGGGTATTCTCTGTGAACTTTTCACTGTCATAGTCCGGAACCCCTGTCTCAGGATCCAGCACAAGATTCTCCGTTACCGCACCAAACCTTATGGCATTCCATATCTGCGGCTCGTTTTCCTTTGAAAGCCTTATGCATTTTGCATAGCAGCCCCCCTCGAAGTTGAATACCCCGTCCTCTGTCCAGCCGTGCTCGTCATCACCAATAAGCCTTCTTCCCTTGTCAGCGGACAATGTAGTCTTCCCTGTGCCCGACAATCCGAAGAACAGCGCAACATCACCGTCTTCTCCGATGTTGGCCGAACAATGCATAGGCATTACTCCCTTCATGGGAAGTATAAAGTTCATAATCGTAAAAATGGACTTCTTTATCTCGCCGCAGTACATTGATCCGCCTATAATAACAATTTTCTTTGCAAAATTCAATATAATAAAGGCTTCGGAATTCACACCGTCAGCTTCGGCATCGGCATGACAGCCCGGTGCGGCTATAACCGTGTATTCAGGCTCAAAACCTTCTAACTCGCCTTCCTTTGGCTTGATGAAAAGATTCTGGGCAAAAAGATTCTGGCTTGCATATTCATTTATGATCCTTATCGGCATCCTATAATTCTTGTCAGCCCCGACAAAACCGTCAAATACAAAAAGCTCCTTATCTTTTATGTATTCATTAATTTTGTTATACAGGTTTTCAAATTTCTCACCGCTTATGGGTACGTTGACCTTTCCCCAATCCACCTTGTCGTGTATGCCGGGATCATCAACTATAAATCTGTCGCCCGGGGATCTGCCTGTATATTTTCCCGTGTTGATGCTCAAAGCTCCTGTATCGGTAAGAGCAGCCCCTTCTTTTTTCAGGGCAATTTCCACAAGCTTCCCTACAGTAAGATTGCGATGCACCTTTGCACCAAGATTATCCAAATTCATTTCGGCACCTCCAAGTATAAAACAAATATCTATGTATGCTGCAATCTGAATTGCAAATAATGCAAAAACTCAGCCATAAGCATATCATAACCTATATTATATATCATTATTGTAATTTGTGCCATGAATTTTGAACACAAAAAGTGATAGATTTCAATCCTCTATTCCCGCTTTCAATATTTCATAAAACTTATCCATATCAAGGTTTGACCTTACTATCTCCGCAAGCTTGTCGTACTGGCCTTCCTTATACACCCAATAATCAGGAGCCAGGTTTTCCAAAGGAATCAATCCCTTCCTTCTCCGGATAAAATTAAGAAAGCTTCTTGTGAACTCCGAACTGTCAAATATGCCGTGGATATATGTGCCGAATACCGTAAGATCCTTATTTATCATTCCGTCCCGTCCAAAAACTCCCTTTCCCCCTCTTTCGCTTATGGTTATAAAGGAGTTTTCCGCATCTGTGCCCGCAGTTTCTCCCATATGTATTTCGTAGCCTCTTACTTCAGCTCCGAATACATTGTCCCTGCCCTTTGAAAGAGTCGTAAATTTGTTCTTTCTGAACTCTGTAACGGCGTTCAGCAGGCCCAAGCCTTCCGAGCGTTCATTGTCCGACTCGGCCTTATATTTATCCGAAATTTCTTTCCCAAGCATCTGGTAACCCCCGCAGATTCCAAAAACAACGCTGCCCTTGGAATGGCAATTCAGTATTCTTTTATCCATCCCTGTTTTTTTCAGTGCAAGCATGTCATGAATAGTGCTTTTTGTGCCCGGCAGTATTATAACATCCGGTTCCCCAAGTTCTTTGTCGATTTCTGCAAATCTCAGGGATACATCCTCATGAAGCCTTAAGGCGTTGAAATCGGTATGATTCGACATATAAGGCAGCCTTATTACCGCAATATCCAGCTCTCCGCCCTTCTCCGGCCCGGACTTCAGCCATTCGGAAACGCTGTCCTCATCCTCCAGGTTCATGCTGAAATACGGTATTACCCCCAGCACCGGCACATTAATAATTTCTTCCAGCATTTTGATTCCGGACTTCAATATCTCCGGGCTGCCCCTGAATTTGTTTATTATGACACCTTTTACAAGCTTTTTTTCTTCCGGGCTTAAAAGCAGCATTGTACCGGCAAGGGATGCAAATACACCGCCCCTGTCTATATCCCCTACAAGCAGCACGGGTGCCTTGGCAATTTTGGCCATACCCATGTTTACGAAATCCTCATGATTAAGGTTTATCTCTGCGGGGCTTCCTGCCCCTTCTATGACAACAATATCACTTCTGTCCTCCAGCCTCCGGTAAATGTCCGAAATCCTCTCCTTAAGCTTTGGCTTGAAGTTAAAATACTCAACGGCATCCATGTCAGCATAAACACCGCCTTCAATTATAACCTGGGACTTCCTGTCCGACACAGGCTTCAGAAGTATAGGATTCATGCAAGCTTCGGGCAGCTTCCCGCAGGCCTCCGCCTGCATCACCTGAGCCCTTCCCATTTCGTGCCCTTCTATTGTTATATATGAATTTAAAGACATATTCTGAGATTTAAAGGGATTCACATTATATCCATCCCGGGCAAGTATCCTGCAGATTGCAGTGCACATCAGGCTTTTCCCCACCGAGGATGCGGTTCCCTGTATCATCAGGCTCTTAGACTTCAATTCCCTTTTCGCCATGTTAATTCCCTTTCCGCAGCATTGCTTGGCACAACGCAGTATTGCGAAGCTTATCGCAGTTTATACCTTGTTAAAGAATGGCTAGAAGCAAGCAAGACAAGGCGTGCAAGGCGGAATGAGCGGAGCGTACTTATCGTCGTACGTGAGCACATTCCGGCCGCAGCACAACGCGGTATTGCGCAGCTTATCGCAGTTTATATCTTGTTAAAGAATGGCTAGAAGCAAGCAAGACAAGGCGTGCAAGGCGAAACGCCCGGAGCGTACATGTCAGTACGTGAGGACGTTTCGGCCGCAGCACAACGCAGTATTGCGCCGCTTATAGACATTCTTTACCTGCCGCTGTTGATTCTTCGTATAATACAGCGTCCCTCTTCATTAATCTCATAAAGGCTGTATCTTCCCTGCTCCGCAGTAAAGCTCCAGTATGCATCTTCCGTAAGCCCGAGAAGCACCAGGGGTATTATCCTCATGGTGCCCTGATGGGATACAATCAGCACCTTTTTTCCCCTGTACTCCTTCAAAATATCCTCAATACTGCTCTTTACACGGATATATATTTCAAAGAAGCTCTCTCCTCCGGGAGGGGCTGATTTTCTCCAATCGCTGCCCCACTTTTCCAGGGCTTCCTTGTACCTCACCTTCAATTCCCTGTGGTGCTTTCCTTCCCAGTCACCAAAGTTCAGTTCCCTCAGCCGGTCATCCTTAATAATCATATCGGGGGTATATCCGCTTACAATGGAAGCGGTTTCAACCGCCCTTATCAGGCTGCTTGAAATTACAGCATCAAATTGCACATCGTGAAGTATATCAGCCAGGTCTTCCGCCTGCATTATCCCCTTTTCACTGAGTCCCACATCGGTCCAGCCGTAATATACCCCTTTTATGTTCATGTCGGTTTCACCATGTCTTATTAAATATATTTCAGTCTTGCTGCCTTTCATATGATTCCCCTTCCTGCCATGACTGCCGTTATAAGGATGAAGGACACTTCCAAGATCTCATTTGCTGCTCCCAGGGTATCCCCCGTCATCCCCTGCAGCTTTGAATATATAAAGCTTCTGTACAGGAAGCATATAACCGTACAAATGCCAAAAACAACCAAACCCCAAATATGACCAAAGCCCAGAATTATTGAAATACCGATTGCTGCCGCAAGCACCGTTGCTCCCATGGTCTGCTTCTCCAAATAAAGGCCTCCAAGGCCGGGGCCTGAACGGGCATATGCCGAGGCCTTCATAAGCAATACCATCAGGGTCTTTGCCGCAACAGGGGACAAAAGCACCGCCCCGTACAGCGCCTTTCCCGTCAGCATGGCAAGCAGTGACATTCTCAGCAGATAATCAAAAATGATGGCTATAGTCCCATTGGTGCCTATCCTGCTGTCTCTCATTATCTCAAGCATTCTGTCCCTGTCCCGTGATGAGAAAATGCCGTCACAGGTGTCCGCAAGGCCGTCCGCATGGAGGCCTCCCGTAATGGCAGTACCTGCAATAAGGCAGCATATCACGGGGAATACTCCTCCCAAGATGTTTGAGGCAGTTATCAGTATCGTCAGATTAAATGCACCTATAATCAACCCGACAATAGGAAAAAAAGCAACTCCCTTTGCAAAATCCTCTTCAGTTGCCTTCAAATTCTTATTTACAGATATTCTGGTCAAGAACTGCAGGGTGATTAAAAAAATCCTCATATCCGTTCCTCCATATCACTTAAGCTTCAGGGGGATTCCGCATACAGTGATATAAACTTCATCGCACCGTTCAGCTATGTATTGGTTCATCCTTCCGGCAATATCCCTGAATGCTCTCGCCAAGGGGTTTTCAGGTACAATCCCGCTTCCCAGCTCATTAGTGACAATTATAACGGAAGCCTCTGAATTTCCGATACCCGCCATAAGCTCCGCAATCTCTCTTTCTATTTCCTTTTCCGCCTTTTCAAAATCCTCATTTGAACAATCATTGCCTTCCATACCGGTATATTCCAGGAAAAGGTTGGTCACCATTACAGTAATGCAGTCAAGCAATATCCCTTTATATTGGCTGCCCTTTTCAGATATCACTCTTCCCAGCCCTTTACAGCCTTCAAAGGTATCCCATTCCCGGGGCCTTGATTCCTTATGCCTTTTTACCCTCAGTTTCATTTCCTCGTCAAAGGGTATTGACGTGGCTATGTACAGAACATTTCCCCCAAGCTCCTTTGCCAGCTTTTCCGCGTAACTGCTCTTGCCGCTCCGGGCCCCGCCCGTTATTAATATAGATTTACCCATAAACCAATTATCTCCTCATCAGTATAAGTATTCATACACAAACTTATAAATGGCTAGAAGCAAGCAAGATAAGGCGTGCAAGGTGAAATGCCCGGAGCGTACATTAAGATACGTGAGGACATTGAATCCGAAGCATAACGCAGTATTGCGCCGCTTATCGCCATTTATTTTCTTATATCAATTAAAAAGTCATCCTTAATCGTCGCTTCCTCAAAGGTTGCCATATCGGATATGATTGCTTCCGCCGCCCCTATTATATTGAAGGCAAGGGGGCAGCCGCTGCCCTCTCCCAGCCTCATATTAAGATCCAGCAAAGGCTCAAGCCCAATTTCATTGATTACCAGGCTGTACCCGGGTTCCGCCGATAGATGGGACGGAATAATGTAATCCCTTACCAGGGGGTTGATCCTATATGCTGCCAGGGCAGCTGCCGCCGAAATAAAACCGTCTATAACAATGGGCACCCTGCAATATGCCGCTCCAAGGAAACATCCTGTCATACCTGCAATATCAAAGCCTCCGACTTTTGAAAGCACATCGATGGGATCATAAGGATCCGGCTTGTTTATGCTTATTGCCCTCTCAATTACAGACTTCTTACTGGCATAGCCCTCTTCCGTCAATCCTACGCCCTTGCCCACCGCCTCTTCCGCGCTGCAGCCAAGGAAGGCCATTGCAACAGCACTTGCCGTGCTTGTATTTCCGATTCCCATTTCACCGGTTCCAAACAGGTTGTATCCTTCCTTTACAAGCTGTGAAACCATTTCAATCCCTGTCTCTATGGCAGATATCGCTTCTTCCTTGCTCATGGCAGGGCCTTTTGCCATATTGGAGGTTCCTTTTCGTACTTTTCTGTTTATCAAGCCCGGATATTCCAAATCGCTTCCGACTCCGATATCTACAACTCTGATATCAGCTCCCGCATGCTTAGACAGCACGCATACTCCTGTAATACCCTTCAGAAAATTAATTGTCATTAATGCGGTAACTGCTTGAGGTGCGGCACTTACCCCTTCCTCCGCCACACCGTTGTCTGACGCCATTATAATTGTAACCTTTTTCTCAAAACTGTTCTTTTGTTTTCCGGTTATTCCGGAAATCTTTACCGCAATGTCCTCCAGCTTTCCCAGACTGCCAATGGGCTTTACAAGCTTGTCAAGCCTTTCCGCCGCTTCCTTCTTACTTTCTTCATATGAGGGCCTGATTCCTGCCGCTGTCCTTTCAAAAATCTCCATAATGCATCTCCTTAATCAGTATGAAATAAAAAAACCCGCTGTCCAACTTAATCGAGCCGGAGCGGGAAATATTAATTTAATAATCCTCCTCCCCTCCCTCCGAAGGTAGAAAATGTATCATAGGCAGGTTTCCTGGCTTGTGGATCTCCTTACTCTCCGGCCTTCTCGCACTACAATGGCTTGTCGGATTTCATACCCACTTACAGTAGCGGGGGCTGCAGCGGCTTTGAACCGCTTTCCCTTTTAACCCGTTAGGGCACCATATGATTGTATTCGATTGACATATTCATTATATATTTTAAGAATTATCCAGTCAATGCATAATATGCATTTTATAAAACCAACCGGCATTAAAAATGCGTGTTACAACGCATTTTTTTCGTTTAATTCACCCAAATTTAATATTTTTAGACTTAGCTGTCACATTATTTGTGCAGTTTAATATTATGATATCAGAGGTATATGTAGGAGACAACATCAGACACCGGTACATCTCCTGCAAATAGATTTATAGCTCAGTAGCAATGCAGGAAATCAAATCTATTATCCTCAAATATTTAGGAGGTGAATTAAATGGGCAAAGAGCACAGACGCGATAAAGAATTCAGAATAAAGCACTTTCCGGATAACATAAGGGACTTGCTGTGCCTGCTGGCAGATAATGAAGACAACAGGGCTACTATAATACTCAATACTTGTGATGATTGTGTTCAGGAAAATGTAGAAGTAGTTGCAGTAATAGGAAATCTTGCAGTCTTCCGCTGCCATGACAAATTCAAATTCGTAGATATCCACTGCATTTGCGAAGTAATCGTTGACTGTGAGACAATATTAAGTGAACTCCTTGAATCAAAGAGTGAATGCAAATGTTAGCAAATAGGAGGGACTCCCATAATTAGGGAGGCCCTCTTATTCCTTTCTTACCACCAGGAAGGCCGTTTGCCTGCCCTCAGGTCTGCAGCCTTCAAACCTCCGGTGTATTCAAAGTGAGGCTTGTCAACTATGGACTTCCAATCTCCGCCCCATGTCAGTCCCAGCTTTTTGCCCTCTATTCCGATAATCCTCCAATAGCGGTTATTATTCCATACGGCTTTTCCTTTGACAATCGGTACCACATCATAAGCAAGCCCGAAGCCATGAGGGCCTATCAGCCGCATATTTGTTACTATATTGCCGGCCCTTGTACGGCCTTGTGAATACAGATACTCCTGATATTCCGAATCTCTCAGGGTATTTGTCACAATTATTTGGACTCCCTGCCTCTTGCAAGCTTCGATATGTTTTCTGCATATTTCCTGTACTACCGGGTGAAGATCCTCTATTTTACGGCTATTAGTCACTTTTTTCACCACCTGATATATGAATTGGAGCATGTACACCTCCTACTTCATATATATGAGAATAAAAAAGTTTTGCAATCAATATGACTGCAAAACCCTTAAGTTTATGCCGGATCTACTTATCTGATACCAGTGCCGCCACTCTCAAAATATCCTCTGCGGATTTCTCAATATCATCGTAGGTGGTCTTATATGAGCATACGCTTATCCTCATAACCGATTTCCCCGACCATTTTGAGCCCCCCAGCCAGCAGACGCCGGATTCCTGGACTCCTTTAATAAGGGCTTCCGTTTTCCGGTCATTATCGTAATAAACCAATACCTGGTTGTAGACTACATCGTTCAAAATCTGAAGCCCGCCTTCCTCAAGCAGTCTTGAAAAATACACGGCCTTGCAATGAAGCTCTTCAACCAGCTCAGCTGCGCCTTTCCTGCCCAGCCCTTTTAATGTTGCCCACAAATCTATTGCTCTCGCCCTTCTTGACATCTCGGGAGTATATAGCATTCCATCCCTGTTTTCATTATATATTATGTAGGACCCTGTCATATGCATTGCATTTACCAGTGCATCCTTATGCCTGCAAAGAACAATCCCGTTATCATAAGGAGCATTTAAGGTCTTATGGGCGTCTACCGACCAGGAATCAGCCAACTCCATACCCTTAGTCAGGCGGTTCATTTTTTCGCAGGCAGCTGCCCATAATCCGAAGGCACCGTCAATATGCACCCATGCGCCGGCAGCATTGGCCTTCCTGCAAACAGAATCAAAATCATCAAAAGCCCCTGTATTGACATTTCCGGCTTGGAGTATCAATAATGTCCTGTTGTCCGGCTCAGGAATTTCATCAGCTTTAATGCGCCCCTGTCCGTCAGTGGGAACCTTGATAAGCCTTGCGTTTCCCAAGCCTATTATGGACAACGCCTTAAATACCGTTGAATGGGCTTCTTCCCCTAAAACTACCTTTATCTGAGGAGCATCGAAGAGCCCTTCCTTGGTGACATCATATCCCAGATTGCCAAGCAGATAATTTCTCCCTGCCAGCAGGCCGCAAATAGTGGCTGTGGAACTGCCGCTGACAAAGCCCGCAACTGTATCATCGGGTAATTTTAAAAGCTGTTTTAACCAGCTCTCGCATACCTCTTCAAGCTTTGAAGCAATAGGAGACAATACAAACAGGGCTGAATTCTGGTCCCAGGCATCAGAAAGCCACTTTGAGCATAATGCCGGGGGAAGAATGCCGCCGCATACAAATCCGAAATACCTCCCCCCCGTCTGGGCGACTGTTGCAGGAGAACCGTATTTACCCAACATGTTCAATATATTTTTGGTATCCTCCGGCTCCTCTGACAAGGCTTCCTCAAACACTGACAGATTACCGACAGCCTTTTTATCGGGGAAAACCCGCATGTCATTGACCTGCTTCACATATCTTAAGGCCAGGTCATGGGCTAATACCATATCCTCCTCAAAGGTTTGCTTTCTGATTCTGTCCAAAATCGGACTGACATAGTTTTTTTCTTTCATATGAAGGGTGCCTCCTTATAATTTTTAGTGTATATACACACTTTTGCCAAAAAGTTATTATTCCACAAGCTGGGATAATATTTCCGACAACTGTTCCAGTTTTTCCTTTCCTACTTTCTTCTCCAGCTCTGCCTGCGCCGTTCTCCAGAGCACTTCCCCCTGATTAAGGACCTGCTGCCCCGATTCCGTAACCTTTAGCAGACGGCTGCGCCGGCCCTTTTCGGAAACGTCTTCGATATATTTCAGCTTAAAAAGCGGTTTCAGAGAGCGTACAAGGGTTGTTCGTTCCAGCCCCACATAGCCTGCCAGATCACTGACGCTGCAAGCCTTCAACCTGCTTATATTTATTAAAAGGGAATATTGGCTGACGGTAAGCCCTATAGGCAGTAAAACCCTGTTGTATAAGTCCGTTACGGCATTAGCAGCCCGTCTTAAGTTAATGCAATAGCAAACGCTCTTATGCCTTTTAATCATAAGTATAGTATTCCTTCCGCTTATAGTGTATATACACTATATTAATATACATTTACTGTTTTGTCAATGTCCGGTGTTATGGGAAATTTAAAGGAGGGTGCCCCGCCCTCCTTCAGTATTGCATATTTATATCTGTTATATTATGCCTTGATTTGAGTCAAAATAGAGCATATCAGTTTAAATCACTTCATTGTCAAGTTTACCTTCTACTTAACATTTTTTTGTGTATTTCAGCATCTGTACAAGATATTCTCCTGAAAGGTCATCTTTTTCATCCCTGTCAAGCTTTCTTTTACCAAATTCAACAAACCCATTAGACGAGTAGAAATTTTTCAATTTCTCATTATCTTCACATTCAAGATAAACAACTTTGCCACCGAGCACAAATTGTGCTTCAGCAATTTTATCGCAAGCCATCTTTAATAGCTCGTCCCCGGATATTAAATTTCGTTCGTGGTATTTATAATTTTTCCCAATTTGAGCTATCAATGGTGCTGAAAAAACATATTTCTTTATCACCGGATTGTATGTGCCAAACCTTCCGATTTTTCTTTTTACATTTCCTCTCAATACAGCTTTATCAACAAGAATGGTTTTGTTTGCCAAAGTAAAATATCCAACCAGGGTAGGCTCGTCCTTATATGAGGTAAAAACTAGAAACGTTTGGGAAAGAGATTGCTTTGCAAACTCGATTGCCTTATGGCGCAAAAATTTTTCTACATCAGAATTAAGCGGACATGAAAAACCGAGAAGAATTTTTATTGTTTCATCCTCCCCGATTTCATCTAAAATATGTTCCAGGTGTACGATTAAATACCCTTTAATTGTACTTTCGGCACTCACTTACGGCCTCCGAATATATTTTTTACTTGGCTTCTAGTTGCTGTAGTGCATGTCTTACTAAAATTAACTTCTTTACTTGTCTTGTTCTCCGCATTTTCTAAAGCCGACGCAAAAGCACGACCCAAACGCTGATTTTTGATGTCAATGTTTTTTAAAATGCTTTTTGTAGCCATATGACATCCCTCTTCCTATATCA
>ENA-UPTA01003919-UPTA01003919.1-activated-sludge-metagenome-genome-assembly--contig:-NODE-3919-length-14329-cov-9.328359_pt1 | contig 14329 bp, 18 predicted proteins | sample MGYA00238184_ERZ773361 | MGnify/ENA primary metagenome ERZ773361 (study PRJEB29100, sample SAMN05720205) | activated sludge metagenome | isolation source: anaerobic digester from wastewater...
ATACACTCTTTCCCTACACGACGCTCTTCCGATCTCAATGTTCCCATTGCAGATATTACACCCTTTACTCCCTTACTTACATCATCCCATATTCTACCAATCTTAGTAGACCTGATTTGATTTTCTAAACCTTTTGTGGATCTGGCAGCGTCACTTGCGGCTTTCTGGAATCCTTTTGCGTCTCCATCGAGATTAACGCCTACCGTCATTTTTGTCTTAGCCACGTTTCCTATTTTTTGCTGTCAATAAACTCTGTAACTTTTTTTCCCTTTCTTCTGGCGTTAATACTTTTACTTCTGTTTTTGTATCCCATTCGAACGGCATAAATTGCTGCAGTGTTTTTATTTTTAATTTGTCGAAGGATGAATAAAACGCTATCATCCTTGCCTGTTCCCAACTCATCTTGATATCATCGGTCTTGACCTTAAATCTGGTTTTCATTATCGCCGCTACCTCATCCTGTGACATTTCGTCTAGGAAATATTGCGGTGATATGCTACATTCTCCTACACAGTAACCATAAACTTCTTCGAAGTCTATAGGCTGAGAGTTTCCATCAGCTTTTTTTTTACCTCATCGGTAGGGTCTTGTTCTTCGTTAAGAACGCCAGCTATCGAGCTTAATGTTTCTGCGTAATAATCATCAATGATGTTTAAAAATTCCTCGTATGAATAATCGAACTTCTTACGTTCATCTCTTGCACCTGCTTTCGCTATGCAATAGAAAAACCTAAGCATGTTCCTTGTTGAACCGAAGTCCATATTTTTATCACCTGATAATTCTTCGTATTCTAATATAGCCCTATTAGTCACCCTGACAGGGAACGTATGTTTACCGATCTTAACCTTATGATTACGAATAAATCTCATAATATCCTTTTTATAAGGACAAAAAGGGAGATGAACTCCCTTTCGTCCTGATTATTTAGGCTGTGCTATTTGTGATAGTGAATCCTGAGTAGTGTTCGAACTGAGCAGAGTACGTGGTGTTAGCCTGGTCTCCTGCTGTCATGTCGAAGCTAGTCATAATAAACTGTCCACTAGCATACCAATAAGTTTCATCCAATGTGCTTCCTGTTGTCTTCTGACCGAAATCTAGTTCTAGAGGTTCCCTTGCGACTAGCGCATTTGTTAATCTTTCGAATTCGTTTTCGCCATAAACACATAATCCCTCGCAACTTGCTGTTACGTCTAGCCTACCACTTGCTTTTGTTTCCCATACACCTGAATCCTTGTTACTAGTATTTCTAGTAGCCATTTTCATAGATAAGGTATGTGAAGTTGCATGAGCAATCGATACACCTGAGTAAAATACAAAAAGGTCGGAACCGTTAATTACTTCTGAACTTGCTGCCATGTTATTTTAATTTTTAATTTTATTGTTTATGTTAATTGTAACCATGAATAAGTACGTGGAACACTAATCGATTCATATACACGTTTTCTGAGATATTGTAACCTTCCTCCATCGCTTCCAGATAGATTGGTAAATAAGTGATCCCTGATAATACTCCCCTTTCTAATTCGAAGGCTTCTCGTATTGCCGATACTATCGATTGTAATATCGCGTAATCGGCACAGTATGTTACTACTGCAAATACTACCATATCACCGTTCCAACCATCCTTATCGTATGAAGGCGTAACCGAATTGATCGTATACGTTATAGCAGGCAGAGGCGTATTTTCGTTGATGATATACGGAAAGATCGACGTTGCCGCTACATTAGTAGTGATACCTGTCGATGATGTTAAAATACTATTGATTAATTTTCCAATCATTTTTAACCTTTTGTTATTTTCTTAAACCTTTTCATTCCGAACTGATAAATTGTCTCGAACCACTCATCTCTGATTTGTTTAAGCATCTCCAGTTCTTTCTGGGAGTAAGATCTTTCCCATATAGGGTCAGCGATTATTCGGCCTGTCGGGGCGTTATTTTTAGTCTTTCTAAATCTTTCCACAGTTCCATTCTCGATAAGATGACCATGCCATCCTTTTTTACCTGAACCCCTGAAGGCCCCGATATCTACTGATATATCTCCCGCTACGGCTTTTATACCTAACGAATTTTGTAGATTACCAGTTCTCCTAGGGAGCTGTGGCTTGACATAATCTATGTACGGTTTTCCAGCCTTCCTAAAACTTTCTAAAAAGACCTTTCGTTTATCTACATCAGATAATTCGTAAAAAAACCTTTCCAGTTCTTTAATTCCATCTGTAGTAAAATCCGTCATTATTGATTAAGCTTGTCCAACGTTATTTTTAAGCCCTGTTTCCTGCTTATCTCTTCTATGTACACTATTTCGTATAACTTACATTGATTGTCTATTTGAACTCTCATCGTTTCTTCTATGTCGTCGCGATAATATATCGTGAGTTCCATCGATTTTGCATAAAATCTTTCATCTGCATTGAGTTCTTTATTACCACCAATATAACGTATCTCTCCTCTAGTCTCGATTGTGTATCCTGTCCATGAATCTGAACTTGCACCATAGTCGTCACGTACCGTGACTTTCGGATAAAATCTAACCCTATGATACATATTTCCAGCCCTCATGTTATTTGATTGTCCAGTTTTTATACGGTGATAAAAGCCACTCATACCCGTAAGGGATCTTCGCAGCACTTACACCGATTATTACAGCCTCGCGACTATTGTAGAAATGTCCGATCATGAGTAGCATTGCCTGTTTAAGCCTTAAAGGAAATGAACCAGTCTGAGTACCAGTAGTCACAGTACTACCAGTCAGAGTTTCCCCTGTTAATAGCGACCATGTCAGTCCTGTTAATTCCTGACCGATTTCGATCTCAGTTCCAGCCTCGACCATATCGACCAACGCCTGAATATAATCATCGTCGTCGTAAAAATCTACTCTTAAATGATCCTTAGCTTCCTCTAGGGTTATGTACTTACTCATTGCATCAATGGTTATTAAATGGAAGGGCCTAAGCCCTTCCATTGTTTATTATTTCTAACTACCTGTGATAGCTTTTACTGCGAAGCTGTATGCGTACTGGTTTTCATTAACCGTTGTACCTGTCGTTCCACGTAAACCTTTAGCGTCTACATAGGTGTTGATAACGATTCTAACCTGGTTCGTAGCTGCTTTTGAGTATGGGTCGATAGTGATATCGTAACCGCCCCATTGAGCTATGATAAGGTCTTTCCAGTTTCCGAATACTAAGAGGTTACCAGTGTGTCCGCTGTCAGCAGCTGCACTAGCACTGTTAGTAACATAAAGTGGATAACCATTCACCATGTTATTTTCGCAAAGCATTTCACCTGTGTCAGTTCCCTTATCTATTGATTTGAGAATACCACGACCTGCAGCGTTTGTGAGGTAACCTAAGTTTTCCTGTAAAGCATTTGCAGTATCAACAGCAGTTTCCATTCCAACTATAGTTGTCCATGTAGGGACTATTGCAGGAGCACTAGCAGTAGCACCAGAGTTCATCTGATATGCCATACCCTGTGGCTGAGTAGCTGAACCAGCTTCGTTACCAAGGATAGTAGCTTCCAATTTTCTTGCAACAGCTTCGGCGATGTTACTAAGTAGTAACTGTTCTGCACCGACTGAATCCTGAGCCAAGAATAATTTTGACACGTCAACATAAGCTGTTAGTCTTTTTGGAGTAAGAGTAACTTCTGAGAAAGCTCCACCACCATCAGCGGCAGCTTCTACTTCGGTTTTCCAAGCTACACTTGTACCTGCATATGAAGGTATACTTACGTCACCTACAAGCCCTGTCAAAAATGTTGCGCCAGCCTGAGCTAGAACCAATTTGTCAGCGAGTGGAGGTATGATAGCCTTCTTATCTTCTGCAACGATTTCCTGACCCTGAGTCGAAGTCTTAGCTAAAATATTTGCACGAACTTCTGCAGGGATAACGATGTCACCTGTTGACTGAACGCCAGCCCTTCTCATTTCTGATTTTCCGAGTGAGAATAAGTCACGAACTGAATCTTCGTATGTTCTGTGTTCTAGGTGGTCGTTGATAGCCTTGATAAGTGAGAACCTAGGTTCTGGTTTCTTACCTTCGACTTTTCCAAATACCATCTTACCAGTATTATCTTTGAAGCTTAAGCTTCTTTCCTGAAGGTCGAGTTCTTCGAGCTTCTGGATGTTTTCTGCCAATGTCTGTTTTTCAGCATCGGTCAATGATCTTTTCTCTGCATTTGCAGTGGCAAAAAGATTTTCATTTGCGTCTAAGAGCTGAGTCTTAGCGTCCTGTATTTCCAATTTTGTCATTATTTCTTAATTTTAAAAGTTTATTTTTTTGATATAGATATCGTTCTTCATCACTCATCTTGAATTCCTCAATCTTAGTTTCCACGATCGGTTCTACTATAGGTTCCTCTACAATAGCCTTCACTTCTTCTTCGACTGGTTCATCCTTGATTTGTTCCTTGAACTCATCTAATGAACGTCTTGCGACATCCGTATTATTATACGCAGGTTGATAACATGGCGACATGTCCATGATTTGATCGAACTGCGTTATTATTCTTAAATACTTTCCGTCTTCTTTTCTTTCTATCTTTTGTCCATCTTTCCCAACAGTAAAAGCGAATGATGAACCTCTAATATCTCCTCGCTTAATACCTTCCAATAATTCGTCACCGAGATTATATTTCGGAGCATCGAATGAATATTTCACTCCTCTCTGGTCTACTGTCAATGACATTGAGCCTTGACCTTTCGTTGACCTTGCTAGTACACCCTTATCAATACTATGATTGACCAAGGCTAGTACATCAGATTTTTCTATTACCCCGTTGACGGCTGAAGGTAATATAACTTCTGTAAATCCACCTAGGTCATTACTCTCACTATTGAAGACTACTCCGTAACCTTCGACCCTACGACTTTCGGCAGCGTCTATCGGAGCTATTCTGATTTCAGCTAGTTCCTGTGGTATACTTCTAATTTCTTTTTCCATTTCTTTCCTTTTTTTCTTCTGGCTGATTTTGAGCTACATCATCGACTGGTGGTTGTGGAGCCGCAGGTGTTTTTGTTACCTGACCGAACTTATTAATCATTTGCATATTCACTTGGCACAAAGGAGTATCAGCGTTTTCATGATCGAATTTCGGTAACCCTAATTCTTCTCTTATCTCATTGACTGTATAACCACCTGTCGCAAACATCTTAGATAAGAAGTTTGCCTTACTATCCATGTTACCCCTCAATAATTCGTCCAGATTTAAATTAAGTTTTGTTATTTGTCTTTCCGAAGGTCTGAACAATTTCCTATTGAACTCATTCTCTATCTTACAATCGAATGGAGATATTGTATCTGTGATAAACCCTAACTGGAACGCTTCAATATTTGAATATGTAAGATTGTTACTATCGAATACCTTACTAGGACTTACTCCGAAAAATCTACAAATGTCTACGACATTATATTGACGAGTTTCCAACATCTGTGCATCCTTTGGATTGACAGTAACAGGCTTAAATTCTAGACCTTTCTCCATGACGGCAATGCCGCCAGGATTACCTGATGAGACATCGAACGCTGCAGCCCATGATTGTTTAATCTGTGTGGCTTTCTCAGGAGTTAGTTTTCCTTCGACAGATAATAAACCAGACATGTTCGCCCCTGAACTGAAGAAGCCAGACGCAGATTTTTCCGAATTGTAGGCTAGATTAATCGAACTGGCAGCGTGCGTAAGCGTCGACACACCAATATAACCATTATAAGAATAATTAAGGATATGTATCATATCATATCCTTGAATAGTTCTGGTTACTCCATCTTTTGTTAACTCATAATAAACTGTTCCATCGTTGTTGACGAACATCTTTACTGCATCGTTGACTAGTTCTAGAGCGTAAGGATCACCCCTTTCATTTCTATGTATTACAGCGAACCCATTTCCCTCTAATAGTACCTTGGCAATCAGCGTTTTCATGAACATATATTTCGACATGCCAGGATTAGGTTCTAAATTGAGTATCGAATAAGCGTAATGGAATGGATCCGACACGTAGCCTTCTTTTTCATCGTATCTCAATATCTCCCACGACTGGGAAGCTATAGCATCACTTATAACATCTACGCAGCGATAAACAGCAGATAACTGCATTGAAGCCTGTACTGAGATCGGAGCTGTACTATAAGAGCCATAAGGTAGTCCTAGACTTGTAGTCGGTAAATACGTTATCGATCTTTCCTCTACTTTTTTCTGCTGACCAAAAACTCTTGTTAAAAAATTATTTGCCATGTTAAACTTTTCTTCTTCTAGCAGCTACAGCCTGGCGCGCCCATTCACGTTTCTTTCTTAAAAATCTTTTACGTGCAACACTCAGGGATTTTCTTATAGGCTTATCTTCGGAGATAGGAGCCGCTTTTGTTATTTCTTCTATAGCAGGTGAATCTTCTGCTTTCTTAACTTTCCTGACCTTTACAGTCTTTTTGGATTTTTCCATATCTAATAAATATTAGTTCCTTTATAATTGTTATCATAATCCATCTTGGCGGCTAACGCTTGAAGCATCGCTATAACCCCGTCAATTTTTCTTTTTTCTGATCCTTTATTCGGTTTCACATTGCCATGTAAATCTGCTTTTAGTTCTACATTTCGTAAACAATATCTAGTGATAGGATTATCATCGATAAATATCCGTCCGTTTAACATAAGTCTTTCGTACTCTCTTGTAATCTGATTAAAGTTCCCAATGGTCTGCGAAAAACCTACGATATTTAATCCTTCTTCTGTAGCTGATATTGCCCATTGCGTCGCGTTGAACTTGTCATAATAAACGGCATCAATAGCATTGAGACTGTTCATGTATAATATGTCTCTAGTAATATAATCATAGTCAGTCACGTTCCCTGGCGTTGTCTTTAAATATTTCTGATAAGCCCATTCCAGGTACAGATCTTTATCTGCGTGAACCCTATTGTTCCCTAACGTATCTTTGGGTATGTAATAATCTACCTTAAAGTAATATGACTGACCTTCCACATAAAGATATGCAACGGCTGTCAGGTCTACATTTGCGGCTAGGTCTACGCCACAGAACGTAGGTTCTGGCCTATTCTTAAAAAACTCAATCGGCAACTTCATCGTTGATTTGACTATATAATCATCTGGTATCCATACTGAATATGAATCGCACCAGACATTAAAGTTTTTCGTCTTGACACCGACTTCGTCGCTAGGATTATTTTTAGCCTGTAATACCTCACGTTCTAAAAACTCCTTGTTGACTGTTACTCCTAAATTAGGATTTGATTTGATCCAGTTCTTAGGATCCTGCCAATCATCGTTGACATCCATCGTATATATAACTGCAAAAAATGAATCATCGATTTTATGACCTGCGATAATTTCTGCCGCTACTGTTCTTAGGTCAAAGCACGGAAGTGTTTTGTCGAAGCCAGCTGTAGTAATCGTTAACAGCATAGGGTTCTCTCTCATCCCCTGACTTGATCTGATGACATCTCTGACCTTCGAATCGGGCGCGGAGTGGTATTCATCCACTACACCCAAAGAACAGTTGTAACCGTCTAATTTCGATGAATCCGAGGCTAGGACTTTTATGAAGCTTTCTGTTTTCTCAATATGGATATCCTTGAACCTGGTTTTGAATATTTCTTCATCGGGGTCCAACTTGTGAACGAACCCGTTCACCATTGTAAAACCAATCTTTGACTGGTCTAAGCTATTTGCGGTAAATAAAATCTGTGAACCCCATTCACCATCTTCTTTCAGGTGATATAAAGCTAGGGCTGCGACTAGGGCTGTATTGTGAGTAACAGTATATTTCTTACCGAATACATATAAACTATTTGGACTATCGACCTGAATACATTTGACAGGAACACTTGCTACAGGAACAATATTAATTATTGACTTAAAGTTCATTCTAATATGAAGATTATTCTTGAGTCTTTCGTATTTTCGTTCTAATCTAAAACAAGGAAAAGTCTTATCGACAAAAAAGGTTATTCTATAAACTAATCCGCAAGACTTTCCATTACAAAAAACATCTCGTTCTATTACATTATGCTTTATACCTAATGAAGAGAGTAGTTCGGAAAAACCATCTGTTACCTTTTTAGATTTTTGAACTATTTCACATTCTCCTGTCTTTGATACATAACCATCGGTATCCATTAAACCCTGTAATAGAGCTAATCTTTGTTCTTTAGAAGCTTTTAAATATATTGAAGGAATATGTTTATTTTTAAATAAATTATAATACCTTAATTCGTCACGAAAACATCTCCATTGTTTTTTTTCGTTTTTTGGTGAACTTATATCTATTGTATAACAGCTTTTATCTTTTCTAATTCTGAATGAATATCCCTGATTTTTTAATATATCATACATTGGAATATCTTTCTTACCAACACTAAAACGAGAGCTATGTGAACTTCCATCACCTAGCCAGAGGCCTAAAACATATGGATCTATTAAAAGCTCTTGATGAACACCTTGAACAGCATCATTCATTGGTACTCTGTAAAGATATTCGATTCCTTTTTTATCTTTACGATGTCGTTTGAAATGTTTAAACATTTCCGCTGTCGTAAAAATTTGTAAATTTTTATTATGACCATGTTTTTTTACAGACCATTGATGTTCTGCATCAGCGATAACTTTCTCGCCGTCTTCGAATTCTATTTCAAAGCATTTATGGTCATACATAACAGGAGTAGTAAAAATTACTTTAGTCGGATTACCTTTTTCATCGTAAACTGTATCACCTTCAGAAATGTTACCCATAGTCGTCCAACCATTAGGCGTAGGGATGGGCGTATTTATTTCTAAAGCTTTCCCATTTTTTCTTGCTACTTCTATATAAGCATTCTGATATCTTCTTTTCCCATTTGATCTCCAATAAAAGCCATAGAGATTTGCAACGATAAATAACTGCCAAGGTTCCAATATGAATGGCTTCCCTGCATGTTTACCTGTAAAGTGATGAAGGCTTGCGATAAAGTCTACTACTTTTTGAACCTTATCTTTTCGAAAAACTAATAAAGGATTTTTCCTGTCGCGTTTATATCTTGCGACAGCATTTTTGAGATGTATTCCTGAAGGTATTTTTCCACTCTCTATTTTTCTACAGTATGCTGATAACTTTTTTAACATAAATATTGAAGGCGGGGCGGGCGGAGAATGGCTCAATAAACTCCGCCCTTAATGGGAGCAAAACCCCTACCTTACCTGTATTCCACTTTTGGCTTTTTTATTCTTACGCGCTTTCTAGCATCATTCAAGGCTAAATCGAGCTTGTTAACGATAACTCCTAATATGGTATTGACCACTGCGAAGTTGTTATCTGGGAGTAGTAATAGATTTTTTACTTCTATCACGTCTTCTTTAATGTCTTCTAAATCTGAGATTAATATTTCGTTCTTCATAAACCATTTTTATTAAATATACAAAAAATTATTTATATCTCATAGCCATAAATAGTATGAAGAACATAAAGGACCATACCATTTTCCGCATTTCTCTGATAAAAACTAATATTTGTCCTTTCTGCATCTAAATCTAATAAGAACATATCAAACTTATCATTTACCTGATTTTTCGAGTATTTCTTACTGGCTGAACTTATGTCGTGGAAGATCTGTCTACCTTCTTCTCCTAATACCGCTAGAGAAAAACCTAATCTGTACCATGTATCATAATCCTCACATATATTGATTTTGTTATCTCTTAAATATCGACCCAATAATTTGCAACGTTCCCTTCTTCTTTCGTCTATTTCTATCGGTATCTCCGATATCTTATCATCCGATTTCTCGAAGTCACCTTCATATCTCCATATTAATGAATCAGGATTATAATAATCGTATCCCTCATCTATCGCAGGTAAAAAACAATTTCTAGATATGTCCGAAGTATTATCCACCGTAATTCCGTACTTTTCTTTTAGGTGATAAGCGATTTCGTCGTGAAGATAAACCCAGTTCTGAGGATATGTCAGGTTGTGCTTAAATATTAATTTCAATCCTTCTCCTGATGGGCTTACGAAAAGCCAGAACGTGAACGGATCTTCCTTTAATAGACTAAAAACTTCTTGTATCCTACCTTTTAGATGATCAATATCCATACAGATCAATCCTGAGTTTTCGTAAAAATCATTGATTGTACCCCTGTTTTTAAATAAACCCGCTACCTGTATGGCGTTGAATAGTCTAGATTTGATAAAACTACACCTTTTTTTATCGTCTTCTGTTTTTATCTGTGAGTATAACTCGTGGTATTTTTTTGTATTCTCTCTGAGATCTACATCGGTTAACATATAGTTCCTTATCTCTTCGATCTCCATAGGCACGTGATGATCACGGTCTAAAACTGATTTGTAAAACTCTACTTTCATGTTCTTATAATGTTAATTCTTTATTTTCTTTTCTTAATTTTGATATCATTCTTAAATCGTATTTTTTTACATAATAGTTAATTCTTCTTTCGAAAGATCTGTCCTGTAATTTCTTTTCTTTATTACCATATAAATCGTTTAATTTTCTAGCTATTTCTGCACACGACATATCAATGTCTTCGGATAAAACAGATAATATCGCATCTTCTATTTTTACTATATCAGGGTTAAGTAAACTAGATTCTTTTCCATATCCAGCAAAAGCGAAGCCTAAAAAACCATTTTTCATTTTTATTAAATCCATCTTGATTACGTTATCGTCACCGAATTGTTCCTGTCCATAACGACATTTTTGCTGTATCAGGTATCTTACATTTTTTCCTTCTGTAGCCGCAGATATGGCAAACACCGAATCCGCGAAGTTCGTTAACTGTGCATTACCTTTCATTTGATCTGGCGTTTTCCTATCCAACCTGTTAAACTTGTTCGAGTGATTAAGGACTATTAATGTCAGCGAAAAATCCTTAGCCATTTGTTTCAAAGTGTTCATGAACGTAGTCGCACGGTCACCTTTCTCCGACTCTGTAATAAGATTACTTAAATTGTCGATGATTACGAATTTGATTTTATGTTCTTCGACATATTTTCTAATGACTTCTATATAAGCTGTCTTATCATTGACAGCATAATTTTCGAAGTGCATTACCTTGATATTTTTTGACGGCTTATACCCTTTATATCTATATGCTAATTTTTCAGGACCCATCTCGAAGTCTATATACAATACCTTTTCTGACGGCTGTATTGTATTGACTAATCTAAATCTTTCTTCTTCTTCTGATCTTAATCCTTCGTCTAGAGGTATGTCGAAAAAATCTTTTCCACTACCTATAGCCTCAGCAATCTGATAACCGAAGGCGGACTTTCCTGTACCCGCGGGACCCCAGAAAAGGGTAATATCACCTTCTGCTATGATGTTTCCTAGTACTTTTCTGAACTTTTCACAGCTTTCAGCATTGTCATCTATTATATCTGACATGCTTGTGACCTTAAATAATAATTCTTGTTTCTTTTCGATTTTTGGTCGGCGTCGACCTGACTGAGGAGCATCATCTGTCTTTATGACCACTCCTTCTTCTGGTTTTTGTTCCATTTTTTAATTTTTTTATGTTTATTATATCTGTGTCCACTTTCATTTTGGCTTTCGTTTCAAAAAAGATAAGAAAAAAAAATCAATAAAAAAAATTATCATCTGTTTTTATAAATAGAACGAAATCGATTTTGCGCATGCGCCTGGTATATATTATCTCATTTTCTCATCATACCTCTCTATATAAAATGAGATAAAAAAAGAGTAAAGAGATAATATTATATTATATGCATACTGCATTTTACCTGATATAAAGAAAAAACTATGATATATCAAGAATAAACCTTGATATTTCGATGAGAAAACTATGAGAAAACTAGCAAAAAAAGACCCCAATGAAGGGGTCTGAAAAGAATATATGTAGAGTTTTTGGTTAGTCATAGGAGGCGAGTAAAACCAGATGAAAACCGAAATAACCAAGTAAATGAACACAACATAAAAAAAATCACCTCGCCTCCCAATATCATAAAGAACATGATAATACAAATATACAAAAAAAAATTGATATGAACAAATAATTAGGTAAAAAAGTCAGGGAGATAATATAATAAAGCAATAAATCTAATAGATAGAATGGCAAAAACATCAAAAGAACGCATCTCCCTGACTATACCAATATACAATAAATATCTGAAAAAACCAACGAATATTAGTATAATATTTTTATCTTTATTATAAAGGTAAAACTTTTATAATCAAAAAATTACACGAATAATTTCTTTAATTGTAATATTATACTTATATTTGTACCATAATAATTTTATTAACTAAATTTTTACACGTATGAGTACATTTGATTTGCTGCAGGAGCAGTACGAAAAAAGCCTAAAAAGGGGCATGTCTAATGAAGAAAAACAGAAAAAGTTTTTCACTACACTATTAAAACCTGGTACAAAAACAGGTGAAAAATTGATCCGAATATTACCTACCAAGGACGGTACATCACCATTCAAGGAGGTCTACTTCCACGAAGCAAAGGTAGGTGATCAGTGGGTTAAACTATGGGATCCTAAGAATGAAGGTCTGTATTCTCCTTTCAATGAGGTCTATGAGTACATGAGTAAGAAGGGCGACAAAGAAGCTATTAATTATCGCGCTAAAAAGTATTACATCGTTAAAGTCATTGACCGTGAACATGAACAGGAAGGCCCGAAGTTCTGGCGTTTCAAGCATAATTCGAAGTCAAAAGGTGTCTTCGACCTGATTTTTACTCTATATAAGGAGTATGGTGACCTTGAAGACCCTGAAGTAGGCCGCGACCTTAAACTCTACCTGGGCCTTACAAAAAGTAACAATGGTAAAGATTATACCGTTGTCACAAATATCATCGCAAAGGATAAATCTAAATTATCCGATGACCCAGAACAGGCTAAAACATGGCTAGAGGATCCTACAATATGGGATGATGTCTATGCAAAAAGACCAGTCGAATACCTGAAGCTTGTTCTTGAACATAAAGTACCAATCTTCGATAAGGAGACATCATCATGGGTCGAAAAAATCGATAATAATGATAAAAATACTGAGGTTAGTCCTGAACAGGATCCACAGGTCGATGAACCTGTCGATGAGGACTTACCGTTCTAAGATCTACGCAGATTCTGGTGAATAGCTGCGTGGCATTCATCACATACCGTCATGGTGTTATCGAGGTCGAAGGCTAAGCTTTCGACCTCTTTTTGATTTCTACCTGTGTCGAATGGTATTACGTGATGGACTTGCGTGGCAGGGGTCACTCTATTCTTCTTCTCACATTCTTGACATAATGGATGTTCACGAAGCATAAATTGTCTGATAAGTTTCCAACGTCTATCCTGATAAATCTTTTGATAATCTATCTTGTTTTGTGATATGGTATAGTCCGTCTTCCGCGTTTTTTGGTTAATTGTGGGCATAATAATCCTAGTTTCCATTCACCTTGTTTATTCTTGACAGGATATTTGTACCATACACCATTCTCCTCATTTAGTCTCCATCCTAATGACCTTAAAAATTTGTGGACGTTTTCTTTATCCTCATCATTCATAAATACTCCTGGCTGACCGAATTCTTTGGCTTTCCAATAAGCCTCAGATGATAGTTCAGAGACGCATTTTTTACAGTACGATGACCATTTCTTTTCCTTCTTTGAATAATAGAATTCCTCGAATGGCTTCTCTTCGTGGCAGTGTTTACATTCATTAAGTTCCATGATAAAATATAACAAATAATCATCAGATAATCAACCGCTAGGCATAAATGCATAGCGGCGTAACTTTCGGGGGGTCAGTGGTTTCGCCATAGCCCTCAAATATTTTCAGATCCCCCTACCCGTCCCTAAATATAAATCCACGTAGAGGTCTATTATCTTCGATTTAAGACATCATGATTGTAAGCGGACAAATGGTATGGACACGAATTGTTAGGGGTCTGGATGGGGAAGGATTTGCTAAACAAGGGGGGTCAGTGGTTTCGCCATAGCCCTCAAATATTTTCAGATCCCCCTACCCGTCCCTAAATATAAATCCACGTAGAGGTCTATTATCTTCGATTTAAGACATCATGATTGTAAGCGGACAAATGGTATGGACACGAATTGTTAGGGGTCTGGATGGGGAAGGATTTGCTAAACAAGGGGGGTCAGTGGTTATGGTCCATAGTTAAGGGTCCCTACCAATGACCGTAGATAAGGACCCTCAAGAAGTAATAAACTAAAAACTAATCCACAGATATTATCTAGAGTGTTTCATCCAATGATATGTTTTTTTATTCATTTTAATAGAATATGATTTTTTATGCAATAAAATACCGCCCTGCATTTCTGCAGAGCGGTTGAAAATGAAA
>ENA-UPTA01003921-UPTA01003921.1-activated-sludge-metagenome-genome-assembly--contig:-NODE-3921-length-14323-cov-8.270535_pt1 | contig 14323 bp, 13 predicted proteins | sample MGYA00238184_ERZ773361 | MGnify/ENA primary metagenome ERZ773361 (study PRJEB29100, sample SAMN05720205) | activated sludge metagenome | isolation source: anaerobic digester from wastewater...
GCCAGGCGCGCCGCCGATTCCGCCGCGGCCGCGACCGCCTCGTACACCGCTCCGATCAGCATCAGGGCCGGTCCGTCGCCGAGCCGCCGGGCGGCCGCTTCGAGCCCGTCCAGCCGCGCCGGCAGGATGCGCCGATCGCTCAGCGAGGCGTTCTCCACCAGCACCACCGGGGTGGAGGCGGGCAGACCGGCGCGGATCAGGCCGTCGGCGATGCGGCCGGACTGCCGGCCGGCCATGTACAGCACGGCCGTGTCGGCCGCGCACGCGGGGCGTGCCCAGTCGTGGTCCTGCTCGCCGTCCCCCACGCGCGGCGTCAGGAACACCACGCTGCGGCTGACGCCACGCGCGGTCAGCGACTGCAGCAGGTCGGCGCTGGCCGCGAAGGCCGCGCTGACGCCGGGCACCACCTCGACGGCGATGCCCGCCGCCTGCAGGGCGTCGATCTCCTCCTGCGCGCGGCCGAACAGCATCGGGTCGCCGCCCTTCAGGCGCACGACCACGGCGTGGCGGCGGGCGGCGTCGACGAGCCGTTTGCTGATGAAGTGCTGCGCGGTCGACAGCCGGCCGCAGCGCTTGCCCACCGGCACGTGTTCGGCGCGCGTGGCCAGGGCCAGCACCTCGGGGTGCACGAGGGCGTCGTGGAAGACGACGTCGGCGCGCTCCAGCAGGCGTGCCGCGCGCAGGGTGAGCAGGTCGGGTGCGCCGGCGCCCGACCCGACGAGGTACACGCGCCCGGGCGCGGTGTTCGAGGCGGTGCCGGTCATGCCGGTCGATCCGCGACCACCGTCCCCGCCGCCACCGTGCGGTTGCTGAACGGGTCGATCAGGATGAACGCGCCGGTCGCGCGCTGCGCGTCGTAGGGCTCGAAGGCCAGCGGCTGCTGCACCGACACGCGCAGGCGGCCGATGTCGTTCATCGACAGCCCGGGGGCGGCGACGCGCGCCAGAGTGTCGACGTCGACGCGGTGGTCGGGGGCGGACAGGTGGGCGCGCACGGTGGCCGCGCCGTGCTTCAGCAGGTAGGCGCGCGTGGGGTCGAGCGCCTCGGGGTCGAACCAGCAGACCTCGGCGGTGACTTCGCGGGCCGGCGCCGGCGCCGCATCCGCCGCGGCGAACAGATCGCCGCGCGACACGTCGAGCTCGCGGTCGAGCACCAGCGTCACGGCCTGATCGGCGTGCGCTTCGGCCACCGGCGCGTCCAGCCGCAGGATGCGCGCCACCCGCGCCTCGACGCCGGCCGGCAGCACGACGATCGGGTCGCCGATCGCGATGCGGCCCGCGGCGATCGTGCCCTGGTAGCCGCGCGAGCCGAATGTGGCGGGCGCCGCATCGGCTCCGGGGGCAGCGGGTCCGGTCACGGTGCGCCCCGGCGCATCCGGTGTGTGTGCGGATCCGGGCGCTGCGCGCCACGCCGACAGTGCGTCCGTCACCGTCGCCGGAAGTCGCACCACCCGCTGCACCGGAAAGCGCGCCGCACCCGCGTGCGCGCCGTCGCGCGCGGGCACCGTCTCCAGGAACTCGAGCAGGGTCGGCCCGGTGTACCAGGGCATCGCGTCGCCGCGCGCGACCACCATGTCGCCGGACAGCGCCGACAGCGGAATCGCCTCGATCCGTTCGAAGCCGAGGGTGGCCGCGAAGGCGTCGAATTCCGCGCGGATCGTGTCGAAGCGCGCCTGCGCCCAGCCGACGAGGTCCATCTTGTTGACCGCCAGCACGATGCGGCGGATGCCCACCCAGCGCGACAGGTAGGCGTGACGACGCGTCTGCGCGAGCAGGCCCTTGGTGGCGTCGACCAGCAGCACGGCCACGTCGGCGGTGCTGGCGGCCGTCACCATGTTGCGGGTGTACTGCAGATGGCCGGGCGAGTCGCTGACGATGAACGTGCGCACCGCGGTGGCGAAGTAGCGGTAGGCGACGTCGATCGTGATGCCCTGCTCGCGTTCGGCGAGCAGGCCGTCGGTCAGCAGCGACAGGTCGATGTCGGCCATGCCGCGCTTGCGCGACGCGGCCTCGACCGCGCTCACGTGGTCGGCCAGCAGGCTCTTGCTGTCGTACAGCAGGCGGCCGATCAGCGTGCTCTTGCCGTCGTCGACGCTGCCGGCGGTGGCGAAGCGCAGCAGACCGCCCGGTGCGGATGTCGTGGTGGCCGGCATCAGAAGTACCCCTCGCGCTTGCGCAGTTCCATGGCGGCCTCGTTGGCCTGGTCGTCGAGCCGGGTGGCGCCGCGCTCGGACACGCGGGTCTGCTCGGTCTCGCGCACGATGTCCTCGAGCGTGCGCGCGTCGGATGCGACCGGCGCGGTGCAGGTGATGTCGCCGACGGTGCGGAAGCGCACCGTTGCGCGCTCGACGGTCTCGCCGGGGCGCGGCGGCGTGAGCGGGGTGACCGGCACCAGCGCGTTGCCCCGGCGCACGATCTCGCGTTCGTGCGCGAAGTAGAGCTCGGGCAGTTCGATGCCTTCGCGCAGGATGTACTGCCACACGTCGAGCTCGGTCCAGTTCGAGAGGGGGAACACGCGGATGTTCTCGCCCGGGTGCACGCGGCCGTTGTAGAGCGACCAGAGCTCAGGGCGCTGGTTCTTGGGATCCCACTGACCGAACGCGTCGCGGAACGAGAACACTCGCTCCTTGGCGCGGGCCTTCTCCTCGTCGCGGCGCGCGCCCCCGATGCACGCGTCGAAGCCGAGCTCGCGGATCGCGTCGAGCAGTGTCACCGACTGGTGCGGGTTGCGCGGTTCGTCGGGCGTGCGCAGACGCACGCGGCCCGCGCGGATCGAGTCGCCCACCGAGCGCACCACGAGGTTCAGCTTGCGTTCGCGCGCGATGCGGTCGCGAAAGGCGATCACTTCAGGGAAGTTATGCTCGGTGTCGACGTGCAGCAGCGTGAAGCGCATCGGCTCCGGAAAGAAAGCCTTCTCGGCCAGGCGCAGCACGACGGCCGAGTCCTTGCCGCCCGAGAACAGCAGGGCGACGCGGTCGCACTCGGCGGCGACCTCGCGCAGGATGTGGACGGACTCGGCTTCGAGCGCGTCGAGGTGGGTCCAGCGGCGCGCGGCCAGCGCCTCGCCCTGCGTGCGGCGCAGGGCGTCGAGTTCGGGAACGGCAAGATCCATGGGGGGCGTCTCGTGGGCGTCGTCTGTGGGATCGGGGAGGTCAGAGAGATCCGACCGATCGCTGCGCGGTGCCGGGCCCCGACGCGCGCACCAGCCGGCCGTCGGGCGTCATGTGCAGGCCGCACTCGCGGGTGTCGGGCTGCTCCCACCACCAGCGGCCGGCGCGCTCGTCCTCGCCGGGCGCGACCGCGCGCGTGCAGGGCGCGCAGCCGATGCTGGGATAGCCCTGCGCGTGCAGTGCGTTCACCGGCACGTCGAAGCGTGCGACGTAGTCACGCACGTCAGCGGTGCTCCACTCCAGCAGCGGATTGAGCTTCATCAGACCGTGCACGGCGTCGTGTTCGAGCAGAGGCAGGTCGGCGCGGGTCACCGACTGCGCACGGCGCAGGCCGGTGATCCACAGGCCCTGGCCCGCGAGCGCACGCTGCAGCGGTTCGAGCTTGCGGATCGCGCAGCACTGCTTGCGCAGCGCGATGCCGCGATGAAACGCGTTGACGCCTTCGGCCGCCACGAAGCGCTCGAGCGCCTGCGCGTCGGGGTACAGCGCGCGGATCGGCACCGTGCGGCGCACGGTGTCGAACAGCCGGTACGTCTCCTCGTGCAGACGGCCCGTGTCCAGCGTCACGACCTCGGCCGGCACGCCGTGCCGGTGGATGAGGTCGAGCACCACCATGTCCTCGAGGCCGAGGCTGGTGGTGAACACGGCCGGCGCGTGCGCCGCGGTGGCCGCACGCAGCGCCTGCACCGCGGCGGCGATGCGGTCGTCGAGCATCATGGGGCGACGGATTCGGTCGTTGCGGCGGTGCGCGTGCGCGTCACCGTGGTGCCGGTCACCGCGGGCACACCGGCCGCTGCGCGCCGCGCGAACGCCGGCCCGCGGTCGCTCGAGGCCTGGTACACCTCGCTGAAATCGGCCAGCGCGGCGAGGCAGTCGTCGACCGACTGGTCGTCGCGCAGCGCGAAGCCGTCGAAGCCCACGCGGGCGTAGAAGAAGATCTGGTCGCGCAGCACGTCGCCGACCGCGCGCAGCGCGCCGGTGTAACCGAGGCGCTGGCGCAGCTGGCGCGCGATCGAGTAGCCGCGGCCGTCGGTGAAGTGCGGAAAGCGCACCGCGATCAGCGACAGCTTTGCCAGGTCGTCCTTCAGCACGAAGGGATCGTCGGCCGGGCCCAGGATCACGCCCACCGGCGTGCCGCGCGCCAGCCAGGCGTCGCGGTACTCGCGCCAGGCGTCCAGCGGCAGCAGCACCTTGGCGTCCGCGGGCAGTGCCGAGGCGTCGCCGTCGAACAGCGTCCAGTCGTCGGCGCGCACGCCGGTGCGGTCAATCAGCGTGGGCATAGACGGACTCCTTGAACGGGGCGATGCCGGTGCGCTGCACGACGTCGACGAAGCGTTCCGCTTCGGAGTCGCGCAGCCTGAGGTAGGTGGTGACGAGCTTCTCGACGACGTCGGGAATCTCGTCGCGGGCGAAGGACGGGCCGATGATCCGGCCGATCGCGGCCTGGTTGCCCTGGCGGCCGCCGATCGTGACCTGGTACCACTCCTCGCCGGCCTTGTCGACGCCGAGGATGCCGATGTGACCGACGTGGTGATGGCCGCAGGCGTTGATGCAGCCCGAGATGTTCAGGTCCAGCTCGCCGATGTCGTGCTGGTAGTCGAGATCGTCGAAGCGCTGCTGCACGGCCGCCGCGACCGGGATCGACGCGGCGTTCGCCAGCGAGCAGAAGTCGCCGCCGGGGCAGCACACGATGTTGGTGAGCAGCCCGAGGTTGGGCACGGCCAGGCCCAGCGGCACGAGCCGGTTCCACAGGTCGAACAGGTCGCGCTGCTCGACGTCGGCCAGCACCAGGTTCTGCTCGTGCGTGACGCGCAGCCCGCCGAAGCTGAAGCGGTCGGCGAGGTCGGCGATCGCATCCATCTGGTCGGCGGTGACGTCGCCGGGCGGCACGCCGGTGCGCTTGAGCGTGAGGGTGACCGCGGCGTAGCCCGGCACGCGGTGCGGCGCCACGTTGCGCGCCACCCAGCGGCCGAACGCGCGCACGCTGCGACGGCGGTCCTCGAAGTCCGCGTCGACGGCCGGCAGCGTCGCGTAGGCCGGGCGCGTGAAGCGCGCGTGCACGCGCGCCACCTCGTCCTCGGTGAGCGTGCCGGGGCCGCCGGCGATCGCCGCGAACTCCTCCTCGACCTGGCGGGCGAACTCGGCCGGGCCGAGCTCCTTCACCAGGATCTTGATGCGCGCCTTGTACTTGTTGTCGCGGCGGCCGAAGCGGTTGTACACGCGCAGCGTCGCGTCCAGGTAGGTGAGCAGGTGCGGCCAGGCGACGAAGTCGCGGATCACGTGCCCGATCATCGGCGTGCGTCCGAGTCCGCCGCCCACGACGATGCGGAAGCCCACCGTGCCGGCGTCGTCGCGCACCGCCTGGATGCCGATGTCGTGCACCAGCACCGCGGCGCGGTCGTTCTCGGCGCCGTTGACGGCGATCTTGAACTTGCGCGGCAGGAACGCGAACTCGGGGTGGAAGGTCGACCACTGTCGGATCAGCTCCGTCCACACCAGCGGGTCGACGATCTCGTCGGGCGCGATGCCGGCGAACTGGTCGGTGGTGGTGTTGCGCACGCAGTTGCCGCTGGTCTGGATCGCGTGCATCTGCACGGTCGCCAGCGCGGCGAGGATCTCGGGCACGTCCTCCAGCGCCGGCCAGTTGAACTGGATGTTCTGGCGCGTGGTGAAGTGCCCGTAGCCGCGGTCGTACTCACGCGCCACGTGCGCGAGCATGCGCAGCTGGCGCGCGCTCAGCAGGCCGTAGGGGATGGCCACGCGCAGCATCGGCGCGTGCTTCTGCACGTACAGGCCGTTCTGCAGCCGCAGCGGGCGGAAGTCGTCCTCGCCGAGGGTGCCGGCGAGGTAGCGGCGCGTCTGGTCGCGAAACTGCCGGACGCGCTCGTCGACCAGGCGCTGGTCGATGTCGTCGTAGAGGTACATGCTGCAGCGAACCGTTCCGAGGGGCGGCCGCACCGGAGGCCGGCGCGGTCGTCGTTGAGGGAACCGTATGCTGCGTGGGGCGTGCTTCGAAGGGAACGAAGGAAATCCGGATTGGATATTCGGGAACGTGGATTAGGCGTTCAGCGTCCCTTGAACTGCGGCACCCGCTTCTCCATGAAGGCGCGGGCGCCCTCCTTGTAGTCTTCGCTGGCGAAGCAGGCGGCCACGGCCGCGTCCACCGCCGCAGCGTCGCGCTGGTCGGGATCGCGCAGCGCGTCGCCGACCGACAGCTTCAGCGCCTTCAGCGTGAGCGGCGCATTGACGGCGGTGAGCTCGGTCCACTTCGCCACCATCGCATCCAGCTCGGCCGGGGTCGACACCTGCGTGACGAAGCCCATGCGCAGCGCGTCGGCCGCACCGAAGATGCGCGCCGAATAGAAGATGTCGTAGGTGTTCTGCACCCCGATCAGCGACACGAAGCGGCGCACGCCGCTCGCGCCGTAGCCCAGGCCCAGGCGCGCGGCGGGCATGCGGAAGCGCGCGTCGTCGGAGCAGAAGCGCAGGTCGCAGCCGGCGGCCAGCCCGAGCCCGCCGCCCATGCAGATGCCGCGGATCTTGGCGATCACCGGCTTGGTCGCGCGGCCGGGCGCCTGGTAGGCGGCGTCGGTGGCGGCGTTGTAGCGCGCCTGCGCGTCGGGCGCGCTGCGGTTGGATTCGAACTGCGAGATGTCGGCGCCGGACACGAAGGCCTTGTCGCCGTCGCCTTCGAGCACGATCACGCGGATGGCCGGGTCGGCGTCGAGCTCGCCGATGGCGCCGGGCAGGCCGGCCCACATGTCGTAGGTCATGGCGTTGAACTTCGCCGGGTTGGAGAAGGCGATGGTGCCGATCGGGCCGTCGCGGCGGACGATCAGGCGGGGCGTCGGGGTGGTCACGGTGGAGGCTCCGGAGAGTGGGCGGCGCTGGGCCGCACGAGCGGGTTGAGGGCGGCGCAGCTGGGCGGGAACGGGTTCGGGTGGCGCGGTGCGGCAGCCCCGGGCTGCGGGCGACGGCGCGCGGCCGCCGCCTCGGGGGTGGGATTCAGACCACGCGCGCGGCGCGCAGCGCGGCGATGCGGTCGGCGTCCAGGCCGAGCTCGGTCAGCACCTCGTCGGTGTGCTGGCCCTTGTCGGGCGTGGCGCAGGCCATGGCCGCCGGGGTGCGCGACAGGCGCGCGGCCTGGCCCACCAGCCGGATCTCGCCCAGGCGCGGATGCGTGACGGGCGCTGCGATGCCCTGGTGCTGCACCTGCGGGTCGGCGAACACCTGGTCGACCGTGTAGATGGGCCCGCACGGCACGCCGGCGGCGTTCAGCAGGCGCACCCACTCGTCGCTGGTGCGGGTGCTGAACGCCGTGGCCAGCTCGGCGTTGAGCGCCTGGCGGTGCTTCGCGCGGCCGCCGTTGGTGGTGTACTCGGGCCGCTGCAGCAGATCGGCGCGGTCGATCACCTGGCACAGCTTCTCCCACATCGCGTCGCCGGCCGCGGCCACGTTGATGTGCCCGTCCACCGTCGGATACGAGGAGGTCGGCATGCTGGTGGGGTGGTCGTTGCCGACCTGGCCCGGCACCACGCCCTCGACCAGGTAGCGCGCGGCCTGGAAGTCCATCAGCGCGATGCCCGCGTGCAGCAGCGACGACTGCACCCACTGGCCGCGCCCGCTGACCTCGCGCTCGAGCAGCGCCGTCAGGATGCCCAGCGCGGCGAACAGCCCGGCGCTCATGTCGGCGATCGCCGCGCCGGTGCGCATCGGGCCCTCGCCCGGCTTGCCGGTGACGGACATCAGGCCGCTCATGCCCTGCGCGATCTGGTCGAAGCCCGGCCGGTCGAGGTAGGGGCCGTCCTGCCCGAAGCCGGAGATGCTGGCCAGCACGATGCGCGGGTTGATCGCCGCCAGCGAGTCGTAGTCGATGCCGAGCCGGTACTTCACGTCGGGACGGAAGTTCTCCACCACGACGTCGGCCGAGCGCACCAGGTCGAGCAGGATCGCCTTGCCGTCGGCGGACTTGAGGTCGAGCGTGAGGCTGCGCTTGTTGCGATGCAGGTTCTGCATGTCGGCGCCGTCGCGCTCGCCGGTCATGATGTCCTTGCGCCCGCCCGGCGGCGGCTCGACCTTGATCACGTCGGCGCCGAAGTCGGCGAGCTGCTTCACGCAGGTGGGGCCGGCGCGGACCTGGCTCAGGTCGATCACGCGAAAGCGCGACAGCGCGCCGCTCGTGTGCGGGGAGGGCATGGGAGTCTCCTGGTCGTGTTCTTCGAGTGGGGGAGGGGCCCGCGCGGGGCCCCGGGCGACGGCCGAAACGGTATCACGCCGGATGCGCCGGCCGCGGGCGCGCCGTCTCGCGCGGTGCCCGGGGCCGCGCACCCGGCGCATCGCGGGTACCGGGCGCACGCGGTGCACGGAGGGCACCGCACCGAACCGTGGGCACCGCACCGAACCGTGGGCACCGCGCCGATCTGCGCGCACCGCACCGAACCGCGCGCTCAGGGCGCGCTCTGCCAGACGAAGCGCCCGCTGCGGTCGATCCAGCCGGAGGTGCGGCCGATGCTCGCGCCCGCCAGCCCGTTCGAGAACGCGCGGGCGAACGAGAACTGCGCGGGAATCGCCAGTGCGCCGGTCTTGTCGATGTAGCCGTACTGCCGTCCGATCCGCACGACCGCCAGGCCTTCGGAGAACGGGTACGCGCGGTCGGCGTCGGGCTGGAGCACCACCGCGCCCGTGCGGTCGACGTACATCGTGCGACCCTCGCTGCGCACCAGCGCCAGGCCGTCGGAGAAGTCCTCGGCCGATTCGTAGCGCGGCGGGATCACCTCGCGGCCGTCGCGATCCACGTAGCCGAAGCGGCTGCCGATCGCCACGCGCGACAGGCCGTCGCGGAACTCGCTGGCCAGGTCGTAGCGCGGTTCGACGACCATCCGGCCCTGCACGTCGACGAAGCCCTGGCGCCGGCCCGCCCACACGCGCACCCGCCCCTCGGACTGCACCCCGATGAAGTCGACGCCGGACGGCGTGATCTCGCGGCCCTCGCGCGTGAAGAGGCGGAAGCGGCCGCCGTCCTTCACGCGCACCACGCCGCCCGACGCGGGGAAGACCTGGTCGAAGCGGGCCGGCACCACCAGGCGCCCCGTGCGGTCGATGCAGCCGTAGCGCACCGTGCCCCAGGCGTCGCCGAGGCCGACGGTGGCCAGGCCGTCGCTGAAGGGCTCGGCGGTGTCGAAGGCGGCCGCGATCACGGGGCGGCCGGCGGGATCGACGTAGCCCCAGCGCATGCGCCCGTCGCCGGCCTTCAGGCGCGCGGCCGCGAGGCCCTGCACGAAGGGCTGGTCCAGCGCCTCCTGCGGCGGGATCGCCATCGTGCCGTCGTAGTCGTAGTACGCGCTGCGGGCGCCCTTGCGCACCAGGATCAGCGGCGTGCCCGCCACCGGCGGCTGCGGGAACTCCGCCGGCACGATCACCCTGCCCGTGGCGTCGATCAGCCCGAACAGCTCGCCCTGGCGGATCTGGAACACCGGCCGCTCGGGGGCGATCGGCACCGGCACGGGCTGCGCCGCCGCGGGGGCAGGGGCGACGACGCACAGGGCCGCGGCGCCGACGCACAGGGCGGCGACGACCGTCGCCGCGCGGATCCACGACCGCATCGCGTCCTCCTGAAGAATCCGTCCGGATCGCGCAGAATGCCACGCGGACACACACACCACGAGACGGGGGAAGGCATGGACACGGGACTGAAGGGGCGCGTGGCGCTCGTGACGGGCGCGAGCAAGGGCATCGGGCTGGCGTGCATGCGGGCGCTGGCGCGCGAAGGCGCACGGGTGGTCGGCATCTCGCGCAGCGAGGCCAACCTGGCCGCCGCCCGCGCCGCGCTGCGCAGCGAAGGGCTCGACTTCGTGCCGATCGCCGCCGACGTCGGCGACGCCGACGCGGCCGCTGCCGCGGTGCGGCGCGTCGAGGCCGAGGTGGGCCCCATCGACGTGCTGGTGAACTCGGCGGGCGCCGCGCGCCGCTACGCGCCGGCCGAGCTCGGGCCGGCCGCGTTCCGCCAGGCGATGGAGGCCAAGTACTTCACCTACGTGTACGTGACCGAGCCGGTGATCAAGGCCATGGCGCAGCGCCGGCGCGGCAGCATCGTGAACATCGTGGGGCAGGGCGGGCGCATGGCGGGCGTGATGCACATCGCGGGCGGCGCCGCCAACTCGGCGCTGATGCTCAACACCGTGGGCCTGGCGCGTGCGTACGCGGGCGACGGCGTGCGCTGCAACGCGATCAATCCGGGCCTGACGCGCACCAGCCGCGTCGACGAGGGCCTCGAGGCCGCGGCGCGCGCCACCGGGCGCCCGAAGGACGAGCTGCTTGCCGAGGAGACCGCACGCATCCCGATGGGCCGCATGGCCGAACCGGAGGAGGTCGCCGAGGTCGCGCTGTTCCTGGCGTCGGACCGGGCGAGCTACGTGTCGGGCGCGATCATCCCGATGGACGGGGTGTCGGCGCCGGTGATCTGAGCGCGGGCCGCGCGTGAAGCCGAACGAAGCCTGCCCCTGCGGCAGCGGCGACGCCTACACGCGCTGCTGCGGCCGCTTTCACGCGGGCGCCCCGGCCCCCACGCCCGAGGCGCTGATGCGGTCGCGCTACAGCGCCTATGCGCTGCAGCGGCACGACTACCTGCTGCAGACCTGGCATCCGACGACGCGGCCGGCCGATCTCGGCGACCCCGATCAGGCGCGCACCAAGTGGATCGGGCTGCAGGTGCGGCGCGCGCAGACGCTGCCCGCCGATGCCCAGGGGCGTGAATGCGGCCTGGTGGCGTTCGTGGCGCGCTACCGGGTGGGCAGCCGCGGCTACCGGCTGGAGGAGTGCAGCCGCTTCGTGCGGGAGGACGGGCGCTGGTTCTACCTTGCGGGCGAGGTGTCGACGGAGGGCTGACGGCTGCGCGGCGCCTCAGGGCATACGACCGCTCGGCGCCGAGGCCAGGGGCCGGCGCACGGCGCAGGGTGCTCGCCCACGCTGCGCGTGGGTGCCCTGCGGTGCTCGGCCCGGGCAGGTGGCTGCGCAACTCGGCCCTGCGGGCCTCAGACAGTGCTCGCCACCGTCGCGCTGCGCGCGCCGGAACCTGCCCGGGCCTGCGCTCCTCGGCGTCGCACACGTCGCCGTGCGCCGGCCCCTGGCCTCGGCGCTTCGTGGCAGCGTGGCGCCTGCGGTGCCTGCGGTGCCGCACGGTATGCTTCGGCCCCCCTCCGAATCGACGCCATGAAATTCATCGACTTCTCCGACGACGACGACGACCCCGAGCACAGTCCTCAGGAACGGGCGGCGGCCGGCACCCGCAGCACCTGGGTCAGCGTCGTCGTGAACCTGCTGCTCACCGCCACGCAGATCGCCGTGGGCGTGCTCACCAGGTCGCAGGCGCTGATCGCCGACGGCATCCATTCGCTGTCCGACCTGGTCTCGGACTTCGTCGTGCTGCTGGCCGGCCATCACAGCCGCAAGGACGCCGACGCCGACCATCCCTACGGCCACCACCGCTTCGAGACCGCCGCGTCGCTGGCGCTGGGCGGACTGCTGCTGGCCGTCGGGCTGGGCATGCTGTGGTCGGCACTGGGCAAGCTGCAGTCGCCCGAGACGGTGCCGACGGTGGGTGCCCTGGCGCTGTGGGTGGCCGGCGGCGCACTGATCGCCAAGGAGCTGCTGTTCCGCTACATGCTGGCCGTCGCCAAGAAGGTGAAGTCGAGCATGCTGGTGGCCAACGCCTGGCACGCGCGCTCGGATGCGGCGTCGTCGCTGGTGGTGGCGGTCGGCATCGTGGGCAACATGGCCGGCTATCCGATCCTGGATCCGATCGCGGCGCTGATCGTCGGCCTGATGGTGACGCGCATGGGCTGGGGCTTCGCCTGGGATGCGCTGCACGATCTGATGGATCGGGCCGCCGACGAGCAGGAGGTGGCGGCGATCCGGCAGACGCTGATGGACACGCCCGGCGTGAGCGGGGTGCACGACGTGCGCACACGCAAGATGGGCGACCTGATCGTGGTGGATGCCCACCTGGAGGTGGACGCGTCGATCTCGGTGGAGGCGGGGCACGACATCGCGGTGGCGGCGCGGCAGCGGGTGATGCAGCGGCATCGGGTGCTGAACCTGATGACGCACGTGGATCCGTGGAAGCGGCCGGACCTGGATCACGCGCCGCGGGGGTGATCGGTCGGGTTCTCCGCGTTCGGCGTTCGGCGTTCGGCGCGGGCGAGCGGTGGCCCCAAGGCCCGGGGGTGGGCCGCGCCGGCGCCCGGCGCTTTGCGCCGGGTTCCCTGCGGTGCTCGGTCCGGTCGGGTGGCTGCGCAACTCGGCCCTGCGGGCCTCAGACAGTGCTCGCCACCGCCGCCCGCTGCGCGTGCGTCGGAACCCGACCGGCCCTGCGCTCCTCGGCGCCGCCGAGGCCCACCCCCGGGCCTTGGGGCCACCGCTCGCTCGATGCACCGCGCAGCGTGACGCGGTCCGGAGCGATCGAGATCAGCCCGATCCGGTCAATCCGGTGAACCCGGTCGACGCGCTCGAGCCGCTCGACCCGATCCGCGTGCCCCGCTGCTGCACGAGCCGAGACGAGAGGCCCCCGCACAGCGCCGTGTGCGAAGCCGAGGCGCACAGGCCCGGGCAGGTTCCGGCGCGCGCAGCGCGACGGTGGCGAGCACTGTTTGAGGCCCGAAGGGCCGAGTTGCGCAGCCACCTGCCCGGGCCGAGCACCGCAGGGCACCCACGCGCAGCGTGGGCGAGCGCCCGGCGCTGTGCGGGGGCCTCTCGTCTCGGCGACGCACGCGCGCCGGCGACCTCAGCCCACCGCCCGATACACCCGCCGCTTCAGGTCGAACGCGAACGGATGCCAGAACGCCATCTGCCGCTGCGCCATCACCAGACCGGCCAGGTTGCGCCTGGGCGAGATCCACCAGTGCGTGCCCGCGATGCCGCCCCACTGCACCTCGTCCGTCGAGTCCGGCGGATCGATCGACGACGGCTTCAGCGTCACCGCCCCGATCAGGCCGTACGCCTTGCCGGGGATCTGCCCGCGCCCGAGGAAGTCGATGCACTGGCCTTCGGGCAGGTGATTGCGCATCGCCATCTCGATCGTCGCCGGCTTCAGCAGGGTGGGGCCGCCCGGCAGCAGGCTGCGGATCAGCGCCACCTGATCGTGCAGCGTGCTCACCAGTCCGCCGCCGCCCGACAGCATCGGCCAGGGCTTCAGGTACGCGCCGCGGTACGGTGCATCGTCCGTGCGCGTGAGGCCGGGCTTCATCGGGTCCATCAGGTCCGCACCGGCGTAGTACGCGACGAACCGGTCGCGCTTGTGCTCGGGCACCACGAAGGCCGTGTCGTTCATGCCCAGGGGGCCGAGGATGCGGCGCTCGATGAAACGGTCGAAGGGTTCGCCGCCCAGCACCTCCACGAGCCGGGAGACGACGTCGGTCGCGACCGAGTATTCCCAGCCGGTGCCGGGATGGAACGACAGCGGCAGCGGTGCGAGCGCATCCATCATCTCGGCCAGCGTCGTTTCCGGATGGCGCACGCGCCGTTCGTTGTAGCCCCTGAACATCGGCGTCCCCGGATCGAAGATGCCGTAGCTCAGGCCCGCGCTGTGCGTGAGCAGGTGGCGCAGCGTGATCGGGCTGCGGGCCGGCTCGCTGTCGTCGAGGCTGGTGGCGCCCGGGCGCAGCACGCGCCGGTCGGCCAGCTGCGGCAGGAAGCGTTGCACGGGCTCGTCGAGGTCGATGCGTCCCTCCTCGTGCAGCAGCAGCGCCGCGCACGAGGTGATCAGCTTGGTGCTGGAGAACGCGCGGAAGATGTGATCGGTGCGCAGCGGCACGCGGTTCTCGCGATCGCCCCAGCCGGCGCAGTGCACGTCGACGAGCTCGCGCCCCCGCAGCACGGCGGACGACACGCCGGCCAGCAGATCGCCGTCGATGTACTTCTGCATGCCGGCATGCAGATCGGCGAATGCGAACGGGGTCGGGGTCACGGTCAGGTCTTCCATGGTGCGGGTCTCCTCGCTTGTCGTAGGCGGGAATCTACACGGGGCCGGGGCGCCCTGCGGTGCTGGGCGAGCGAGAGCCCCCTGGGGCCGGTCGTGTGCCGCGCCGGCGCCCGTCGCGTACGCGACGGGTTCCCTGCGGTGCTCGGTCCGGTCGGGTGGCTGCGCAACTCGGCCCTGCG
>ENA-UPTA01003922-UPTA01003922.1-activated-sludge-metagenome-genome-assembly--contig:-NODE-3922-length-14320-cov-7.150859_pt1 | contig 14320 bp, 14 predicted proteins | sample MGYA00238184_ERZ773361 | MGnify/ENA primary metagenome ERZ773361 (study PRJEB29100, sample SAMN05720205) | activated sludge metagenome | isolation source: anaerobic digester from wastewater...
AGTTCCCCCCTATCAATATACTTTTATTCTCTTTATTTCTCCAGTATACTATATATCGGAGGGCGTTGCGAGACATGAGGGAGTTCCTGTTATGAATAGATGTGCCTTTGCTATTCTACTCTGGGAAAAATATTCTGAATGCAACTGACGTAGCAAGGCTCGACGCCGTTTGAGTCGCGGGCGGGGGGTCCGGGGGGAGGGTGGCACCCTTCACCCGGGAAATGCGGTCTCTTTCAGGGCAAGATGCTCATAGTGGGAATGGAATGCATTCCTTAAACCATCTCATAGAAACAGTTTCTTAAAGAGCAGAAGCGCTGCGAGGAGCAGGACGATGAGCAGGAGCAGCTCAATTTTTTTTCTGTCCTCCACATCTTCCCTCTTCTCAAGAATTACAAATACGTATGTCGATATCGTGGCGATGAATGAAGCCATCCCTGCATAGATGAGGACTGTAATCGCTGAAAGTGCCACTCCCAGAATGATACCTCCCACATGATACGATACAATGAGCTCCCCGATAAATGATTCCACCGTGCGGATCCTTGAGAGCATGAAGGGGAAGTCGATAATTTTCTGAAAGCTGAAGGGTATCGCGGTGAATACCCGTGAAAGGTCGCTCTGCAGTATGCTCTTCGACATTGACACCGCTATGGACAGCGCCCCGTGGTGGATCATGGTGATAAAGGTGAATATTATTGTGGAGGTAATTATAAGGACCGGAATTATTATCAGCAGTGTGAGATTATGTGATTTTATAAATGCCAGGAGGTCTCCCGCACCTGACAGAAAACCTTTCTTCTCCTGGGCAAGGACAGGAGGATAAAACCACAGGGCAATGACGCAGAACAGAATGAAAATTACCGAAATAACGTAAATAGGAAGAAACAGCAGTGAATAAAAGATAGGCCCGATGAGGGGGATTTTCCCGAACAGTATCAGGAGCGTGTTGGCAAGAAGCAGGACTACAATGTTACTAAGTGTAATGGGGATAATCTGTGACCCTGTAAAACGTAGAGATTGCGCCGTGGAGCAGCGCTCATTGTATTCGGTTTCCATCAGAGTGATTCGTGATACCGCGGTCGCAATAAGGAGAAAGAAGAATATAAAAAGAATTACCGGAATAAAGCTGATAAATGAATACAAAACGCCACTCTGTTCCATGGGTGAACCGGAAGATGCCGCTGGTGCAGCTGCATCAAATATAATCAGTGACAGAAGCAGAAAAATAATTCCCGCCGACGATATAAGGAGACGCTGTGGAGTGAAGGCCCGGCCGCATGCCCTGAGAATATCTCCGGGAGAAAAGCTGTTCTCTGAGTTATAAGACTGCTGTTTCAGTTTTTCCGGTCCCGGGCGTTTCTGCGCTGCAGTTTCCCGGAATTCACTTTCTACCGGGGCAGCCTGATTTTTCCGGGGCTGTTCCGGCGGCGAAACCGGGGATAGGGGGAGGGCAGGTTGCGGTGCTTTTTTACCGCCGGATGATATTTCTATAATAAAGGGGTGTCCGCAGCGCTGACAGGTGAGGGTGTATCTGTTTCCCGCCGCCTTCGCGAACGTAATGGAATATGAGGCCCGGCATTCAGGGCAAAAGGCTATTTTAATGCGGCGTCCGCACCGGGCGCATTGCATGGTGGAGTCGGTGAGGGATGAAACCTGTTCCCCCGTGAGAGTATAATTCGCGTTGCAGTGTGAGCATGATACCTTCATGGTCTATTCAGTTCTCCCCTCTGTCAGATTGTCTCATCTTCCTGGTGTTCCCCGCTGCACCGCTCTTTGGGTTCAGTGCCTTTCAGGAATAACTCCTCCATTCCGGGGCATCCCGGAACCTGGATATTACCTGTGATCCTGCATATATTTTTCCGGACCACGTCATCCGGCATTGAACGGAACTTCCCATGATTGCGGAATCCGGATACTTCCCGCATAAACTGCCCCCACAGCGGTGCCGCCGACGCTGCGCCGCTTTGTCCATTGCCGAGGGAGAACCGGGGAATGTCGCATCCTACCCAGACCACTGCGGTGAGATTGCCGGTAAAACCTGTAAACCACGCGTCCCTGAATGAAGTATTGCTGCCTGTTTTCCCCGCGGCGGGGAGACGGAACGCCGCAGCCCTTTTTACCGCATAATATGCGGTACCGCGTTCCACCACGTCTTTCATGAGACTTGTCATGATGAACGCAGCGCCTTCCGGTATGAGCCTGGTGCGTCCCTGCTTCCTCCGTATGTGTTCCGCATTGTAAAGGACCGCTCCCTTCCTGTCCTCGATACGGACAATGCAGTAGGGTGACACGTGGTACCCTCCATTGGCATAGACCGATGTACCCTGTGCGAGTTCCAGCGGCGTTACTTCCGTGGTTCCCAGGGCGAGGGTGGGGTCTATCTCGAACCGTTGTTTCGGAATGCCCAGGAGCCGGGATGCATAGCTCGTGATCCGGGCGCCGCCGATTTTGTTATATACCTGGACCGGTATGGTATTCAGGGAGAGCGCCATCGCTTTTCGCACGGTGACAAGGCCCCTGGATTTTTTGTCATAATTTCTTGGGCGCCAGCCGACCTCAGGCTCCATCTCTTCGTTGTTAATGTCGAAGAATGATGTTGCGGCGGTAATGAGTCCTGAGACAATGCCGGCGCCGTAAATGAAAATTTTAAACGCTGATCCGGGCTGCCGTTTCGCCTGGGTCGCACGGTTCAGCTGGTTGCCCTGATGGAATCCGCTGCCGCCGATCAGTGCGATAATCGCGCCGGTATGGTGGTCCAGCGCCACGAGGGCCCCTTCCGCCCTGCCGGATGAGCGGAACCACTGATATGTTTCCGTGTAGCCGTGACAGGTCTCCTCAATGTCTTCGGCGCCGAAAATTCCGCTCAGGAGATTCAGGCTGTCAATGATATCGCCCCCCAGTGTGCGGTAGAACTGCACAATGACAGGTTTCATGGAAGGCGGACAATTCTCTGCCTTCATGTAGCGGTCGCAGCAGACATGGTCAAAGTTCCGGAAGATACTCTGGTTGTAACTGCCGGTTATAACGTTCTGCCGTTCAAGGCCTTTCTTCATTATGCGGAGCGCTGTTTCCTGCGCCCGTAGATCAACGGTCGTATATATCCGCATGCCGCTGCGGTACACTTTTTCAGGGCCGTACTTTTTTATCAGGATTTTTCTCACATGTTCGGTGAAATACGGAGCCCGGTCGCTCTTCCAGTTTCTGACGCCAAGTGTTGCATACCGTGTTCTGGTCTTATCGAGATATGATTTCCAGTACGCATCGAACTGTTCCGGTGAATGGGCGTCACCGGCGAATCCCGCAGACTGCATCGCGTGAAAAATTTCCCTGCTTCGCCCGTAGGCGGCTCCGGGGTTGCGTATGGGGGAATTTCTGTTGGGCGCGGTGGTGAGGGAGGCAAGAATTGTCGCCTGATACAGGTTCAGTGATTCCGCTCCGCAGTTGAAATAGAACCGCGCGGCGGAGTTAATGCCGTGGGCGCCGTGACCGAAGTAGATGAGGTTCAGGTACATCTCAAGAATCTGCTTCTTGGTGTAGCGCCGTTCAAACTCACGGGCAATCAGGAGCTCTATGATTTTGCGCCGGAATGATTTCTCGCCGCTGGTGTAGAGCCGTTTCACCAGCTGCTGAGTGATTGTGGAGCCCCCCTGGCGCAGCTCTCCGCTCAGGGCGTCAACTATTATCGCCCGCAAAATTGACTTTGTGTCAAATCCGGGGTGGCGGAAAAAATCCCTGTCCTCGGTGACAATGAAGGCTGACAGGACATGGCGCGGGAGCCTGTCAATGGTAATGACGCTTCTGTTCTCGTCGTAGAGCTCGGAAATCAGTTCGCCTCTGGAATCAAAAAGCTTTGTTGCGAGGTACGGTTCGTAGGGCCTGAGGTTGCTGAGAAAGGAATAGCTCTGATAATAGATAGTTACGAAATAGAAAAAAGGAAACAGGAGAAGCGTAGCAACAATGGTTGATAATATCGGGCGGTAGTATTTTTTCATTCCGTTACACGCAGAAAGTCATTTTCTCTTTTGCGCCGAACACCTTCAGCGGGGGCTTCGCGATTTTTTTCCCATGGCGCATCATCCTGTCAATTTCCTTATCAGTACGACGGGGGTCGTGGTGGAAGCAGAAAAGATTTTTTACGCCGTAGGCGTTGCTGATTTTAATGACCTGATCAATTGAGGAATGCCCCCAGCCGATTTTGCCGCGGTATTCAGTTTCAGTATACTGGCACTCCGCCACAAGGATGTCCGCATTCCGTATGAGATAGCCGATGTTCCGTTCATTGTAGCCCTGCATTTCCGGTTCGCACAGGATTTCGTTGTCCGTGGCATACACAAACACCTTTCCCCGGTACTCTACCCGGAAACCCAGGGACATTGCCGGGTGAATGAGGTGTGTGTAGTATATTTCAATGTCCTGTATGTGAAAGGGGTTGTCCTCAAGGGTGCGGAAACGCAGATCGGAAGAAAGCTCGAAGAGGGTCACGGGAAAGTACTCCCGCCGCATCTGGTCGAGGATCAGCTTCTCAATGTCTGATGTCGTATTGCCGCCGTACAGGTTGATGCGTACTCCTTTCATGTAGGCATATTCGAAAAAGGGAAATCCCTGTATATGGTCCCAGTGGGTGTGGCTGATCAGAATGTGCAGGTCGGGCGGTGACTGCCCGAACTCCTTCCGCAGCGAGTCCGCGAACCCCCGTATCCCGGTGCCGGCGTCAAAAAGCAGTATTGTGTTCCCGCACCGTACCTCGACGCAGGGAGTGTTGCCGCCGTATTTGATGAAGTCTTTTCCCGGCGTGGGGATCGACCCCCGTACTCCCCAGAAGGTTGTTTTTATCGCGTAGTCCTTTTTGGCCATTTCATTCCAGAGACATTATTTTTTTATATAGGAAATGTGATTATGTATTATTATCGGCACGGGTTTCCGGGTGCTGTATTAATAAACGGCAGGTCATCGTGCAATTGTTCGGTGCATATCATTATTTATCGGGCATGGCAGGCTGGTTATCGTAAAGACTGTATTTTAGGATTGAATTCAGAACCGTAGTATGGTAGTAGTGTCTTTTGTGACGATATTATAACAATGAAAGTGAAAATTCCATGACTACATTAACATTCGCCCAGCGAAGAAAGCTGAAAAAGGAAGCCCACCATCTGCACCCCCTCGTACAGGTGGGAAAGGCCGGAGTAAACGAAGCTGTCATCAAGTCCATCGATGAGGCCATGAGCACACGTGAACTGATTAAGATAAAATTTGTGGACGGGAAAGAGGCGAAGCGGGAACTCTCCCGGGAGATCGCGGAAGCGACCGCTTCCGAAGTGGTGACGATCATCGGCAATGTCCTGGTGCTGTACCGGGAGAAAAAAGAAGAGTGTTGAGTTACATAATTGCTCCGGGACTGACTTGTGGGGAAATTATCTGAGAACCGGATCGCAGGGTCAGTTGTGCATGAAAAAATATCAAAAGATATTTGAATAATACTGGCATATAGTGTTTGATTGAAGATATAAAGTGTGGGGACCCTAATTTTCAGGGGAGTATCTGACATGAATGAGAATATCTTACAGCAGTTAAAGTCTGCAAAACAGCATTTGAAGGATACTTACAATGTTTCCCGTATTGGTGTATTCGGGTCTTATGCACGCGGTGAAGAAGACGGTGAGAGCGATGTGGACCTGATCGTGGAATTCGTCGATGTGCCCGGCTTACGGGAATTTTTCGGGACTGAAGAATATCTTGAAAAACTGCTGCAAAGAAAAATTGATATTGTGAGGGAAAAAGCGATACGGCCGGAACTGAAGGACCAGATATTGTCAGAGGTTATTTATATATGAGGAGGAAGCAGTTACTCTATATTAATGATATTATAAAGGCAATAGAGTCGATACTGGCATTTACAGACGGTATTTCTGTTGATGAATTTATTAATGATGATAAAACTCTGAGCGCAGTGGTGAGAAAACTTGAGATAATCGGTGAAGCCGTAAAAAACCTTTCAATTGACATAGTTACGGACAATCCTGATGTGCCCTGGTCTGATATGGCGCGAATGCGTGATAAACTGATTCATGGATATTTTGGAATTGATGCTGAAATTATATGGAAAGTTGCCAGGGAGGACATGCCGAATGTCCTCGGTCAGATCGTTGCAATCGCTGAAACAATTCAGGATTAGTATATTCTTCAATTTTATTTGCATTCCATATCAACGAGTAACCCTTCTCCATAAAAATATTTATTGCATAATGCGGGAACCTGTGTATTCTTCGGAGGATTGCATGCGCTGTTTTGTGCAGCGGTATGCGTCCCGTACAGCGGAATATGCATGAAGGAGATTTCCTGGTATGTCAGCACAGGTGGAAAGTCTTGCCCCGGGCATCCTTGACAAGTCGGAACATGTACGCGCCCTTCGTGAACTCAAGGGAGCCGCAGGGAAAAGCAGGCTCTATGGCAATGCGGTGAGGCCCCTCACCGCGGGTGAAAGGGACGCGCTCATCACCGGAGGGAACCGTTCCTTTAACTGGGACAGGATTTTCGTTTCAGAGGATTTTATTCCGGACTTCATTCTGGGAAATACCTTTTCCGGCACCGTTGTCATCGGAAGGATTTCCGGTGAACAGGTGCGCTGTGACGAGGAAATTGTTTTCCCCTGCGGAATTTATGACAGTGTCATTGCGGATTCCGAAATCGGCGACAGCTGTCTCGTGATGCGTGTCGGTCTTATATCAAATTATCTTATCCGGAGCGGTGCGGTCATTCGCGAGGTGCAGACCCTCTGCGCAGGGTTACAGTGTGCTTTCGGGAACGGTATCGATATTGCCGTGGGGAATGAAACCGGCGGGCGTGAAATCAGGTCATTCGCGGAGCTCACTATTGGTCTCGCTTCCGACGTGGCGACGCGGCGCGGCGATACACAGTTCCTTGATGAGTACAGGGGGGCCGTCGACAGATACACCGCAGCATGTACGCTGCCTTACGGCGTTGTGGAACAGGGTGCGGTACTGCGGAATACGGTCAGGGTGCAGGACACATATATCGGGCCCGGTACGGTGATAGAAGGTGCGCAGTGTGTGAAAAACTGCTCCCTCCTGGGAAACGCACAGGAACCTGTGATCATCGGCCACGGCGCGATGGTAAAAGACTCATGCCTGCAGTGGGGATGCGAAGTATCTTCAATGGCGATTGTGGACCGCAGCGTCCTTACGGAGCATTCCCATGTGGAGCGCCACGGCAAGGTTACCTCAAGCATTGTCGGTCCCAATACGGGGATTGCGGAAGGCGAGGTGACGTCGAGCCTTGTGGGGCCCTTCGTGGGGTTCCATCACCAGGCGCTCCTTATCGCGGCAATATGGCCCGAAGGGAAGGGCAATGTGGGGTACGGCGCCAATGTGGGATCAAACCACACCTCCAAGGCGCCGGACCAGGAAATTTTCTGCGGCGAGGGGGTGTTCTTCGGACTGGGCACCAGCGTGAAGTTTCCCGCGGACTACACGGACGCTCCCTACAGCATTATATCCACCGCGGTGAGCACCCTTCCCCAGCGCGTGGAGTTTCCCTTTTCGCTGATCAATAAGCCTTCCATGGTATTCGGGGGTGTATCGCCCCACCTGAATGAAATATATCCCGGCTGGGTCCTGTCAGGTAATATATATGCAGTGATCAGAAATGAGAAAAAATTTAAAACCCGCAACCGGTCGCAGCGGTCGCATTTTGACTATGAAGTGTTCCGTCCGGATATCATTGAAAAAATGATTTCTGCGCGTGACCGCCTCGTGGGAGTTGACGCGGTGAAGGACTATTATACCCAGAAGGATGTCCCGGGACTCGGAAAAAATGTGATGCAGGAGCGGAGCCGGAAGGCAGGGATTGATGTGTATTCCTTCTATATAGAATACTTTGTTCTTCATGCCCTGTTTCAAAAGATATCCGTGCTGGCGGAGAACAATGACACCGGGTGGATGCAGGAAATTTATTTCCGCAAAGACGGCGATATGAAATGGGAGTTTGCCCGGCGCTTCCTTGTTTCCGAGGGGCTTGATTCTCAGAGCCCCGGTGATAATCTCAGGCGCCTTGTTGTTATGATGGGGCGTATCGCGAAGAACACCTGTCTGTCGAAGGAGAAGGATGACGGGCGTGGAAGGATGATCATTGCAGATTATGGAGACTCCCACATCCCCGCGTCAGAAGATCCCTTTGTGCGGGAGACCGCAGGTGAAATGGCAAAGGCCTCGGAATCGGTGAAAGCTCTCATTGAACGCGCCGGGCTGTAATTATTGTCCGCGGTACTGCAGCTGGAACGTTCCCGGATACTGTGCGGTTATTATTTTTCTTCCCGGTTTGCGGAGCGCCACATGCAGTTCAAAGGGAATTTTCCTGCAGCAGAAGTTCCCCGGCGGCAGAGGTTTTGCGCTCATCTCAGCGTAGAACTTTTCCATGAGGCTCCCCACGAGAGAAAAACCCCAGAGAATTGTTCCTGATATCTCAAGCCTTTCCGCCCGGTAACGCCTGCCGGTTTTTGGATTAACAAACCATGCTTCTGCACGGGCATTGGTCAGGGGCTCCGAGAATTCCACACTGAAACAGAGTGTGTCTCCCTCAAAATAAAGGAAATTAAAAAGGTCGCGCCCGGTACCACCGCACCTGAATGGCCGGAACGTGTAGGAGAGGGGCCCCTCGGTCGCTTCCCCCCGGGTTGTGATGTTTTTCCCGAAGGAATGTGACCGGATTCCGAATTCCCCCGGACCGCATCCTGCTGCCGGAAGGAAGGTAATTGCCGCGGCAAGTATCAGAGAAGTGATTGCACCCGTGGCCGTGAAGTTAGCTGATGTCAATCCGCCACCACCCCTTGACGGCGAGATCATCGTCGCGGACGAGGGAGAACCGCTTAAAATATTTTTTTATCCGTTCAAGAAACTTCTTTCTGAGAACCGGAGCGCCGTTGACGATCTCAATGGCTTCACTGTGTTTTTTTTCTATGTCCGATAACGGAGCAAGGGTCGTGATATCCTTGTAGGAGCTGTAGATGACAATGAAAACGGGCTCAAAGAGCTCCCGTGCGGAGGCGATCTCCGCCTGTGTCGGATTGATTACATTGAAGCAGGCTGTGAAATACTCATAGACGATAAAGGGGTACAGTTCCAGCGATATATTGAAGACGTCGATATTAAGGCGGTCCAGAATATCCTTTGTGATCTTCCGGGTGCTGATATCGTCAAAGACTGCGAAGGTGTGAAAGTACTGGTCTGATTCCACATACTGCATATCCATGAGGCGCACCGACGCGAAGTCCCCTTTCGCAATGTCCAGTTCACGGGGGCAGGGAATGAGGCGTGATTTATAATAAATCCTGTTGGTGATATAGGACGGATAAAATTCCGTATTTCCCTTTTCCACGATATTATAGGAGTCCCCGCCGAAGCGGAGATCCACCTTGAACATGTGGATGAAGTCGCAGAGCTTTCCCTCCAGCTTCTGTACGAACTGAAGGGAGTGCGTTTCCGCTTCAGGCCGCCGGATTGACTGGAGCCGGTGGTTTTGAAAATACTCAGGTATGAATTCTCCAAGGTCCCTGACCGCGGGAAGGGCTGTCTCATATTCCAGCTGCTTCACTGAAATGCGGGGGATAACAATTCTTCCGGGAAATGTTATGAACTCGTTTTTTATTGTATTCAGATAAAGATTTTCCGTCCTGTTCCGGTGTGCCTGGTCAACACTATCAATTATTTCCTGTATTGCATGTTCAGCTTTCATCAAATCATCCCTTCACAGAAATAATAATGCAGCGGCTCTGTAAAATTTTTCTCTACCGTGTCCATTTGTATAGGAGTCAGTTTTTTATGAATATACAGATATTCGGGTTATGAAGCGCTATTTTTCTTTGACTTTTAACCCGCGTTCTATAAAAAATGACCTTATTGCCATGGCAGTTTTTTTTCAGGAAACCGCCGGTAAAATGCTGCCCGGTTTCTATCAGCCCGGGTGAGAAGAGTCAACAATATTATGCTTGAGTATTATAAAAAGCCTCTCCTGTTCCGTCTTTTATTCCGGCTCCGCACCATGTTGTGGTACCATCTTTCTTTTAAAAAGAAATTTGTGTCCATCGGCGGGCCGCCCCTGGTGTGGGGGGTGTGGAATATTGATATTTCCGGCCCCAATATTTCCATTGGAAAAAACGTTGTTTTTACCGGGGGGCGGGGGGCCAGGATGAACATTACCTCCATCAAACTGGGCGACGTGGAGGGCCGTGTGGAAGTCGGGGATAATGTCCTTCTGATGCACGGCATCAGGATAAGCAGCGCCAGCAGTATTGTCATCGGCGATGACTGTATGCTTGCAAACTTCTGTTATCTTACCGATGCCGACTGGCATGATATCCATGACCGCACGAGGCCCATTGGGAAATCTGCGCCTATTGTCCTCGAGAAAGGGGCATGGATCGGCGATTCCGCCATTGTGTGCAAGGGAGTTCGAATCGGTGAAAACTCAATTGTGGGGGCAGGTGCGGTGGTGACAAAAAATGTTCCCCCCAATGTGATTGTGGCGGGAAATCCCGCGAAGATTGTGAAGAAGCTCGATCCCGACAGGGTCGTCACCATGGGCGCCCTCTATGAAAAAATTAACCGGAAGAGAGAAGAGGGCGGCAAAGGCAGGAGAAGAAAAGGTTCCCAGGAGGTTCCCTGGTGAAAATCTGCATGCTGTGCTACCGGGCGAACCCCTTCTGCGGCGGACAGGGAATATATCTGAAATATGTCGCGGAGGCACTCGCGGGGCTGGGCCATGAGGTCCACGCCATTGTGGGACCGCCGTATCCTCTCCCCATGAAGGGAGTAAGGGTGCATTATCTGCCGAACAGCGGGTACTTCGTCAGGAAGGGCCTCGATATCATCAACCCCGAATCGCCGTTCGATATTTTTTCGCCGCTGAACCTGTATGAGTATGTGAGCACCAGGTACCGTGCATTCTCCGAAATTAACGCCTTCAGCTTCCGGGCATATTTCAGGCTGAAAGAGCTGCTGAAGACCGAACACTTTGATGTGATCCATGATAACCAGTGCCTGGGATACGGATTTCTTCTTATGAAAAATCTCGGGGTCCCCCTCATTTCGACCATTCATCATCCCCTTACCATCGACCTCGAAAATGTCATAGAACGCGGGGTGTCGTTTAAAGAGAAGGCGAAGGGAGTTTCCTTCTATCCCCTGGTGATGCAGCGCATTGTTGCGAAACGGCTTGATCATGTGATCACGGTGTCTGAAGATTCGAAGCTGCGCATACACGAGGCATTCGGTGTTCCCCTTGAAAAACAGAGCGTCATATATAACGGACTTGACCGGACAGTGTTCCGGGTGATCCCCGGCGTGAAGAAAAAGAAGGGAAAAATTATTTTTGTGGGAAATGTGGAGGATGGTAAAAAGGGTTTCGCGTATCTGGTGAAAGCCCTGAGCATGGTGAAGACCGGCGTGAAGCTCACCGTCGTTGACGGCGGCGCGCCCCACAGGAAGATAACATCGCAGCTTATCAAAACCCTGGGACTCAATGAAAAAATCGAGTTCACCGGAAAGATCGATGTCAATGCCCTCGTGCGGCACTATAATGAATCGGAGCTTGCGATAGTCCCCTCTGTGTATGAAGGGTTCGGGTTCCCCGCCGCGGAGGCGATGTCCTGCGGAGTGCCGGTGATTGCCAGTGACGGCGGCGCCCTCCCTGAGGTGGTGGGGGGCGCGGGGATAGTTGTTCCCGCCCGCGATCACACCGCGCTGGCTTCAGCGATCGAGTCCGCGATGAATGACAGAAAAGCGCTTGCCCGTATGGGCAGGGAAGGAATTGCGCGTGTCGCAGCCTGTTTTGACTGGGACAATGCCGCGAAGGAAATGGTAACGGTTTATGAAAAGTTCCTGTAGAAGGACCATGTGTATCGCAGGTGCGGGGATGCTGATGAGCTTTCTCATGCTGCAGTGTGCCAATGGCGAGGTGAATGCGGTCCAGCTGTACGGCCCCACTGCGCCGGAGGAATATCTTTCCGGCAGGTTTGATCCTCAACAACACACCCTGTTTGTAAAGCTGTCGGATAAGGGCATTCCCGGTGACCGGCCCCATTATCTGCGGGGTGATACCGCAGCGGCGCTGAAAAAAATGTACACCGCCCTTAAAAAAGACCTGCCGGGAGTGAAGTTCTGGGTGCAGAGCTCCACGAGGAACTGGTTTTCCCAGAAATTGATCTGGGAAAGAAAATGGGAGCTCTACAGGAAACGCAATCCCCGTCTGTCGGACAGGGAGATTGCGCTTCTGATCCTCAGATACTCATCAATGCCCGGCACATCCCGGCACCACTGGGGCACCGATTTCGATATCAATATTCTCAGCAACGATTACTACCGAACCGGTGATGGGAAAAAACTCTATACATGGCTTTGCGCCAATGCGGCAAATTTCGGGTTCTGTCAGCCCTATTCCGCGGGGAGAGATGCCGGATATGCAGAGGAGCGATGGCACTGGTCCTATATGCCTGTGGCGGCGGAACTGCAGCGTCAATGGAACAGCTATTTTCGCAAGGAACCCTCCCGCATGATGGGGGGGTATTCTTTCCGGGGATCACGGGCCGCAGCGGGATTCGCACCTCTCTATGTGAACAGCATCGGCGGAGGCTGTGCGGGAGAGTGAATTGTTCTGGAGAACTCCCGATCCCGGGAGCGGCTTAGAATTCAATTGGTTTTTCTGTCCCTGCTGTGCTGTTTTGCAGGAAGGCAGTTTCCACAGTTTGTAATCAATACCAGAATTTATTGACAAGTTGCACATACCTTGTATTGTAACGGTAATACAGGTCAGGGGGTATGCTATGCGTTTTGTAATTATAGGCGGTGATGCTGCGGGGATGAGCGCTGCAAGCCGGGCCGGGAGGCTTCGGCGGGATATGGAAATAATTGTCTTTGAGCAGACCCATGATGTGTCATACAGCGCCTGCGGCATGCCGTACAATATCGGGGATCCCGAAGCTTCCATGGAGTCTCTGGTGGTCCGGCGTGCTGAAGATTTCAGGGAAAAGCAGGGGATTGATCTCCGCACCGGTCACAGGGTTGACATGATTGACAGGGGAAAGCATATCATTTCCGGAGAAAAAGAAAACGGCGAACCCTTTGAGTGCGGATATGATAAGCTCCTCATCGCAACCGGGGCATCATCGATTGTGCCTGAAGTTCCAGGTATCACAAATGATGGTGTATATTTCCTCAAGGACCTTCGCGACGGACGTATGATCCGAAACTATCTTGAAACCGGCAGTGTCAAAAAGGCGGTCATTCTCGGAATGGGATATATCGCCCTGGAGATGGCGGATGCTCTGCGGAAACGCGGAGTTCATGTGACGATGGTCAAGCCGCGGAAGCGGCTGCTGCCCTGGCTCAACGAAGAACTCTCGCATGTGATTGTTGATGAACTTGAAAAAAACGGTGTGGAACTGTATCCGGGACATAGTGTTGATACTATTGAAAAAACCGGTTCCGGATTAACGGTGGTCTGTGATGACAGGTCCTTTGAATGCCAGCTGGTGATTCCCGCTGTCGGAGTGAAGCCGAACAGCGGGATTGCCGCTGCAGCAGGTCTTGACCTCGATGATTTCGGGGCAATTTCTGTTGACCGCCGCGGACGAACAAATGATCCGGATATTTATGCCGCCGGTGACTGCGCCGATGCCTTTAGCGTTGTGACGGGCAGCAAAGTCTGGGTACCCCTCGCCCTTCACGCGAACCGGTCAGGGAGGGTGGCAGGGGAAAATATATGCGGGATGGATACCACCCTGAAAGGAATTGCCTGTTCCGCGGTATTTAAAGTATTCGAACTTGAAGTTGCGCGGGCGGGAATAAACCCGGCGGAGGCCCGTGCGGCAGGATTTGATCCCCTGGAGGTTGTGATTGCTTCCCGCAGCAGGGCCCACGGGCACCCCGGAAATAAAACAATTCATGTTGCGATGACCGGTGACAAAAAAACAGGGCGGCTCCTTGGCGTGCAGATGGCAGGTGCTGAGGGTGTTGCTCATCGTATTCACAGTTTTGCAGTGGCGCTTCATAATTCCATGAGCGCTGAGGATTTCTGGCAGGCGGATCTTGCCTACGCCCCTCCCTTCGGCCCGGTATGGGACCCTTTGCTTACTGCTGCGGGACAGCTTTTGAGGAAATCCGAATGATGAAAAAAAGATAGTTAACCCTAACATTATTAGACTTTTTAGAGTTTTTTTGTTGACATTTTTTGTTCACCTGCTATATGGATATATACGATCACTGAAGAAAAAGCGCTACAATGCAGAAATTTACTAAATCATATATACTAT
>ENA-UPTA01003923-UPTA01003923.1-activated-sludge-metagenome-genome-assembly--contig:-NODE-3923-length-14318-cov-9.049639_pt1 | contig 14318 bp, 9 predicted proteins | sample MGYA00238184_ERZ773361 | MGnify/ENA primary metagenome ERZ773361 (study PRJEB29100, sample SAMN05720205) | activated sludge metagenome | isolation source: anaerobic digester from wastewater...
CGGGCGCTACCGGACGACGCACGCGGCGGAACACCAGGCGATGCACGCGGGGAGGCGTCTGGCGACGCACGAGGTGGCGCGCCTGACGGCGCGCGCGGTGGGACGCCCGCCGATGCGACGGGCGGGGGGGGCGCCGGTGCGACGAGCGGGGGGCTCGCCGGTGCGGCGAAGGGGACGCTCGCCGACGCGTCCGCGGGCGTGCCCGGCGAGGGGGTCTCAGGCGCGGCCTGCGGCTCGGGCCGGCGGGCGGACGAACCGGCCGGGCGCAGGGCGAGTCCGCGAGCGGGCCGCTGCGGGAGCGCGCCGGGCGGGCCGGTGGGGCGGGCGCGTTTCAACGGGCGAGCGCGCGTTCGAGCAGCTCGAGGCGGTCCTGGCCCCAGAACGGCTCGCCGTTGACCACGTACCACGGTGCGCCGAACACCTGCAGGTCGATCGCTTCACGCGTGTACCGGTCGTAGGTGGCTTCGGTCTCGGGGCGTGCGGCGCCGGCGGCCAGCGCGGCCGCGTCGAGACCGGCGCCGGTGGCGATCGCCGCGAGCTCCGCCGGGTCGGCGATGTTGCGCTCCTCGGCCCACACGCCCTGCAGCACCGCGCCCGTCAGCCGCAGGGCCGCGGCCTGCCCGAATCCGGCTTCGGCCGCGATGATCCAGTGCGCCGCCGGGTTGCCGTCGACCGGGAAGTACTTCGGATGCAGGTTCAGCGGGCGGTTGCGGAATGCCGCCCAGCGTGGCAGGTCGACCAGGCGGTAGGCCTGGCGCTGCGGGGCGCGCTTGCCCAGCGGCAGCCCGCCGGACACCGGGAACACGCGGCCCAGGTCCATCGGCTTGACCACGATCTGCGCGCCGTGCTGCGCGGCGATCTCGGTCAGGCGCTCGTGGCCGACGTACGTCCAGGGCGATGCGGTGGCGATGAAGTACTCGATGGTTTTCATGGGGTCTCCGGCAGGGGGCGCCCGGCGGCGCGGGCGGATGCTCAGAACGGTTTGACGACAACGAGGATCAGCGTGACCAGCAGCACCAGCACCGGCGCCTCGTTGAACCAGCGGAACCACACGTGCGAGCGCCGGTTGCCGCCGGCAGCGAAGCGCGCGAGGATGCGGCCGCAGCCGTGGTGGTAGCCGATCAGGAACACGACCAGCGCGAGCTTGGCGTGCATCCAGCCGGCACCCGCGCCCACGCCGTAGCCCAGCCACAGCCACAGCCCGAAGGCCAGCGCGAGCACCATCAGCGGGCGCATGAAGCGATAGAGCTTGTTTGCCATCAGCAGCAGGCGGTCGCGTTCGGCGGTCGAGTCCTCGGCCACCATCGCCAGGTTCACGAAGATGCGCGGCAGGTAGAACAGGCCGGCGAACCAGCTGGTCACGAACAGGATGTGCAGGGCCTTGACCCAGAGGTAGCCGCCCGACATCGTCAGCCGCGCACCTGGCCGGATCCCAGCACCACGTACTTCAGCGAGGTGAGTCCTTCGAGGCCGACCGGGCCGCGCGCGTGCAGCTTGTCGGTCGAGATGCCGATCTCGGCGCCGAGCCCGTATTCGAAGCCGTCGGCGAAGCGGGTCGACGCGTTGACCATCACCGACGCGGAGTCGACCTCGCGCAGGAAGCGCATCGCGCGCGAATAGTCTTCGGTGACGATCGCGTCGGTGTGCTGCGAGCCGTAGGCCGCGATGTGGTCCATCGCCTCGTCGAGACCGTCGACCACCCGGATCGACAGGATCGGTGCGAGGTACTCGGTGCGCCAGTCTTCCTCGGTGGCGGGCACGCAGGGGAGGCCCAGCGCCGACAGGATGCGCAGCGTGCGGTCGTCGCCGCGCAGCTCGACGCCCTTGTCGGCATAGATGCGGCCCAGGCGCGACAGCGCGACCTCGGCGATCGGCGCATCGACGAGCAGCGTCTCCATCGTGTTGCACGGCGAGTAGCGCTGCGTCTTGGCGTTGTCGGCGATGGCAACCGCCTTGTCGAGGTCGGCCGCCGCGTCGATGTACACGTGGCAGATGCCGTCGAGGTGCTTGATGGTGGGCACCTTGGCGTCGCGTGCGATCCGCTCGATCAGCGACTTGCCGCCGCGCGGCACGATCACGTCGACGTGGGCCGGGTTGGCGATGAGCGCGCCCACCGCCGCACGGTCGGTGGTCTCGATCATCTGCACCGCGTCCTCGGGCAGGCCGGCGTCGCGCAGCCCTTCGCGCACGAGGCCGGCGAGCGCCTGGTTGCTGTGGATGGCTTCGGAGCCGCCGCGCAGGATGGTGGCGTTGCCCGACTTGATGCACAGTCCGGCCGCGTCGATCGTCACGTTGGGGCGCGACTCGTAGATGATGCCGATCACGCCCAGCGGCACGCGCATGCGGCCGACCTGGATGCCGGTGGGCCGGTAGCGCAGCTCGCCGATTTCGCCGATGGGGTCGGGCAGCATCACGATCTGCTCGAGGCCCGCGGCCATCGACTCGATCACCTTGTCGGTGAGCGCGAGGCGGTCGACGAAGGCGGCGTCGAGGCCCGCGGCGCGGGCCGCCTCCAGGTCCTTGGCGTTGGCCGCCTGCAGCGCCGGTGCCGCGCGGCGGATGGCGGCGGCGGTGGCTGCGAGCGCCCGGTCCTTGGCTGCGCTGGGGGCGCGCGCCATCGCGCGGCTCGCCGCACGGGCGCGGCGGCCGACGTCGGCGACGTAGGCCTCGATGTCGATGGGTCGGATGTCCACTTCGGTTCGTCCAGGGTTACCAGTTGGCGTCGGCCTGTGCGGCCGGCATCACGGGCGGGGCGGCGCCCGCGAGTGTCGTGGCCAGGGCGGCCATCGCGGCCCAGGGATCCTCGCGGATCAGGCCCTTGGCCATTCTATCGATCCTGGCGGTCTCCTGCAGTGCCGCCTGCAGGCGCCGGGTGTCGAGGCGGCGCAGCGCCTGACCGTACAGCGCCTCGCGCGGACCGAAGATGCGCAGCTCGCGCATCAGTGTTGCGGGCGCGCGGCCCCCGTCGCGCGCCACCGACAGGCGCACGAGGTTGCGCACGGCGTCGGTCAGCGCCCACAGCACCAGCGGCGGGGCTTCGCCCTCCGCCTGCAGCCCGTCGATGCTGCGCAGCACGCGCGCGACGTCGCCGGCCAGCATGGCGTCGGACAGGCCGAAGGCATCGTAGCGCGCGACGTTGGAGACGGCCGAGCGCACCTGGTCGTCGCCGAGCAGGCCCTCGGGAAACAGCAGGCCGAGCTTGCGGATCTCCTGGTGCGCGGCCAGCAGGTTGCCTTCCACGCGCTCGGCCAGGAAGCGCAGCGTGTCGGCGTCGGCGCGCTGGCGCTGGCGGCCGAGGCGCTGCCCGATCCACTGAGGGAGCTGCGCGCGCTCGACCGGGTAGACGGCCACCACCAGCGCGTGCGCATCGACGGCGCGGAACCAGGCCGACTCGGTCGTCTTGCGATCGAGCCGTGCACTGGACACCAGCAGCCGCGTGGACGCGTCGATGCCGGCGGCCGATTCGGCCAGTGCCTGGCCGAGTTCGGCCGTGGGCTTGCCGGTCATGCGCAGCTCGATCAGGCGGTTGCTGGCGAACAGCGACAGCGCGCGCGTCTCGGCCAGCAGCGCCTCGGTCTTGAAGCCGCGCTCGACGGCCAGCACCAGACGCTCGTCGTGGCCGGCCGCGCGGAACGCGCGGCGCGCGGCGTCGGTGGCCTCGAGCACCAGCAGCGGCTCGTCGCCGTGCACCCAGACCAGCGCCGGCAGGCGCTTCGCGAGTGCGGCATCGAGGGCGTCGGGGCGGACCTGCATGGCGAGGGGGCGGCGCGGCGAGGAGACGAGGGGGGCGAGGGGGGCGAGGCGGCCGGGCGACCCGGTGGGCGCGTCCGGCGGGCGCTCAGCGCGCCGGCGCCGGCGCCACCGCGGGCGCGGCGGCCAGGCGACGCAGCATCTGCTGCACCAGGTCGGACTGCATCTCGCGGTAGAGGATGGCCTCTTCCTGCTCCTTGGCGACCACCTGGGTGTCGGTCGTGGTGATGTCCCGCCGCAGCAACAGCTCGGTGTTCGGGATCAGCACCGCGCCCTGGGCGTCGACCAGCCGGAAGCCGAAGCGCAGCCGCAGCTGGTACTCGCGCGGCCGGCCCGTGCTGGAGAAGCCCACCGTCTCCTTCTCGCGGACTTCGTTGAGCACTTCGAGGCGCGCCTGCGCATCGGCCGGGCGGTCGACCAGACGCGTGCCCGACGCCACCCGGATCATCCGCCGGAAGTCGGCGCCGATCGGCGAGTTGGGGGCGAACCCCGCGTACAGCGTCTCGAACGGCAGGGCGGCCGTGCCGCGCAGCTTGAATCCGCAGCCCGCGGCGGCGAGGGCGAGGACCAGTGCCGCGGCACCGGCGAGCAGCGGACGGCGGCGCATCGCGTCAGACCACCACGTTGACGAGGCGGCCGGGCACGACGACGACCTTCTTCGCGGCCCGGCCTTCGGACAGCCGCGCGAACGGCTCGGACGCCAGCGCGGCCGCCTCGATCGCCGCCTTGTCGGCGGCGGCGGGCACGGTGACCGCCCCGCGCACCTTGCCGTTGATCTGCAGCACCAGCTCGATCTCGTCCTGCACCAGCGCGCCCTCGTCGACCTGCGGCCAGGGCGCGTCGAGCAGGTCGCCGTGCACGGCTTCGTAGCCCAGCGCGGTCCACAGGCGATGCGTGACGTGCGGCACGACCGGGTACAGCACGCGCAGCAGGATCGACAGGCACTCGCGCACCGTGGCGGCCGACGCCGGCGAGGCCGGCAGCTTCGCCCCCTCGAGCGCGTTGAGCATCTTCATGCCGGCCGACACCACCGTGTTGTACTGCAGGCGCTGGAAGTCGTAGTCGGCCTGGCGCAGCACCGTGTGGATCTCGCGGCGAAGCGCCTTGTGCGCGGCCTCGAGCGTCACGGTGCCGAGCGCCGGCGCCGCGGCCACGACACCCGACTGCGCGTGCGCGTAGGCCCACACGCGCCGCAGGAAGCGGTGCGCGCCCTCGACGCCCGCCCCCGACCATTCGAGCGTCTGCTCGGGCGGGCTCGCGAACATCACGAACAGGCGCGCGGTGTCGGCGCCGTACCTGTCGATGAGCTCCTGCGGGTCGACGCCGTTGTTCTTGCTCTTGGACATCGTGCCCACGCCGGCATAGTCGATCGCGCTGCCGTCGGACTTCAGGCGCGCGCCGCTGATGCGGCCGTCGGCGTCGAACACGTTCTCGACGTCGTCGGGCCAGAAGTACTCGATGCCGCCCTTGTCGGTCTTGCGCTGGTAGATGTGGTTCAGCACCATGCCCTGGCACAGCAGGCGGGTGAAGGGCTCGTCGAACTTCACCAGGCCGCGGTCGGGGTCGCCCGGGAAGTCGCCCCGGATGTCGCGCATCACCTTCGTCCAGAAGCGCGCGTACAGCAGGTGCAGCACCGCGTGCTCGATGCCGCCGATGTACTGGTCCATCGGCATCCAGTAGTCGTTGCGCGCGTCGACCATCGCCGTGTCGTTGTCCGGCGAGCAGTAGCGCATGTAGTACCACGACGAATCGATGAACGTGTCCATCGTGTCGGTCTCGCGCCGCGCGGGCTTGCCGCACTTGGGGCACTGGCACGACAGGAAGCGCTCGTCCTTGTTCAGCGGGTTGCCGCTGCCGTCCGGCACGAGGTCTTCGGGCAGCACCACCGGCAGGTGGTCGTAGGGCACGGGCTGCGGCCCGCAGGTCTCGCAGTGGATGATCGGGATCGGGGTGCCCCAGTAGCGCTGGCGCGAGATGCCCCAGTCGCGCAGGCGCCACTGCGTCTTCTTCTCGCCCAGGCCGCGCGCGGCGAGGTCGGCGGCGATCGCGTCGACGGCGGCCTCGTAGGCCAGGCCGTCGTACTTGCCCGAGTGCACGCAGACGCCGCCCGTCTTGTCCTCGTACCAGCTCTGCCAGTCGGTGTCGGAGAAGACCTGGCCCTTCACGTCGACGACCTGGCGGATCGGCAGGCCGTACTTGCGCGCGAAGGCGAAGTCGCGCTCGTCGTGTGCGGGCACCCCCATCACCGCGCCGTCGCCGTAGGTCATCAGCACGTAGTTGCCGACCCAGACCTCGACCTGCGCCCCGGTGAGCGGATGCTCGACGAACAGCCCGGTGGGCACGCCGTTCTTCTCCATCGTGGCCATGTCGGCTTCCATCACCGAGCCGCGCTTGGCCTCGTCGACGAACGCAGCGATCTTCGCGTCGCGTGCGGCCGCGACCGCGGCCAGCGGATGCTCGGGCGCGACCGCCACGAACGTGACGCCCATGATGGTGTCGGCGCGCGTGGTGAACACGTACAGCCGGCCGTCACCGACCAGCGCGCCGGCGTCGTCGCGGATCGTGTGCGGGAACGCGAAGCGCACGCCGGTGGAGCGGCCGATCCAGTTCGACTGCATGGTGCGCACACGCGCCGGCCAGCCGTCGAGGTGGTGCTCGACCTGATCGAGCAGTTCGGCCGCGTAGTCGGTGATCTTCAGGTAGTAGCCGGGGATCTCGCGCTTCTCGACCAGCGCGCCCGTGCGCCAGCCGCGGCCGTCGATCACCTGCTCGTTGGCCAGCACCGTCTGGTCGACCGGATCCCAGTTCACGACCTGCGTCTTGCGGTAGGCGATGCCGTGCTCGAGCATCTTCAGGAACAGCCACTGGTTCCACTTGTAGTACTTCGGGTCGCAGGCGGCGATCTCGCGCGACCAGTCGATGGCCAGCCCCATCGCCTGCATCTGCTTCTTCATGTAGGCGATGTTGTCCCACGTCCACTTCGCGGGCGCGACCCGGTTCTTCATCGCGGCGTTCTCGGCCGGCAGCCCGAACGCGTCCCAGCCCATGGGCATCAGCACGTTGTAGCCGTTCATCCGCAGATGCCGGTACATCACGTCGTTGATCGTGTAGTTGCGCACGTGACCCATGTGCAGCTTGCCCGACGGGTAGGGCAGCATCGAGCACGCGTAGAACTTGCCCTTGGGGAACCGCGGATCGTGCTCCTTGGCGCGGTAGGCGTCGGCGGCGGCCCAGCGGGCCTGCACGGACTGTTCGACCTCGGTCGGGAGATAGCGTTCTTGCATGGGGTGGGGGCGTGGAAGCGGTCGCGGAAAACCCGACATTATAGCCGCCGAGTCGGGCTGGATCGGCGGAGAATCAAAGACTTAGCGTCGCCGCGTGGCGGCGTGCACGTACACTGCCGCGCATGGAAACCCTGATCGCGCATGGGCAGGACTTCGCCGTGGCGCTCGGCTGCGGCCTGCTGATCGGCATCGAGCGCGAGCGCCGCAAGGGGCAGGGTGCGGGCCGCGCGCCGGCGGGGGTGCGCACGTTCACGTTGACCGCGCTGGCGGGCGCACTCGCGCAGTCGCTCGGCCAGCCGCTGCTGGTCGCCGCCGGCGCGGCGCTGGTGCTGGCGCTGATCGCCATCCACTACCTGCGCACCCGCTCGAGCGACCCCGGCATCACGACCGAGCTCGCGCTGTTCGTCACCTATCTGCTGGGGGTCGCGTCGATCGGCATGTCGGGCACGGCCGCGGCGGGTGCCGTGGTGGTGGCGCTGCTGCTGTTCTCGCGCTCGCGGCTGCACCGGTTCTCCACGCAGGTGCTCGACGAGCACGAGGTGCGCGACGCGCTGATCCTGGCCGGGGCGGCCCTGGTGGTGATGCCGCTGATCCCCGACCGGCCGATCGCACTGGCCGGCGGGCTGGACCCGCGCGTGCTGTGGCGGCTGGTGGTCGTGCTGCTGGCGCTGCAGGCCGCGGGCTACGTGGCGATGCGCGCGCTCGGCCCGCGCATCGGCCTGGCGCTCTCGGGGCTGGCCAGCGGATTCGTGTCGAGCACGGCCACCTTCGGTGCGATGGGCTCGCGCGCGCGCGCGATGCCGGCGCTCGGCGGCGCGTGCGTGGCCGGTGCGCTGTTCTCCAATGTCGCCACCCTGGTCCAGATGGCGGTGGTGGCGGCAACCGTCTCGCCGCCGGTGCTGTCCCGGATGTGGCCGGTGTTCGTGGCGGGGGGGGCGGCCAGTGTCGCGACCGCGGTGTTCGCCGCGTCGCGTACGCCGCGGCAGGCGGCCGATCCGCCCGTGATCGATCGCGTGTTCGACCTGCCGGGCTCGCTGATGTTCGCCGCCGTCCTGAGTGGCGTGACCGCGCTGGCGGCGTGGTTCGGCGACCGGTTCGGCCCGTCGGCGGCCGTGATCGGCACCGCGCTGGCCGGGTTCATCGACGTGCATGCGTCGATGGCCTCGGTGTGCGCGATCGTGCAGTCGGGGCGCCTCGACGCTGCGCAGGCCGTGATGCCGGTGCTGCTGGGGTTCAGTGCCAACACGATGAGCAAGGCGATCGCCGCGTTCGTATCGGGCGGCGCGGCCTTTGCGCTGCGCGTGCTGCCCGGCCTGCTGCTGCTGCTGGCGGTGGTCTGGAGCGTGGCGCTGCTGTCCTAGACCCGGGGCGCTGCTGTCCTAGACCGGGGCGTTCCGGTCCCGGATCGGGGCGGGGGCGCCCTGCCGGTGTTCCCTGCGCGCCACGCCCGGTGGCGCAGCATCGTCGCGCGTGCGCACACTTGCGGTGCACGGGATACTGCCGAGTAGCGCGCCGTTTCTGAACCTGTCCATCTTTGTCCCGTACAAAGGGTCGGGCGACCAATTGTCCGGCGCGTGAAGTCGATTCAAGGTGAATGTGCGATTTTTCGGAGTCTCGAATTTCGTTTTCTGCATAATAGGGGAGAGGAGGAAGACAATAGTGAACGCGACTCAAGACGATGACGTGGCAACCGTGGAAGAAGCCGTCCCGGCGGGCTCCGCCATCCTGCGCGCGGTGCGCATCCTGGAGGCCATCGCCCGCCAGGACACCCCGCCCCAACTGTCGGAGATCTGCCGCGAGGTCGATCTGCCCAAGCCGACCGTCTACCGGATCCTGACCACGCTCGAGCACGCCGGCCTCATCGGCCGCGAGCCCGGCAGCAAGCGCTACGCCTGCGCCTCGCGCCTGAACGATCTGGCCGGTCAGACGCTGCTGCGCTCGCCCACCCGGGCGCCGCGCCGCGCCGTGCTCGAGGAACTGGTGGAGCAGATCGGCGAGACCTGCAACCTGACGATCCCGAACAACAACTCCGTGCTCTACCTCGATCGTGTCGAGGCGTCGTGGCCGCTGCGCCTCACGATGGGCGCCGGTTCGCACGTCCCGCTGTACGCGTCGGCCAGCGGCAAGCTGTTCCTGAGCTATCTGCCCAAGCGCAGCCGCGAGCGGTTCCTGCGCGTGACGCCGCTGGTGCGGCACACGCAGAACACGCTCACCGACCCGGCCAAGCTGTCGCGCGAGTTCGAGACGATCCGCGCGAACGGCTACGCGGTCGACAACGAGGAGTACCTGCCGGGCATCTCCTGCGTAGCCGTGCCGGTGCGCGATGCCGACGCCCGCGTGGTGGCGGCGGTGGCCGTGCAGGCGCCGACCACACGGATGCGCATCGACCAGGCGATGGAGTTCCTGCCCGAGCTGCGGCAGGCGGCCGACGCCATCGCGCAGACGATCGACTGGTGATCGTCGGCGGCCGGTCGCGAAGGCGCCCGGTGCCCGTGATCATCCGCGCCCGGCGCTTCAGATCATTCGCGCCAGGGCGAAGTCGAGCAGGCCGGCCGGCGAGATCGTCACCGGCGTCTGCCGGCCTTTCGTGAGCCGGCTGACCTGCTCGGTGACGAACGCATGCAGCGCGCGGAAGGTGATGCGGCCGGTCTGGGCGAGGTCGGCCCGGCCGGACAGGCCCTCGAGCAGCGCCTTGGTGAACGCGCCGTTGCCCCACTCGTCCTTCTCCTCGGACAGCTGACGCCCCGAGCTCGAGGCGAACACCACCACGCCGTTCTCGGGTGAGGCCAGCGTGCTGGTCACGCGCGCCAGCTCCCGACTGGCGTTGCGGAACGCGCCCAGCACGTTGCCGGCGAAGCAGGTGTCGACGAACAGGATCGCCTTGCCGCGCACGCGGGCCAGCGCGTCGCGCAGGTTGCGTTCGGCCACGCCGGTGGCCGCCAGCCGCTCATGCATGCCGTCGTGCGGCAGGAAGTAGTAGTGCCCGTCGGCCCCGTTCAGGCCGTGGCCGGCCAGGAACAGCATCGCGGTGTCGCCCGGGCCGGCGCTGGCGGCCAGCCATTCGAGTTCGCGCAGCACGGCCGCCCGCGTGGCTTCGCGATCGGTGAGCGTGCGCAGCACCACGGTGCGGTACATGCGTCCCGACTGCTTCTGCATCGCCGCGGCGAAGTCGCGCGCGTCCTTGGCGGCCAGGCCGAGGCGGTACTCGTTGCGCTGGTAGTCGCTGACGCCCACCGCCAGCAGGTACAGGGTCGATCGGCCGTCGCGGTCGGCGTCGGCCGCCTGCGCGGCGCTCACCGCCTGTCCCGCGCCTTCGACCCAGAACGTGAGCGGCTCCGACACCCCGTTGCGGTTGCGTGCGAACAGCTGGACCATGCCGCCTCCGGCCGGCACCGTGAGGCGTGCGATGCCGCGGGCGTTCCCGTCGGCGCTGCGCGGCAGGGCGAGGTCTTCCGGCCGTGCCGGGCGTCCGTTGATGCGCACCTCGACCTGGATGTCGATACCGCCCGCACGCACGCTGAACGGCAGGGTCACGCGTCCGTCAGCCGGTTTCAGCACGGTGTCGCCGAGCGCGGCCAGCGCCGGTGGCAGCATCGTGGTCTCGAAGCGCGGGGGCGCCGTGACGATGTCCGTCACGGCCGCGCCCGGGGTGGTGTCTGCACCGCCCGCGGCGGTGCCCCCGGGCGCCGACGCACCCGACGCCGCGGAGCCCCCCGACGCACCCGACGCCGCGGAGCCCCCCGACGCGCCCGACGCCGCGGAGCCCCCCGACGCGCCCGACGCCGCGGCGGCCACCGCCGCCGCCTCGTTGGCCGCGCGCACCGCGGCGATCGGGTCGAGGGTGTCGAAGATCCGGTCGATCACGTCCGCGCGCTGGAAGCGATCGCGGAAGCGCCCGAGCGTGAAGTGGTCGGCGGCCGCGTCGGCGCCCCGGTTCACCGTCCAGCCGACCAGCCGGTCGGCGCCGGCGCTGGCGTCGAAATAGCCGTTCGGCGCCCACACCACCCAGCTGCCATCGGGCTGCGTGTAGAGCGTGAGCAGTGCGGCGCCGTCGCTGGCGCGCCACCAGCGGATCGTGCCGTCGGCCATCGTGGTGACCAGCAGGCGCCCGTCGGCGCTCGCGTTGACGGCCCAGACGGTGGTGTCGGTCGGCACCCGCCAGCGGATCGCGCCGTCCCCGCCGATCCGGTAGATGCCCCAGCCGGTGCCGAGGATGCCGTCGTTGCCGTCGCCGACGTAGGTGAACGCGCGGGCGACCTCGCCCGGCCGCAGCGGCACCGATCGGCCGCCGATCTCGACGCGCTCGATCACGTTCTCCCAGCGTCCGGCCGCCTCGAACAGGCCGCGGCGCAGCACCGGCGCGCGCAGCCCGGCGGGATCCTCGCGCGTGATCGTGCGCTGCCCCATGTCGAAGGCGATCGGGGCGCGCTCGCAGCCCTGCGTCCAGCGCACGGTGCGTGCGTCGGCGCTCACGCGCAGGTTGGCCGCGCCCCGTACCTCCGGCTGCACCGAGGCCACCCCGCGGCGTCCGGCGGCGTCGCCCACCACGCCCCACGAGCCGTCGTAGCTGGCGAACGCATAGCCGCCCGCGGGCAGCGCGACCAGATCGGTGATCGTGTCGCGCGCCACCTTCTCCTCGCCCAGCAGCCGGCCGTCGGCCGCGTCGTAGCTGAAGACCGGGAACTCCATGCAGTTGCGGTACACGCGTCCGCCCACCAGCACCTGACGGCCGTCCGCCGACCAGGTCACGGTGGGCAGGTCGCCCGGGTGCTCGAAGGGCGGGGCCAGCGTGCGCTGCACGGCGCCGGTGGCGGCGTCGAGCACGAGCACGCCCGCACCCGCGGTGAAGGTGCCCACCGCGAGCCGGCGGCCGTCGGGCGAGAACGTCAGGCTGCCCGGCTGGACGGGGGCCACGCCGTGCCGCGCCAGGCGGGTGACCTGACGGCCGCGCGCCGAGAACAGGTGCACCGTGCCGTCGCGGCTGCTGGCGGCGACGCGGCCGTCCGGCGCCATCGCGATGCCGTAGCTGGCGCCGCCGAAGCGTTCCTCGAACACGGCACGACCGTCCTCGTCGTACGCGATCAGCCGGTCGTCGCCCGCGAACGCGGCGAACAGCAGGCTGCCGTCCGGTGTCCAGGCCAGCGATTTCACGTCGCCGGCACGCGCATCGAAGGTCCGCTCGAGACGCCCCGAGCCGGTGTTGAACACGTAGATGCGGTGCGCGCCGCCGCGTTCCGCCGTGGTGCCGCCGACCGCGACCCAGGGGCGCGTGGGGTGGATGGCCGCGCCATACAGTCGCCCGAGGTCGCCGCCGCCGACCGGCGGGCGCAGGATCGCCCGCGGCCGGGTCGAGCCCAGGTCCCAGATCCGGGCGGTCTTGTCGTCGGAGGCGGTGACGACGATGCCGCGCCGCGGGTCGACCGCGAGCCGGCGCACCGGCGCCGAATGGACCGGGCTCTCGATGCGCAGCACCGGGCGATCGGACGCGTCGGCAGTGGTCTGCGCATGCGCCGGGGGGGCGGGCCAGCCCGTCAGCAGTGTTGCGGCGGCGGCCAGCACCGACAGGGCGCCCTTCAACAGGGTGTGCGGCAGTCTCACGCGGACCTCCTGCATGTCACGGTGGATGCGGCCAATGTACCCGAGCGTCGCGCGGCACCGGTCCGCCGTTCGTCCGTTCGTCGGGTGGCCTGCCGCGCGTCCGCCCGTATGCGGGCAGCCTGCCCCTGCGACCGCGCCCCCGCTGCAGCCGCCATTCGTCGGCGCACGGCCGGTGCGCCGGCGCCGGTCGCCGGCGGAAACGGTTGCGCCCGGAGGGCATCGCCACCTATCCTCGGTCACCAGAAGAGCCGCCGCGTCAGGCGGTCGTCGCCGGAGACGCGAAATGAACACCTGTCGCCGACTGTCCTTCCTGCTGTCCCTCCTGATGGTGACCTGGCTCGTCGGTGCGTGCGGCGGCGGCGGCGGCGACCCGGCGGGCGAGCCGCTGATCTTCCCTGGCCTCGTCACCTCCGGGTTCGACGGCGATCTCGACTGGGAGCATCCGTCGGGCGGCGACGGCGGTGCAGGCGCGGGGGCCGACGGCGGAGGCGGCGTGGGCGCCGCCGGCGACTTCGGCCAGTTCCGGCGGGCGCTGGCGATCGTGAAGCGCGGCGACGGCACCGAGCTCGGCCGTGCCGAGACCGACCCCGTCAAGGGCATGATCACGATCCGTCCAGGCGCGTACGAAGGCCCGCTGCTGGTCGAGTTCCATGGGCAGCCTGGCGCCGAGTACTTCGACGAAGGGCGCAACGTGTACGTGCCGTTCCCCCCGGGGCTGGTCGCGCGCGTGTGGGTGCCTAAGATCGTGCGCAACATCGGCGTGACGCCGTTCACCGAGGCGGCCTACCGCTACCTGACCGAAGGCGACACCGCCGAGCGCGGCGGCGCCCTGCCCACGGCGGAGCAGATCCGCGTCGCCAACGAGCGCGTGCGCAGCGAACTGAACCGCCTGTTCCCCGCGTCGCTGCAGGTCGACGACATCACGCGGCTGCCCTTCGTGGTGAACGACGCGACCGGCCCGGGCAGCGTGTCGACCACGAAGCGCGGCGTCTACGGGCTGGTCAGCTCGACCCTGTCGAAGCAGGCCGCGATGTACAACCCGGACAGCGCGGCCCCCACGCTCGATGCGCTGGCCCAGCTGTCGCAGGACCTGCTCGACGGCCGGCTCGACGGCCACCGCTCCGGGCAGCCGCTGGGCGCCGCGGCCGCGCGTGCGTACGACGCCGCCACGCTCGTCACCGAGCTGAGCTCGGCGCTGGCCGAACTCGGCTTCCGTTACGGCGACACGCTCGCGCAGGGCGCGCTGCCGGTCGTGGTCGGGTACGGCAGCACCCGCTACGACACGTATTTCTTCGACGCGTCGATCCGTCCCGACGGCCAGGCCTACACCATCGTCAAGGCCTGGGAGCAGAACCTCAAGAACCGCCAGCTCGGTGACCTCGACCGGCTCGCCGCCCAGGCGCCGCGCGTGTTCACCGTGTACGGCAACATGGGCAGCGGCGCGCTGTTCATCAAGGTGTCGACGCCCACCTCCGCGCCGCAGTACTACGCGATCGGCGACAACCCCAACGGCGAACTCGGCGACGGCACGCGCAACCAGACCAACGAGGCGGTGCCGATCGCACTGCCCGGCCAGCCGACGCACTTCGCCGGCGGCTTCGGGCACACCGTCGCCCGCTTCGCCGACGGCAGCGTCTGGGCCTGGGGCGACAACGCCTACGGCCAGCTGGGGCAGGGCGTGATCGG
>ENA-UPTA01003924-UPTA01003924.1-activated-sludge-metagenome-genome-assembly--contig:-NODE-3924-length-14318-cov-5.702868_pt1 | contig 14318 bp, 13 predicted proteins | sample MGYA00238184_ERZ773361 | MGnify/ENA primary metagenome ERZ773361 (study PRJEB29100, sample SAMN05720205) | activated sludge metagenome | isolation source: anaerobic digester from wastewater...
TGCATCGACAAGATCAACGATCCGAACCTCCGCGAAGGCGGCATGAACAACTTCATCGAGGCCGCCAGGAAGCTCAGGGGCGAGCCGGCTGAGCCGCACGTCGGCTATCCGTTCTCCAACGCCTGGGTCCACCAGACGGTCGAGTCCATGTGTATCGCGCTGATGGTCGATCCACGGGGCGATCCCGAAATCATCCGGGCCCAGGAGAAAATGAGGACGACGCTGGAAGACTGGATTCCCAAGATCCTCGCGGCCCAGGAGCCCGACGGCTACCTCCAGACCCGTTACACGCTCGGCACCCCAAGAGGTCGCGGGCCGTTGGAGCACTGGAGCCCCCACCTGCGGGGCGAGCACGAGGGGTATGTCGCGGGCTACTTCATCGAGTCGGCGATCAATCACTACACGTTGACCGACGGCGCCGACAAACGTCTCTACAACGCGGCCAAGAAACTGGCGGATTGCTGGGTCGCCAATCTCGGGCCGGGCAAGAAGGACTGGTACGATGGGCATCAGGAGATGGAGCAGGCCCTCGTCCGCTTCGGCCGATTCGTCAACGACATGGAAGGCCCCGGCAGCCACGGCGACAGCTACATCCGGCTCGCCAAGTTTCTGCTCGACTGCCGCCGGGACGGAAGCGAGTACGATCAGAGCCACGTCCCGGTGCAGCAGCAGTATGAGGCCGTGGGCCACGCCGTGCGCGCCGCCTACAGCTACTCGGGCATGGCGGATGTCGCCGCCGAGACACATGACGTGGACTACGAGAGCGCCGTCATGAGCCTCTGGGAGAGCATGGTCAATCGCAAATACTATGTCACGGGCGGCATCGGCAGCGGTGAGACTTCTGAAGGCTTCGGCCCCGATTACTCCCTCCGGCACGGTGCCTACTGCGAATCTTGCTCGACCTGCGGACTGATCTTCTTCCAGTACAAAATGAACATCGCCTATCACGACGCCAAGTACGCGGACCTGTATGAGGAATCGATGTACAACGCCCTGCTCGGCTCGACGGACCTGGAGGGCAGGAACTTCTACTATCAGAATCCGCTGGATTCGCGGGGGCCCCGTTACCCCTGGCACGCGTGCCCCTGCTGCGTGGGCAACATCCCCCGCACCCTGTTGATGCTGCCAACATGGACGTATGTCAAAGGGCCCGACGGCCTGTACGTGAACCTGTTCATCGGGAGCACCATGACGGTGGAAAAGGTGGCCGGCACTGACGTCGAGATGGTCCAGAGGACCGACTACCCATGGAGCGGCGATGTCTCGATCACCGTGAACCCCAAAACGGAGACGCAACTCAGCATCCGAATCCGAGTGCCGGATCGCAGCGTCAGCCAGCTCTACGCCACCACCCCGGAGGCCAACGGGATCACGTCGATCTCCGTCAACGGCTCCGAAATCCAGCCGACCGTCGAGAAAGGCTACGCCGTCATCACAAAGACCTGGAAGGCGGGCGACAGAATCGACCTGAAACTGCCCCTGAAGATCCAGCGGATCAAGGCCAGCGAGAAGATCGCCGCCACTGCCGGTCAGGTCGCCCTGCGTTACGGCCCGCTGATCTACTGCGTGGAGGCCGCCGACCAGGAATTGGGCAAGGTGCTGTCGCCGCAGGCCCCCTTGAGGACCGAGTGGAAGGGGGATCTCCTGGACGGCGTAACCGTCATTGAGGGAACCTGGGCCGACGGCTCTCCCCTGACGGCAATCCCCTACTACGCCCGGGACAACCGTCTCGGCGAGAACGTAAACGGCGGAGGCCGCCGGGCGATCAACTCCGCGGTCTGGATGAAGGACCGATAGCCGAGGCGGGAAACGACCGGCTGCAGCGTCGGCCCATCCGCATGATGGGTCCGGCGTCGCGGCCCGGGTGGGGGCGCAGTTCACGTTTGCAGGTAGATTCTGCTTCGCTCTGAATGGCGTCGTCCGACGTTGGCTTTGTCATCCCCGGGCAGAGCCTGCCGTCGACCCGATCGGGGGCTCCGAATCCATCGTCCATGGTGTGTCGGGTCCTGCGGTCTGGGGATTCCTGCTTGGCGCAGGAATGACAGGGTCGATGCCCAAGGGTTGAGAGGATCTGCGTATGAACATGAATTGAACCCGCCGGGTGGGATCTGCTGCGAATCCTCTTGTAGTCCCATGCCGTCCCCAGGTACATTCGGGACCGGTCGATCATCGCTTTGGCGGTTTTCAGAGGATTGCTTTGACAAGGCGGCAATCCGGGCTATAATGCGGGAGAGTAACGGCTTGATCGGTACCTGTTTGCCCGCCGGCATGTGGGGATCGGCACAAGAGTACCGATAATTGTGGCATTTGGGCGGCGTAGCCAAGCGGCCAAAGGCGACGGTTTGCAAAACCGTTATCCGTGGGTTCGAATCCCACCGCCGCCTGTTCACTTCCACACCGGGGGTTCCCTGCATTTTGCTTGACTTGTCTCCCTGAAAACGGTATGATAAGACACATTGGGGTGGTTACGACGCGTGTACAAGTTGTTTGCGCACGGGGGTGGGGAGCAGCCGCAACCACAGGGTGATTCTAACGAGGGGATGGAGCGGCTTTCCGGTCCGGAGGAGCGGAGACGGCCGCACCGAGGAACAGTCTCAGTGGTGGAGGACGAGTGATGAAGACGATCCAAGTATCTGTGTTGGTGGCGGGCGTTCTGTGCCTGGCCGGTGTGGTGAACGCTGACATCGTAGCAATCCAGCACACCATGGACTACCAGGACAACGACTGGCTCGATGGCATCTGGTTTGTGGAGCCGGGTGCGATTCTTGACCACTCCCCCTATTGCCGTGCTGCCACGGAGGACTGGGGTTGGACCCACGTCGTCACGGACCGTATCCCGGCCGGAGCAACCGGCATCCAGTCCGCAGCCGTGACGATCATCGGATGGAACATCAACGTGGAGGCGGGCGGAGACCACGTGATCTATGCCCTGCCCGAGAAACCGGGAACAACCTCCTATGCGAAAATAAACGGCATAAGACTGGGCATGCTGGACAGTGCGGCAATGTCGCCGATCAGCGTCCCGTGGTCGAGCGAGGGTCAGATCTATTCCTACGATACCCTGTGGTCCACAACCACATTCGACCTGCCGGCAGAGGCACTCGACGACCTGTGGGCAAACGGCCAAGTGTGCTTCTACATGGATATCGAACAGTCGGGCGGCGACGGCATGCGAGTCACTCTGGAGAGCGCCGTGTTGCGAATCAACTACATCGCGCCGACACCGACTACACCTTCTCTGGTCAACGTGCATCGGTTCTGGTCGCCGACGTTAGCTGCACACTTCTACACGGCCAGCGAGGAAGAAGCACAGGCCGTGATCGACAACTACTCAGGCATATGGGGGTACGAAGGCATCGTCTTCTCCACGCTGGCGGACGACACCGACACCATGGCTGTCCCCGTGCACCGCTTCTGGTCCCCCATTCTCGGGGGCCATTTCTACACAGCCAATCAGTACGAGGCTGAGTACGTGATGATAAATCTCTACGGTGTTTGGGGCTATGAGGGGGTCGTGTTCCATGCCTATCCGGCGGATTACCAACCCGTAGGCACCCAGCCGGTGTACCGCTTCTGGTCCCCCCTATACGGCCACCACTTCTACACCGCCGATGCGAAAGAGAAAGAGTACGTCATCGCGAACTACCCCGATTCATGGACCTACGAAGGCGTTGCCTGGAATGCCTTTGCCTATCTCGACTGAGAACAACTGAGTACCCTGCAGGCCGGTCCGATTCGTTCCAGTTGCCGCCCGGCGTTAACAGGATCGGCTCGGACCGGCCGGAGTCCGAACGCATCCAACGGGCCGATCAGACCCCATCGAAGCCACCGGCGCTGCCCGCCGGCGACGCGGGCCCATCATCTCAAATCCCTCAAACCCGCCCGCGGTCACGTCTCACCGGCGTGGGGTATCGTTTCTCCAGTAGTCGGCGTGATACGCGGCCCCGTCCTTGTTCCAGATCTTGGTGACGATATCGATATCGCCGTCGCCGTCCACGTCGCCGAGTTGGGCGTCGTGCCAGCCGGGATTGTCAATCTGGATCACGACCGGCGAGAACGTGGGTTGCCTACCGCCCGAGGACAGCCAGATCACACCCCGCTCCTTCAATCCGCGGGGCTTCATCGCCAGCTTTCCGCTCGACTCCATGTACGTGTCCGGGTCCTCCTGCTCGCCTGCGAAGAGATCCAAATCGCCATCGCCGTCGAAATCTGCGACGCCCAGCGAATGGAATGAACCCGTACCCGGAACGTCGCCCGAGGCCGTGGGCGGGTCGGGAACCTGATGCCGCTCCCAACGGGCCCCTTTGCCAAGATTCCGGACCCAGTACACGTGCGAGAGCCCCGTGTCGCAGTCGCTGTAGACGATGTCGTTCTGCCCGTCCCCATTGAGATCGACGATCCATGACCGCATGCTCGTGCCGTATGACGCCTTCTCCACACCCCGGTGCGGCCACTCGTGCCGGGTCCAGACGCCGAGCCCCTTGCCCGGGTTCTCAAACCAGTACCGCGGGATCACGATGTCCAGATCGCCGTCGCCGTCCAGGTCGCCTGCGCCGCGAGGCGCGACACCGCCGTGATTCTGCTCGCCCTGGCCGATGTCGGTCTGTTTCATCTGATCGGCCGGATCGAACCAGGAGACGACCGTGCCGTGATAGGTCACGATGTCGAGCCCCCCGTCTTGGTTGAGGTCCGCCGCGATGATATCGTGGCCACCGCCCGCGAAGGCGTGCGCCGGCCATGGTTTGTCGGGATTCTCGACCAACCCGCCGGGATTCTCGAACCACACCTGATTCAGGACGACATCCGGCCGGCCGTCCTGGTTGAGGTCGAGGGCCGCCGCTCCGAGCGCACTGGCAAGTCCTTCCGCCTGCCCCATCGTGTGTCGCACCCACGTGGCGTCGTCCTTCCGCTCGAACCAGTAGGCGGTTTTCGGCTCCCGCCTCGATACGACCATATCGAGATCACCGTCGCCGTCGAAGTCGGCCAGCGGAATTCCGCCCGTTCCCCAGGCCGACCCCGGCAGCGGATCCGCAATCGTGAAGTGGGTCCACTTCATCTGTCCGGCCTGCAATCCTGCGTCGGCACAGACAGTAATCAGGGGCAACCACAACGCAATACCGGAGACCAGGACTCTCATGCCGGCGCTCGCATGCAACATGACTCTACCTCCTTCTGGATACGTGGCAACCGAATACCCTATTCTTGTGCTCTCTTATACCACGAGCCCCGGCCCCCTGTCCAATCGTCACATCGCGGACGAACGCCGGATGGGGGGATCCGTCTCAGGTATTCGCGAATGGCGTGGGCCGTGTAGTGCTCCACCGGCATCGTCGCCGCTTCCTCCAGGGATACCCAGACGTACTCCTGCGCCTCCTCGTTCAGCCGGACCTCCGTTGAGTCCGTTCGGCAGGCGAAATCGAAGAAGATGAAATGGCTTCGTCTCCAAAACCGCGCGTCGTGGATGAACTCCTGGAAGCACACGAATTCGATATCGCGGATATCGAGATTCGTCTCCTCCTTGACTTCGCGGCGCAGGGCGTCCTCCATCCGCTCACCGAGCTCGATGTGCCCGCCGGGAACGACCCACTTGCCCCGCCATTTGTGCGAACTCATCAGGAAGAGCTTGCCCTCGGCGTTGAAGATCAACGCTCCGACCGTCGGCTCCGGGTATCGTTGCTCGGCCATGCTATGCCATCTCCGTGCGGGTTTCTCCCAGGACCCAGATCATGACGGGGCTTTTCTCCGGGTCAAACGGGGCGTAGGAGTAGTCTCCATACAGATGAACCGGGACAAAGCCCGCCGCGTCGGCCAGGGACTGGAACTCATGGTGGAAGGGGAGGCGGAAATGGAGATCGACCGCCATGTTGGCGAGAACCATCCCATCGCAGTTCCGGACCTCGTAGAACTGGGTCCCACTGACGCACCCCGATATTGCATCGTAGTTCTCCACGGACGACAACGCGAGCATGTTGCCGTCCGGAAGCGGGAAATCGCCGAGCTTGCGTCTCTGGCCCGTCACACATTTCAACCGTACCGACGGATTGTGCAGCGTACAGATGAACCGCCCTTGGGGTGCGAGGTGGGTGCGAATGACCTGGAGGGCCCGCCGCTGTTGGTCCAGGTCCGTGAGCTCGGCGAACGAGTGAAACGGGATGCAGATCAGGGCGAAATGTTTGTCCAGAGACAGATGGCACACGTCCGCACAGACCACCTCCGCCGTGAGTTCCTCCGTCCGCAGCTTGCCGCGCAGGACATCCAGCATGTCCGCCGAACTGTCCACGCACGTCAGATCGATGCCGGCCCGCAGCAACGGAATGGAGACCCGCCCGGTGCCGGCCGTCAACTCCAGGACCGGCCCGCGTGCCTTCTGCGCCTCTCTCAGAAAGAACGGAATGTCGAATTCCGTCTGAACGTACGCGTCGTACAGATGCGCGACGCGATCGTAATCCATGGCCGGCATTGATCTTCCCTCGCAACTCGTTTATTGCTTCGGCTGTCCCGGGCTGGGGAAGCCGGCCGTGGCATCGTCGAGTACAAGAATCCAGTCGTTCCCGCGGCCGGAGGCTGGCGGCACGAACGTCTGGATGCCCGGCGTGTCAGTCGTATGCAGCGGCCTGACGCTCCCGTCGCGGGGGTCGAACCATGTTTCACGAATCCTCGGCGCGAGCACGACGTCCATTCGGACCGTGAACGGCTCCCCGCGCGGCGAGTAGATGAACGCGAACGAGCCATCGGTGGCTCGCGCCGCGCGGATCTTGGCCCCGCCGTAGTCCGGTCCGTCCAGAACGATCGACTGGTCCGGCACCAGCTTCCGGAATGGCCGGGACTCGAACAGCCTGCGAACGTACGTCATCTGCGATGCTCCGGGCCGGTCGAGCGCCTCGTGCCACGGCCTGGACGCCCAGATCACCGGTTTTCGCCCCGGCTGCCACATCTGCCAGATATTGTTGTTGCCATACGTGTGCCCACAAGCACCCGCCAGCAGAGACCAGTAGGCCGCCTGTCGCACGTCACAATCGTCGAAACGCCGATCAGGGTCCGCGTTGGCGTTGTAGAAACCGACCGGGATGTCCTCATAGCGAGGCTCGCCATCGAGGGTGGGCTTGGGCGGGATCAGGCGGTAGTCCCGCTCGGCGAACAGGCCATTGTCGTGGTCGCGGGCTGCGTGTGAGGATTGATACATATTGAAGTCCAGCCAATCGGCTTGGTGGAAGTAGTCCGAGGACAATCCTGGACCACGCGGGTGATACGTGATCAGATGCGTGCCCCGGTCGCCCTCCTTCAGGCCACAGGCCATCGCCGCGAGGACAACTCGCTCTTGCTCGTTGTCCGGGTTGTGGTCGCCACCGAGGATCCAGATGATCGGGGCGTCCTTGTATCGTTCGCCGAGGAACTCCCCGTATGCCTTGGCATTCTCCGGCGTGAAGATCCCCGAGCCCGTTTTCCAGTATTTGCCCCACGTGGGCAGCATGCCGACGAACAAGCCCAGATCCTTGGCCTTGCTCACGACGTAGTCAACATGCTGAAAGTACACGTCGTTCGGCTTCGCAGGATCGTTGTCGATAAGCGGTCTGTGGCCGTAGGGATTCGGATCGTTGAGTCCGTTGAGTTCTGCAAGCACCACTGCCTGGATCACCGTGAAACCCTTCGCTGCCCGGTTCGCGACGTACCGGTCCACCTCCTCGCGATTGAGCCGGTGGAACAGTTCCCACGCCGTGTCGCCAAGATAGAAGAACGGCGTGCCGTCTGTGTACTCAAGATAGCGGTGGTTCCCAGAGACTCGCAGCCCTTTCGACACGTCGTCCGTTCCGGCGCAAGCCGTCAAACTACCGGTCAGAGCCAGCGCTGTGATGGAAAGAACAATCCCCTTGCACACATCCACAGGCGTGTTCATGCTCCAATCTCCTTTCTCACACGACCCCCTCCCTGATCTTTGCGTACAGAACCTGATCGAGAATCCGGCCGTTCTTGAATGCGCTGGCGCGGAGCCGACCCTCGCACTCGAAGCCCGCCTTCTCCAGGACGCGGATCGACGCCTCGTTCCCCGCGAAGGCTGCCGCATGGATGCGGTACACCTCCCGGTGCTCGAACGCCCACGGCACGAAGAGCCGAACCGCCTCAGTCACGATCCCTCGTCCCCAGAAGGACTCGCCCAGCCAGTAGCCCAGCTCCGCTGTGAACCGATGGATATCGTCGCCGAACTCCAGTCCGATCCCGCCAATTGCCTCTCGCGCCGTCGCGATGGCAAAGATGGTTCGCGGATCCTGCCGGGCCACCCGCGAGAGGAACACCTCCGCATCCGCTTCCGTGTAGGGAGACGGAAACCGGTCCCGCAGCCACATTGCGATCTTGCGGTTGTCCGCGTATCGGGCTATCGACCGGGCGTCATCGTCGGCCCAATCCCGAATCACGTATTCGCCGAACTCGATTCTCATATCACGGGGTGGATCATAACCTCCCGGATGCCGGCCGGCTACAGATCCTGGAGTCTCTGCCCCATTTCCATTCGTCTGTTCTCGCGGATCATCTTGACCGCCAGGGCAACTCGCCTCCGGCGGGTCTCTTCGCGCTTGGCCGTGGCGACCAAGGCGATGAACTGCCTGCGACACGAGGGGGCCAGCTTCTCGAAGTTCAGCCGGGCCCGCTCGTCCTTCGCAAGCGCCGCCGCCAGTTCGGGCGGGACGACCGTAACATCCTCCCTCTCGGCAGCGTTCTCCCACTGACCGTTTTCCTTCGCTTCCCGCACCTTCGCCATGCCGTCCTCGGTCATCCGTCCAGCCTCGATCATCTTGCGGACCCGCTCCTTGTTCCGCTCGGACCAGATGCTCTTCGCCCGGCGGGGGCAGAAGCGAACCATATGCTTGTCGCCGTCGATGCGCTTGAGAATGCCGTCGATCCATCCGAAACACAGCGCCTCCTCGACCGCCTCGTCATACGTCACGCCCGGCTTGCCCGTGTGCTTCTTGTAGAAAACCAGCCACAGCTCTTCGGCTGTAGCATGGTTCTCGACCAGCCATGTTCGCCACTGCTCTCGGCTCTTCATGTGCATCCGCGTGCCGACCTTCGCCATGTCTATTCCTCGTACACTCCCCTTCGTTTCTCAAACGATCGCGGCGAGCAGCGCTCCGCCGACCAGCACGCCCCACCATGTGCCGGTCCCAGGTTTCAGTCGCAGAAGGCTCCAGAAGTAGGCGAAGGCGAACGCACCGGAAAGAACAAGTCCAAGCAGGGCCGCGGCAACACTCACCTCTCCTGCCGCCACGGCCACGACCGCGCCGATGGCCACCACAGCAGTGTACAGCCCCGCTTCAAAACGAGGAGATTCCGTCAAGAGAAGCAACTTGACGAAAGCGGCAAGCACAAATGCATACAGCATGGTGTCTCCCTTCCACGTCGCTTGGTCTCTTTCCACCACTTCAGTTCGCCGGCTCCAGGAGGCCAAGTTTCCAGGGGATTTCGCCGTACGCTTTGCCCTGGCGGTCCTTGTCGAGAACGCCCTGGAAGATCAGTCGGAGATTCGCGGGATCAACTTCGAGCTTCTCGTCGTCATCGCTTCGCAGAAGCTCGATGTGGCTGACGACATCGGTCCAGCGATCCGCCCTTGGCGTCACATTGAGCATCGAGGCAAAGGCATCGTCCTTCCCGGCCGCCAAGGGCAGCCAAGCGCCGTCGAGCCGGTCGGCGATATACGCCTTGTAGTATCGCCAGCCGTGTCCGTTCTGGGCTTCGACGAGCGTCAGGTACTTGTCCTGTCCCTTGAGCCGATACGTGTGGCTGGCCTCGAAGATGTCGGCCGTGAGCACAACCTGCGGCGTGGACCAGCCCTTGGGAAATCCGTCCAGCGAGGTCTCGGCCCGCCACATCTTGCCGTCGAGCGACGTGAAGAACAGGTGCGCCTTCGAGTCGTCACAAATCACCCAGAAATCCAGCCAGCCCGTGACATTCTCCGGCTTGGCGTCATACAGCGGCTGAAGCTTCGTCCAAGAGTTCGGGTCGCCAATGTTCGTCGTGGTCGAAAATGCCGGCCGATACGCAGGTTCGCCCCAGGCGTCGTCCGCCGCCTGGCAGATCAAATACCACTTCTTGTGCGGCGTGAAGTAGAACACCTGCGGGGCACAGAAATACCCCGGATGGCAGGAAAGGATATGCCGCCCGGCTTTGTTCGCCTCGCTGAAGTCGCGGAAGTTCAGATACACAATCGCGTGCGACCGTACCGGCCCGCGCACCGTGCAGAACAGGTGCCACTTGTCTCCATACCGCACAACCGACGGGTCCTTCACAGAAACCCAGTCCCATCCCCCCGCCGCCCGAGCCTCCACCACCGGCGGACCATAACTCCATCGGCAGTCCCCCGCCCCGCCGTCCATCCCTACCACGGCAAGGTTCACGATCATCACAAAACCAGCGCCGCTCATACACCTGCCCTTTCCAATCACGAATGAGGATGTGCGAAGCACACCCTACAGCCATCGCCCAATCCGCGTGAATCCGTGCAATCCGTATCTGAATCGCTCTGCCCAGTGTCCTCGGTGTCTCTGTGGTGAATCTGATCTTTAGAGCATCTCTTCGAGGATCTCGGCGGCATCCTGGACGAGTTTCGGGCAGATGGTTCGGAATAGCCCTTCCTGTGTCGCTCGCTGGGCGCCTTCCGGCGTGCTGATGTCGCAGCCGAGCAGCTCTTTGCAGATGACCGTGTGGTTTCGCTGCTGGAACTTCGCGGTAAACTCACGGATCGCGGCGTAGACGCTCTCGCGGCTATCCCGCTGGTCGCAGTTGGGTCCCGCATGCTTGAGGCCCAGGACCATGAAGGCCCCGGTGACCGCGCCGCAGGTCTGGGCCAGTCGCATCCCGCCGGCGAAGCCGGAAGCCAGCTTCATCCCCTGCTCGGCCGGCAGCCCGACGGGCGGGCCGTAATGGGCGAGGATCGCCTGGGAACACGCCGCCCCGCGACAGAAACACTGCACCGCGTCATCCACTCTGCTCATGCCCATCTCCAATCCAGAGCCATGTCGATCACACGCAATCACAGGGTTATTCTATGCCTGCCTGGCCGGCGTGTCCACGCCTGCGGCGGAGTCTGCGTTTGGAGTTCCGCGTTTACGCGGCCCTGAACCGCCTGAAGGCGGAACTCCAAACCACGCAGCAGCAGTCATGCCCCCCTCCCTTCACCCCGTGGCACATGTTTGACAGGCCCGACGGCTGCGACTATGATCGGCCCAAGACCATGGAACAGAAGTCAATCAACATTCTGGGAATTGAAACGAGCTGCGACGAGACGGCGGCGGCGGTCGTAGCCGACGGCCGCGAGGTCCGTTCGTCCGTCGTAGCCTCGCAGACCAAGCTGCACGAGAAGTACGGCGGCGTCGTGCCGGAGATCGCCTCGCGGGCGCACACCGAGAAGATCTATCCAGTCATCGCCGAGGCCCTCGAGCGAGCCGGCGTCGGCAGGAAGGATCTGGATGCGGTGGCCGTGGCCAATCAACCCGGCCTGACCATCGCCCTGGTCGTCGGCGTCACGGCGGCCAAGACGCTGAGCTTCATGTGGCACAAGCCCCTCGTTGCGATCAACCACCTGCACGCGCACCTGCAATCGGCGATGCTCAATGAAGAAAGCCTCGAACTGCCGGCGGTCGCCCTGATCGTCTCGGGCGGGCACACGTGCCTCTACGAGGCCAAGTCGCCGCTGGAGCTTCGCCTGCTGGGCACGACGATCGACGACGCGGCGGGCGAGGCGTTCGACAAGGTCGCCACGATTCTGAAGCTCCCCTACCCCGGCGGCCCGAACATTGAGCGACTCGGCAAGAAGGGCGACCCGAAGGCCATCGACTTCCCGCGGTCCATGCTGGGCCGGGGCTCGCTCGATTTCTCGTTCAGCGGGCTCAAGACCGCCGTCCTGTACCACTGCAGGGGCCAGGACATGCAGGGGCAAGACCAGGTCGATTCCATGAACGAGCAGCAGATCGCCGACATCGCGGCGTCGTTCCAGGCGGCGGTGATCGACGTGCTCATCAAGAAGACCAAGAGAGCGGCCGAACGGATCGGGGCGAGGACGATTCTCATGGGCGGCGGCGTCGCGGCCAACGGCACGCTCCGCGAGGCCATGCAGAAGATGGCAGATCGAAGCAAACCGCCGCGCCGACTGCTTGTCGCTCCCAAGCAATATTGCACGGACAACGCGGTTATGGTAGCCTCGTTGGCCTATCATAAATACAAGGCCGGGCTGTTCGCGCCGTTGACGCTGGAGCCGAGTTCGACAGGGTAAGGAGAGAAGCACGAAGTTCGAAGTCCGAAATCCGAAATAAGCACGAATGACAAAAACCTCAAATTCGAAACAGGGCATCCGTCGGGCGACAGCGTTTCGATCATTGGGATTTTGTGCTTTGGATTCGTTTCGGATTTCTAATCTCTTGAAGGAAGCCAAGCTATTCAGCCGGAACACTTGAGACAACTGTTGGAGCAGGTCAAAGGCGGGCAGGTCGAAATCGATGAGGCGATGGACCGGCTGCGGCACTTGCCGTTCGAGGACTTGGGATTCGCGCGGGTAGACCATCATCGGCAGCTTCGCAAGGGGTTTCCGGAAGTGATCTTCTGCCCCGGCAAGACCACCGAGCAGATCATCCGCATCTTCGAGTCGCTCGCGGCGCGGGGCAACAACGTTTTGGCGACACGGGCAAAGGTGGAGAGCTTCGAAGCCCTTGCCAAGACGGGCAAGTTCCCCAACGTCCGATATGATGAGCTGGCCCGCACGATCATCCTGGAGCAGAGAGAGCTGCCGGCTTCGAAGAGCGTTCTGCCCATCGTCACAGCCGGTACGGCGGATCTGCCCGTGGCGATGGAGGCCAAGGTCACCGCCGAGATCATGGGCCAGCGGACCGAATTGGTTTGCGACGTGGGCGTCGCCGGCCTGCACCGGCTGCTGGAGCACGTGCCCAGGCTGAACGAGGCCAACGTGCTGATCGTCGTGGCCGGCATGGAAGGCGCGCTGGCAAGCGTCGTGGGCGGGCTCGTGAGCTGCCCGGTCATCGCCGTGCCGACCAGCATCGGCTACGGTGCGAACTTCCAGGGAATCGCGGCCCTGCTGAGCATGCTCAATAGTTGCGCATCGGGCGTCACGGTCGTGAACATCGACAACGGATTCTCCGCCGCAGTCACCGCGACGATCATCAATCGCAAGATCGAGCGGACCCAGTGAGCGAAGACAAATCCGAAATTCAAAATCCGAAACAAGCACGAATGACCAAAACGTAGAATTCAAAACGGCTCATCCGATGGGCGGCAGCGTTTCGGTCGTTTGGGTTTTGTGCTTGGGATTTGTTTCGGATTTCGGGCTTCGGATTTCGGATTTCGAGCCCGGTGGAACATGGAACTGAATATGGAAATCGTTGAGACTACTCCGAGGCTTCCGTCACGACCGACAGACAGCCATAAGGGCACGTTCGGGCGGGTGCTCATCGTCGCCGGCAGTGTGGGCATGACCGGGGCCGCGGCGCTGGCTGGCCGTTCGGCACTACGGGCCGGCGCAGGACTTGTACGCCTTGCCACCGCGCGGAGCGTCTTGCCCATCGTGGCGGCCATCGAACCCTGCTACACCACGATTCCTCTGGCCGAGGACGGCGAAGGCCGAATCTCGGGCAAGGCCCTCGGCGCAATCCTCGATGCGGCGGCAGACAACGATGTCGTCGCCATTGGCCCCGGCCTGGGCCAGAGCGCCGGTCTGCGATCCATCGTCGAAGCCCTCGTGCGGCAGGGGAATCTGCGATTGGCCATCGACGGGGACGGCCTGAACAATCTCAGCAAGCTCTCCGGCTGGCCGAAGAAACGCGTGGCGGACCTCGTCCTCACACCACATCCCGGCGAGATGAAGCGGCTGTGGTCGGGACTGTTCCGCGACCAGATGCCGGCAGAGCGGCAACAGATCGCCGCGAGAGTGGCTCAAACGACGGGGGCCGTTGTCGCCCTCAAGGGCGCAGGCACGGTCGTCACGGACGGGGAGCGGATCTACCTCAACGCAACCGGCAATCCAGGCATGGCCACCGCCGGCTCGGGCGACGTGCTGACCGGCGTGGTCGCGGCCTTGATGGGCCAGGGCCTGAGCAGTCTCGACGCGACTATCCTGGGCGTGTATCTCCACGGCTTGGCCGGCGACATCGCGGCGGACCGGCTCGGCCAGATCAGCCTGACGGCAACCGACATCGCCGAGGCCCTGCCGGAGGCGTTCAAGGCCCATGGGGTCGGATGAACCCGTGTGTCCGCCCGGCAAACGAGGATTTTGTTGCAGTCGATGATGACCGGGCTATAATGCCCGTCCGTGTGTGTCG
>ENA-UPTA01003926-UPTA01003926.1-activated-sludge-metagenome-genome-assembly--contig:-NODE-3926-length-14316-cov-6.498703_pt1 | contig 14316 bp, 10 predicted proteins | sample MGYA00238184_ERZ773361 | MGnify/ENA primary metagenome ERZ773361 (study PRJEB29100, sample SAMN05720205) | activated sludge metagenome | isolation source: anaerobic digester from wastewater...
CAACTTAACCAGTGGTCCAAATTTCGGGGAGTATTATAGATTGCGTTAGAAGAACTGGGAAATTTGTACACTTTCTGAGCAAAAATACTGGTAGAAATCAAGCAGATTGCGAAAATTGAAAGGATGATTTTTTTCATAGTTTAGTTTTAATAAGTGAAACCTAGGTTTAATACAAATTTAATGATATTTATGATTAATAAACAAATTTTTAAAATAAAAGTTCAGATTTTCAAAAAACTTCTAAAACAAAAATATAATAAACTTGTTGCAACTATTGTACCAAAAACGGACCAATTTTTCAATTAACAGATATACAATGCATTGTGAAAACCTAACGAGTTCGAAATTTGTGTATTAATGTATTATTCCTGCACAATATCTACAAAAACAGAGGTGAGGTAAACTGAAGTATCAACTTCAGTAAGATTTTTCCCGAATACTTTTAAGTAATATGTGCCTGTACTTATATTTTCCGGTACAGGAACTGCAAACTCGCAATACGCTCCCGATAGACTGCCACTGCGTATTATAGCGTTGCCTGAAGTAATGTTCGATCCTGCTTCAGTGTTGAAACTATAAGTTATTGTGTTAACCTGTGGTTGGTCAATGGCAAAATCAACGGTACTATCATTGCTTGGGTTAATGAATATGTGATTGTTTTCTGTAATACTATCGAGAGGGGAAATATAATTCATGGGTGCCACATCGTAGCAGGTTACAGTAACACACGAGTGGCTTATTAAAGATGTCAATGCAATTATGGCAGCTCCGGTTTTAATTTTTAGGTTCAGGGCTTTTCTGTTCCTGCCTTTCGATGTGTAAACCCAAATACACGCAGCCAAGAAGGCAACCCCGATAATACCGGCTATTAGGTATGAAACGGTTTTTTTCATGCTTAATATTTGATGCAAGTTACAAAATATTTAATTTTACTCTGATAATTATAATAATATTCATGTTGAGCGAAGATTTGTTACAGTTTGTTTGGCAGCATAGGTACTGGGATCACCGGTACAACACGCTGACCAATGGTGCTGATTTCGAAGTCATTGACACCGGTGCACCGAATTACGATTCCGGACCTGATTTCTTCAATGCGAAGATAAAGGTTGGAAATACGGTTTGGGCAGGTAATGTCGAAATTCACACCAGTTCATCGCAGTGGTTCCGTCATAATCACCATCTTGATAAAGCATACGATAATGTTGTTTTGCATGTGGTGTACAAACACGACAGGGAGGTAACAACGGGTAATGGTATGTTGCTTCCAGTTTTCGAGATGAAGATACCTGAATACATTTTGGGAACCTATGCATTTCTTTTAAAACAGCCTGATTGGCCGGCATGCAGTGCCATGATCAGTTCAGCAGAAAATGAAATGGTACGTTTCTGGTTGAATCGTTGTGCTGTTGAAAGGCTTGAAAGTAAAGTCGGACTTATGTATCAGCGTTTTCGTCAATTCAACAACGATTGGGAAGCGCTTTGGTTGAGTCAGCTGGGCGAAGCAATGGGATGTAAAGTGAACAAGGAGCCTTTTGGGTTGCTGATGCAGAGAACTCCTCTGAAACTGCTGCAGAAATATTCACACGACCTGTTTTCACTCGAAGCTTTATTGTTTGGGCAAGCAGGCTTACTCGATGATATTGAGCACGACGATTATTCTGTACGCCTTAAAACAGAATACGATTTCATTAAGAAAAAATTTGGTTTGCAAGGGTTGCCGGGCTACCTCTGGAAATTTGCACGTATGCGACCCGGTAACTTCCCAACTTTGCGCCTGGCCCAATTTGCTGCACTGGTGCATAAACACCCTGCAATGGTAACCGAAATGCTTGAAATGAAAAACTATAACCACATTTCGTCGTTCTTTTCGGCTGAAGTTTCCGAATATTGGCATACACATTTCCGTTTTGGTGCACATGTCAAACATAGCTTCCGTTACTTGGGGAGCACCGCAGTCGACCTTATTCTTATTAATGTAGTCGTTCCGTTTCTGTTTTTTTATGGCAAGTATAACGATTCGGAGGAACATGCTGAGCTGGCTCTTGATTGGTTGTCGCAGACCAAGGCAGAAAACAATACCTTTATTCGTCGTTGGTCAGAGCTGGGTATTAAACCTGCAAATGCATTAGAATCGCAGGCATTGTTGCACCTGCGCGAGAATTTCTGTTTACGGCACCGCTGTCCGCAATGTAACTTAGGAAACATCTTTCTTACTTCTGGGCATAAAAATTAACAAATGCCTTTAGCAATGATTCATTTGCAATCAATATTAATCACTTATGATATTTGTAAATGCTAACATATTTTTATCACTAATTTTTTGATACTTTTATAAATATGGTTAATTTTATGTCATAAACCAAAACCACAACACCATGAAAGAGCAAGTTGATTACTATTTTATTTCCAAAATTACCATTAACGATATTCTTAACACTGGCAGAACCATAAAGGGCTTTGCTTACCTTACAAAAAAGTACTTGTTTGTAATGCCCGAGAGGGTGGAAGATATGGGAGGAGTCATCGGAAAGATGTGCTTCGACTTGCCCAAATTCAAAGAACTGCTTACAAAAATTAATGAAGTTGAACCGGGTTTGTTCGAAATTAGTATGATGGAAATAGTTCCCCCCGAATATGTGATGCCTTTGTCAAATTTCGACAAGTTTGAGGTGAATGTTGGCTTTTTCATTTTCGGAGGATTGAGCTTTAAAGTTAAAGGAAAAAAGTTGCAATCGGCAACAATTGGTAGTGCAAAAATCCGTCAGCAGGTTAAAGATTTTATCAGTGATATAAAATTTCAGTAATTTAATACTTCTTATTTATTTCCTTACTATTAGATAATTAGATACGCTTAGTTAAATAAAATATTGAAATAAGTTCCAAGCGATAAGTTCCATTTCATTTTCACAGCCGGATATCCTTTAATGATGGGGATGCTGACATTGTATTTTTTTGTCAGTTTATAAAAGAACGAACTTTGCAAGGCCTTGTTTTTGGGGATATTATTCCTGCGCCATTCTTCATTAACCCAGTGAATGACGTACCACCCGGCAGGTGGATCAAAGCCCCGAATCAGTAGCTTTCGTATCAGATTCCAGCTGTCAGGGTTCGAAATATCTTTGATATATTTTTCTAAGCCAAGCAAAAAAACGTTATCGCAGAGAATTTGAATTGGCAGATGCCAGTCGGTGTTTTCAGAGCTTACCAAACTGCTTGCCTGCTCAAAACATAATTGCATTAATTTTGAGCCTTTAGGGCACTTCATTACGTTACCGACAAGCGGAAGCGACTGGTGGGTTCTAAAAACATATTCATCTTCAAAATCAAGCGGTTTCAGGCATGTAACATCCATGTCGGACCACCAGCTGCCATGTAAATACAACAGCTTATATCTGAAAATGTCGGAGAACCCTGCGTAACTTCCCTTTCCGTGCCCAAATTGATTGGAGTATTTATACTTGAAAATGTTTTCCCGAGGAATAATGTCATTGGCATTATGGAGTATACAGCCTTGGGGCAAAACGGACGATAAACTGTCGTAAGCCCATAAATGAAATTCGTGCCCGTTATCGGTAAACGATTGAATTGTAAGCAGCTCTGTTGACGATAGTGCATTACCTATCCATAGTCCGTGTACTATTTTATTATCAGCAGATAGCATTGTGTCCATTATAAATCAATGTTCCACCAGTCGTCTTTCTCAATTACTAACGGAACATCCTGAATGCGAATACCTATATCTTTCGAAGCTTTAATATTCAGGCAGTCTTTGAAAATAATGAGCTCAATATCGGTGTGTCTGAAACTGATTTTACATTTAATACTATGCCAGTGCTCCGGTAGAGCTGGGTTTATCGAAAGAGTATTCCCTTTAAGTTTAATTCCTGCAAATGAATTGAGCAGAAGCAATACCGATCCTGACATTGCGCCTGTGTGTATCCCTTCACCGGTAGTCCCGCCCTGTATATCGGTATAGTCGCTTTCGAGAGAAGTTTTAAAAAGCTGCCACGCCAACGATTGCATTCCCAATTCAGATGCAAGTTGCGAATGAACAACACTGCTGAGGGTGGAGCCATGCGTACATCTGCTGTAATAATACTCAAAGCTATGTTGTATAGCTTCACGGCTGAAATCAAGCGAATGGTCTTCGGCTATTTCGCTGAGCTCATTCTGATTCAACAGGTAGAAGGCCATTAGTGTGTCGGCTTGTTTTGTGAGCTTAAATGAGTCGGGCGATTTCCCTTCTGCTTTTAAAATTCTGTCGAGCCTGCCAATGTTTCCGTATTTTTCAGTGTAGCTTTGCCAGTTAAGTTCTTCAAGTTGATTGAATCCTGCGAATTGTTCAAGAATTTTATTGTCAATAACAGGAATGTTAAGTTTTGTACTAATATTTTGCCATTCGTCAAGCTCAAAGAATTCAAGCCCGATTCTTTCGAAAACATCTTTCAGTTTGTCGCCAAGCGAGGATGTAAGTTTCAGGGTTTTATTCCATAACCACACGCACATAATATTGGTATATGCGTTATCGGTAACACCTCCTTCAGGATTGTCGGGGTATTTCTCATGAAATTCATCGGGACCCATAATATTGTATACATGGAATTTTTTATCTGTACCCAATTCTGTTGCTGATGCCCAAAAACGACAAATTTCGTAAAGCATTTCCATACCCGATGTACACATGAATGCTTTGTCGCCGGTGTTTTCGTAATATCTTACTATATTGAGTGCAATTGCAAGCGATACGTGGCGCTGCAGTGAGCTATAATCGGGATCCCATTGTCCGGAAACAGGGTTAAAGTGAATTATCTGTGTCTGTTCATTTCCATTGCCTGCGCTTTGCCAGGGAAACATAGCCCCGCGATATCCGTTTTCTTTTGTATTTCTTCGTGCAGCATCCAACCGATTATAGCGGTACTGAAGCACCGAGCGTGTAACCTCAGGGAAATGGACATTATAGAAAGGCAAAATAAAAACTTCATCCCAGAAAATATGTCCCCTGTAAGCTTCGCCATGCAAACCTCTTGCAGGAATTCCAACATCAATCTTTGATGTATGCTCCGAAGCAGTAACTAAAAGATGATAGGTGTTTAAGCGAACTAGTTTCTGCGACTTTCTATCACCTTCAATTTGAATATCGGTTATATTCCAGATTTTATGCCATGCTTTTCGGCTCCTTAGTGCCAATACTTCGAAATCACTGTCTTTGGAGAGCTCCTTTTTGGCATATTCCAGTGTTTTCTGATGTGTTTGACTATTGACGAGGGCTACGGTTTTCTGAATTACAAAGTCCTGATTTGGTTTAATATCATCGCTCACTACTGCAGTGATTTTATCCTCACCGTTAATATAATCCAAATTACAATTGTGGTTTGGTACACTTACATGGGCAATCAGGGAAATTTCAGTTGCTGAATTGCTCGTGCTACATGTAAGCCAGTGTTGAGCACCTTTATGGCCGGTATGAACATTGGCAAGGTGTTTCTGATTCAGTTCTCGGTATCTTTCAACACCGTCATTAATGTGTGAAGCACTGAGCGAAGTGCAAATACTTATTCGCGCCTCATAGTTCAGCGGTGTTACAGAGTGCTCCAGAGCAGCAATATGGCAGTTGTCCATACTTGCAAAACGTATGGTCTCAAGCATGGTTTGTCTACCCTGTTTATCTTCAATCAGCATCCAACCACTCAGAAACCCTGTGCGGAAATCGAGTCGCCGTTCAATATCAATAATTTTAACATCTTCGGGCTGTATCCACTGCTCATCATCAATTCGGAAAGTAGTAAAAATCCAATCCGGGCAATTAACGAAATCTTCGTTGTAAATGGTTTTCCCAGAAATAACTGAGGGAAGGGTGTTATATACACCGGACATGTAAGTGGCAGGGTAGTGGTGTTTACCTGCAATGGCTTCACACATAGAGCCCCTCGATGCAAAATATCCGTTTCCAACCGTCAGTAGCGACTCTCTGTGCTTCTGCTTTTTAGGTACAAAATCGTTGAACTTAATGCACCAGTTATCTTCATTGAGGCCAGTTTCAAACCAAGTATTTAAAGTTTCAATTCCCAATTCTTCCAGATCGCTCACAACAATATCGGCACCACTCGATTTGAGTTCCCGATGATTGTTATGCCTTGCAATACCAACTACCAATCCGAAATTTCCGTTTTTTGCTGCTTCAACGCCACTCACAGCATCTTCGACCACAATGCATCTGCTGGGTTCGGCACCCAGTTTTTCGCATGCAGTTATAAAAATATCAGGGCAAGGTTTTCCTTGAAGTCCATACTTTTCGGAATAAACACCATCAACCGAAGCTTGAAAAAATTTGCTGAGCCCCTGTTTTTTTAAAATTGGGTTACAATTCTTGCTTGATGAAGCAACCGCGATTTTAATGTCGTGAGCAATCAGGTTTTCGATAAAAGAAACTGTAGAGCTAAAAACTTGAACTCCTTTCGATTTCAACAATGCATTGAATTCTTTATTCTTAAGGTTCCCGATGGCACAATAGGTTGTCATACCCTCAATGTCGGAACTATTACCTTGCTCAAGGAAAATATTGCGCGATTCCAGGAATGACCTCACTCCTTCATATCGCGGCTTTCCATCCACGTAATTCAGGTAATCGGTTTGTATCGAAAACGGTTTTGTATTTTTTGTACTATCTTGGCTATACAGTGCAAGCACTCTGTCGAATGTGTTTTTCCATGCCTCACTGTGCAACGAGGCAGTATCGGTAATTACTCCGTCGAGATCGAATATTGCCGCATCAAATCCTTTAATTATCATTTATTTTAGGCTAATTCATTTAAGCGACTAATATAAAGTTTTTTTGGAACATGAAACAAAATGTTTAGGAAACATTAAGATTGATATCCATTTAATCAGTTAAAATTGCAGTTCTAGTTACCATTCTTGTGTTTCCGATGAAATCTCATACTTTCATTAAGTGAATGCACTTTAATAACATGGTTTTGCTTTAATTCCCCTGTGGTTGGCAAGGCGGTTACTAAACGCTTTTCCCCCGGCATCAGGTCGAAGTAATTGTCGGAAAAAACAAGATTATCGGCTTTGAGTGCCACCCAACGGGACAGTTTATCCGATTCTATTTGAAGAATAATGCTGTCTCCTGATTGGTTCTGGCTGATTTTTATGTTTGACTCCGGAAGCTTGAGCAGGTTGTCACGCTCGAAGAAAAAAGCACGGCTACACAACAATTGCTCATTGTTATAAACTTTGATTCTCAAATAATTGTCTTTTGTTTTCAGTGTGCTGAAAATCGAGTTTTGTGTCGAGATTATTGCAGCGGCTTCGCCTCCGATGATTGTTACTCTTACCGTTGCCTGTGCTATGTGCGTTCCCGAAAAATCACAAATTTCTATCTCAGCACGTGCATCCAGAATGTCCTGGTGGTCGCTGAATATGTAAAACACATGGAAATTCTCCTTGGGGCGATAGCAAAGGCTGAATTCGCCAAACATGCGTTTAGCAGTATAATATACTGCTTTGGGGTTCAGGCAATAATCAACTGCTGACCATGATATTGAAGGCCAGCAATCGTTATACTGCCAAAAAAGGCTTCCCATACAATGTGGTGCTGCCGAAAAATGCGCATCGAAGGCTGTCTGCATTGCAGTGGCTTGCAGCACCTGGCTCATATAAACATACTCTTCGAATGATGTTGGTTTATACAGGTATTTCAGCATACCTCTTTCAATGTTCTCAAAGCCATACGGATGTTTCTGATGGTTGGCAACCAAAGGGTTGTCAATATTCAGGTCGGAGCTGTCTGCGAAATTTTTGAGGCATTCAACCGAGGGCATAGCCTGGAATCCAAATTCACTCATAAAACGCCCGGTTTTTTCGTAATACATTTCGAAATCTTCTTTGCCCCACCATACACCCCAATAATGGGCATCGCCATGGGTATTGTTTTCGGGATGCCCCCAGCCGAACATGGGTGAACTTGGCCAATAGCTTCGTAAGCCGTCGTTCTGCTCAACGATCTCGGGCAAGAGTTTTTCGAAGAGATAGCGGTTGCTGTGCCAAATTGATGCCGAGTCGGTGCTGTTGTATCCCAACGATTGTTGCCACCCCCAGTCGTTCCATCCGTTGCTTACTTCGTTGTTGCCACACCATAGCACGAGGCAGGGGTGGTGCCGTAAGCGCTGAACCTGGGAGTTTGCCTCTGCTTCTACATTCTTCTGAAAATTTTCGTCGCCCGGATAGACCGCACAGGCAAATATAAAATCCTGCCAAACCATGATTCCGAGCGAATCGCAAATTTCATAAAATGCATCGTCTTCGTAATAGCCGCCGCCCCAAATACGGAGCATATTGAATCTTGCATCATGCGCCATAGTAAGCAATTTTCTGTATTTGTCCCTGCTCACACTACCCGGAAAGCTTTCCATGGGTATCCAATTTGCTCCTTTGGCAAACACAGGTTTCCCATTCAATTCAAAATAAAAATTCTGACCGATACTGTCAGTCTCGCTTATAAGTTTTGCAGTCCGGATACCACTTATACAGCAGGCTGTGTCTGTTAGCCTGCCAGACTGTAGCTCTGTGCGAAACTGTGCCATGTTTGCTTTGCCCCGTCCATTGCATTGCCATAAATCCGGTTTCTCGATACTGAATTCCGTTTTCAATTCGTTTCTGCCTTTGCGGAGGGATACTTTTTTATTGATTAAAAGTTGCTGGTTGTTTTCTGAATACAATCTCAAATAAGCCTGTTGGTCAGTATCGCTTTCTACGATGATGTTGGCTTGAATGACGGCTTCATTATTGTTCGCATTCAAAGTTAGGATACTAAAATTTTCGATTCGAAACGATTTCCATGAACGCAAGTACACCGGTTTCCATATCCCACAAGTTTCGTATTTCGGGCCCCAGTCCCAGCCGGAATGGTAAGGAGCTTTTCGGGTGAAAACGCGGTTGTCAGGTAGTTTGTATTTAAGAGCCGAGGCCATACTGTCGTTGTATTGGTTAACGGGAAGAAAAACGACTTCAAGTGTATTGCTCCCTTCATGAATCATGTTCTCAACATTGAATACCCACTTGCGGAACATGTTATCAGTTTCAGCAATTTTTATCCCGTTTACAAGAATGTTGCTGCGGGTATCTAGACCTTCAAAAACAAGCTCGTTATGCTGTGCTAACTGGTCTCTGGTAACAGTAAAATTCGTAGTGTAATGCCACGATTGTTGCCCAATCCATTGCAGGTTCTTTTCGTTGTCGCCAAAAAATGGATCGTCAATGAGCTTATTGGCGAACAAGTCGCTGTGAATATTTCCCGGAATGCTTGCAGGGTAATACTTCTCATTAAATAAAAACTGCCATTCACCACTGAACAATACTTTTTCTGAAGTGTAAACAGGTCTGCGCTTGCATGAAGTATTTAAAACTGCAATAGTGCATAGTATTGTGTAAAAGATTATTTTAGCAAATCGATTCATTAAACTAATTGTATGAATAAAATACTTTGCGTTCTAATTGGTATTGCATTTACCATAGGTTCATGTCAAAATAATCATGCTAAATTTACGGAGATAAATATAATTCCGCAACCCGAAAAAGCAGATTTATCGGGTTCAAGCTACTTTGTCAATAAAAAAACATCTATTTCTTTCGACCAAAATGATGCAAACCTGTTGAGAGCAGCCCTTCGTTTACAGGAAATACTTGAGAAACCTCTCGGGGTAAAAGTCGGAATGAATGTTTCTGAGAAGAAACATAATGCAAACAGCATTAAACTTTCTATTGATGGCAATATGGCCGACGAAGCGTATGTTTTATCGGTCTGTAGCGATTATGTGGAAATTATTGGGGGGACTGCCCGTGGTGTTTATTGGGGTATACAGACGCTGCGTCAGATGATGCCTGAAAATGTTGAAAAGGATTCAGTTGTTGATAATTTCGAAATACCTTGTGCCGTGATTTACGATGCTCCAGTTTTCAGCTACAGGGGAATGCATCTTGATGTGTGCAGGCATTTTTTCCGCGTTGCAGAAGTTAAGAATTATATCGACCTTCTGGCGATGCATAAATTCAATACTTTTCACTGGCATCTGACCGATGATCAAGGCTGGCGCATCGAAATAAAAAAGTATCCAGAACTTACTCAAGTAGGTGCATGGCGCGATGAGACCGTCATTGGCCGTAATACTGGCAAATATGACAGCATTCGTTATGGCGGTTATTTTACACAGGACGAAGTGAAAGAAGTCGTAAAGTATGCCGAAGATCGTTTTATTACCGTTATTCCCGAAATCGAAATGCCCGGTCATGCTTTAGCTGCAATTACATCATATCCGGAACTGGGATGCACCGGAGGTCCTTATAAAGTGGCTACTCTCTGGGGTGTTTTCGATGACGTATTTTGTGCCGGAAACGATAAAACTTTTGAATTTTTTCAAGGAGTTATTGATGAAGTATGCGAAATGTTTCCAAACTCGCCCTATATCCACATCGGGGGGGATGAGTGCCCAAAGGGAGCATGGGAAAAATGCCCGAAATGTCAAGCACGTATCAAATCGGAACAACTACACGATGAACACGCTTTACAAAGTTATTTTATCACACGAATGGAGAAATACATCAACTCAAAGGGTAAGCGAATTATTGGCTGGGACGAAATTCTCGAAGGTGGTTTGGCTCCTGATGCCACAGTGATGAGCTGGCGAGGGGAGCAGGGAGGTATTGAATCTGCCCGGCTTGGCCATGATGTGATTATGACTCCGAATCCGATTTGTTATTTCGACCATTATCAAAGCAAGGACACCGAAAAAGAACCACTAGCGTTCGGTGGTTTTTCTGACTGCGCCAAAATATATGCATGGAACCCTGTACCTGATAGTCTGACCAAAGCACAATCAGTACACATTCTAGGTGCTCAGGCAAATTTATGGACTGAATATATTACTAATTTCAGCCATGCTCAATATATGGTACTACCAAGAATGGCAGCTCTTAGCGAAGTTCTCTGGTGTAAACAGAAACCCGGGTATAACGACTTTGTCAGAAGGCTGCAGTTTTTATTTAAGCGTTACGACGCTGCCGGCTACAATTATGCCAAGCATCTGAAACAATAAATAAGTTTAGTCTACAAATTCATCACCGATTTCAATAGGCTGCTCATTTCTGACTGCATAGCAGCAGCTTCGATAGCAGCAGCTTTTGCAAAATCGCGCGTATTGTTTGCAAAAATGATATTCCGCGATGAGTTTACCAACAAACCACAGGATTTGTTCAGACCATATTCAGCAACTTCCTTCAAGCTTCCGCCCTGAGCTCCGACACCAGGGACCAGTAGGAAATGCTCGGGAACGATCTTCCTGATACCTTGCAACATCTGTGCGCGTGTTGCACCAACAACATACATCATATTGTTTTTATTTCCCCATTGCTGAGAAACAGTCAATACATGTTCATACAATGTTGATCCTTTATCGTTTAAGTACTGGAAATCGTCGGCACCTTTATTCGATGTTAGTGCAAGTAAAATAACCCATTTGTTATGGTAACTCAGGAAAGGCGAAACGGAGTCTTCGCCCATATAAGGAGCAACAGTAACTGCGTCTACCCTTAGATTTTCGAAAAATGCGCGGGCATACAACCCGGAGGTATTCCCAATGTCACCACGCTTGGCATCAGCAATAATAAATATTTCGGGGTAGTGTTCCCTGATATAAGCAATTGTCTTGTCAAGGCAAATCCAACCTTCAACACCTATACTTTCGTAGAAAGCAAGATTGGGTTTAAAAGCAACGGAAAAAGGTGCTGTGGCATCGATAATAGCTTTATTGAATTCAAACACAGGTTCCTTCTCCTGAAGAAGATGTTGTGGTATTTTTTTTATATCGCTATCGAGTCCAACGCATAAGAAGCTTCTTTTTTTTAGTATTTGCTCGAAAATTTGTTCGAAATTCATAAGAGGTATTTTTGATGTTAATTTTCACCGGATTCTTTCAGTCTCTCTGCATTTTCAGCCATATTCAGCTGGTCGATCATTCCCTGAATGTCTCCGTCCATAATAGCAGGAAGGTTGTAGAGTGTCAACCCGATACGATGATCGGTCACCCTGCCCTGAGGATAATTGTAGGTTCGTATTTTTGCAGATCTGTCACCTGTCGATACCATTGTTTTGCGCTTGCTTGCAATAGAGTCGAGATACTTTTGGTATTCCAGATTATACAGTCGGGTGCGTAGTTCTTTCATCGCCTTTTCGAGGTTTTTCATTTTTGATTTTTCATCCTGACAAATAACCACAACACCGGTTGGAATGTGCGTAAGCCTTACTGCAGAATACGTTGTGTTCACACTTTGCCCTCCCGGCCCTGATGAACAGAATTCATCCCGTTTAATATCAGCAGGGTTGAGCTGAATATCGACCTCTTCAGCCTCGGGGAGAACTGCAACTGAAGCTGCCGAAGTGTGTACACGCCCCTGTGTTTCGGTTTGGGGAACCCGCTGTACACGATGCACCCCTGATTCATATTTTAAAACGCCATACACACCATCTCCGTTCACACTTGCGACAATTTCCTTGAAGCCACCCTGTGTCCCTTCTGTTACACGAGCTATCTCAATCCTCCATCCCTTTATTTCACAGAATTTTGAGTACATCCGAAATAAATCGCCAGCAAAAATACTGGCTTCATCACCCCCTGTGCCGGCACGAATCTCAAGAATGGCATTTTTATCGTCTTCTGGGTCTTTGGGGATTAGCATAAGCCTGATTTTTTCCTCCATCGGTTCCACCTTCCATAACAAGCCGTCGAGTTCTTCTTTTGCCATTTCTCTCATTTCTTCGTCTTTTTCTACAGAAAGTATTTTTTTTGCATCGTCAATATTCGATAGAATGTTTTTATATTCATCGAAGGCAGCAATAATGGGGGTGAGGTCTTTATATTCCTTATTCAGCTTTATATATTTTTCCAAATCCGACATTACCGAAGGGTCTGCCAGCAGTTTTTTTACTTCTTCATAGCGTTTTTTTACTCCTTCGAGCTTTTCAATCATCAGGTTCTCTGCCATAAATCAATATAAATTAATAGGTAAAAATTCCGTTTTCTGTTTCGATAATTACACTCTTTGTATTGCTTCTCTCACAATGTCCAACTATTTGCGCTTCAATTTCAAAGGCTTTGCTGATAGAAATTATTTCATCAGCAATGTTTTCACTGGTATAAATCTCGAAACGATGCCCCATATTGAAAACACGGTACATTTCGCGCCAGTCGGTACCGGCCGATTGCTGTATCATTCTGAAAAGAGGAGGGATGCTGAACATGTTATTTTTAACTACACTCAGGTTTTCAATAAAATTCAAAATCTTTGTTTGTGCTCCCCCTGAGCAATGAATCAGGCCGTGTATTTCACTCCTCATGTTTTGCAGTATCTCTTTTATAACAGGGGCATAAGTTCTTGTTGGGGAAAGTACCAGTTTCCCAGCGTCGAGACCTGTGTTTTCAATAACATCGGTAAGCCTGTGCACTCCGCAATACACCAGGTTTTTTTCAATAGCGTTATCGTAGCTTTCGGGGTACTTATCAGCAAGGTAGTTAGCAAACACATCGTGCCGCGCCGATGTAAGTCCGTTGCTGCCCATGCCTCCGTTATATACGTTTTCGTAAACAGCTTTTCCCGACGAAGATAAACCAATGACAACATCTCCGGGAACAATTCCCTCATTCGAAATTATATCTCTTACCGGCATACGTGCTACTACGGTTGAATCAACGACTATTGTTCGTACCAGATCACCGATGTCGGCAGTTTCCCCGCCGGTAAGTCGGATGTCGATACCCAGTCGTCGGTATTCATCGCAGAGTTCCTCAGTGCCTTCGATGAGGGCAGAAATTACTTCACCGGGTATTAGTTTTTTATTCCTTCCTATGGTTGATGATAACAGAATAGGCACATGGGTAGCTCCAACACAAATCACATCATCGATATTCATTACAATAGAGTCCTGCGCAATGCCTTTCCAAACACTCATGTCGCCCGTTTCGCGCCAATACAAATATGCCAGCGATGACTTAGTTCCTGCTCCGTCAGCGTGCATGATATTGCAGAAAGCGTCGTCACCACCAAGGTAATCAGGGATAATTTTGCAAAATGCTTTTGGGAAAACCCCTTTATCGAGGTTTTTTATTGCATTGTGAACATCTTCCTTACCTGCCGACACTCCGCGTTGAGAGTAGCGTTCCTGATTTTCCATTGTATTTGATTTGGCGCACAAAATTAATAAATTAACTTGGTAATAAAAATAGTGCCTGAGTTAAGAAAACGCAGGCACTATAATGCTTT
>ENA-UPTA01003928-UPTA01003928.1-activated-sludge-metagenome-genome-assembly--contig:-NODE-3928-length-14314-cov-6.216214_pt1 | contig 14314 bp, 10 predicted proteins | sample MGYA00238184_ERZ773361 | MGnify/ENA primary metagenome ERZ773361 (study PRJEB29100, sample SAMN05720205) | activated sludge metagenome | isolation source: anaerobic digester from wastewater...
CGGAGGGGATCTACCACGGAGGCCCCCCGCTTTCGCAGGGGCAAGTGTGTCTGCGGTTCCATGGGTCGGGTCTCGTGGCTCGTGACTCGCAAGAAGAGCGGCGGGCGGAGCCCGCCCTGCCGCTGTCGCCCTGCACGGTGGCGCCCTTCGATGACTGTGGGGTGGTTTGGCTGCGTGTGGTCTGACACCTTGTGGCAGATAGGCCGGAACAGGCGGGGCGGGGGCTGCGTAAGCTTAGCATGCGAAGGGAGGTGCGCATTCAGCTTGGCAGCGGGAATCCGTGTTGATAGTGCAGTCCGGCGGGGTATTATGGAGCCGAAGGAGTCTCAAGCGTGAAGTTTCTGGTGTCAAGCAGGAAGAGCCGGGCGTCACTGCGAGCCGGAAAAGGCCGGTTGGCCGGGCGGGGTGTTGTGCTGGGGCGGTTTTGCCGATACAATGTTCGTGGCGCCGATGCAGTGCGGCTGACGAGGCCGCGGCAGGGGCCATTTCATCCGCTTCGGGCGGGTGTGGATTCGAGCCGGTAGATCGATATGCAATGCCAGATCTGTAATAAACGAACGGCCACCATTCACTTGACCGAGATCAACGACGGGGTCCGCAGCGAAATGCACATCTGCGAGCAGTGCGCAGCGGAGCAGGGGATGGCGGCCCAGAGCCAGTTGTCCATCAACGAGTTGCTGAACCATCTGCTGGCGGCCCAGCCCTCGGACGACGAGATGTTCGGACCGTCGGAGAAGGATCTGGCGTGCCCGAACTGCGGGTTCACGCTGGACCGGCTCCGCAAGGAGGGCACGCTCGGGTGCCCGATGGACTATAAGGTGTTTGAAGAGGGGCTGCTGCCCCTGATCGAGCGGGCCCACAACGGCAAGTCGACGCACTGCGGGAAGGTGCCGACGAAGGTGCCGAAGGATACGAAGAAGTTCGTGGAGCTGTCGCAGCTTCGCCAGCAGTTGGAGCAGGCCGTTCGCGACGAGGATTATGAGCTGGCCGCCAGCCTGCGGGATAAGATGAAGCAACTCGAATAGCAGGGACGAAGGCAGAAGGCGAAGGTAAAAGGGCCGAAGTGGGCGAAGGCGTGTGGCGAGGCGAGGGACGCGGGCCTTCTCTCCTGGACCGTCTGCCGTTCACTTGGACCGATGACTATGGAAATAAGTGAGATCAGTCAAGACATCAACAATTGGTTCAGTGGGTCGGGACCCCTGGCCGACATCGTTGTGTCCTCCCGCATTCGCCTGGCTCGCAACCTCGCCGGACATAGGTTCCCAGGCAATTGCTCCACGGAGGAAAAGGCGGAGGTGCTCGAAATCCTCAAGTCCGTGCTGTTGTCCCTCGATCTGGGCGGTCAAGTCTTCTACATCAGCGTGGACAAGGAATCCGACCTCGTCCGCAACTTCCTGGTCGAGCGGCATCTGATCAGCCGCCACCACGCCATGGCGACCGGCCCGCGGGGCGCCGTCATCGCCAAAGACGAATCCTTCACCGCCATGCTGCTCGAGGAGGACACCCTCCGGCTGCAAGTGCTCAAGTCCGGCTGCCAGCTTTCCGCCTGTGCCGAGCAGATCGACCGAATCGACACCATGATCGAAGAGCGGGTCGAATACGCCTTCAGCCCCCGCTTCGGCTACCTCACCGCCTGCCCGACCAACCTGGGCACCGGGACCCGCGTCTCCGTCATGCTGCACCTGCCCGCCCTGAAGCTCACGGGCCAGATCGACAAGTGCCTCGCCGCCGCCAAGGACATGAATCTGGCCGTCCGCGGCCTCTTTGGCGAGGGCACCGAGGCCGCCAGCGACCTCTACCAGGTCTCCAACCAGGTCTCCCTCGGCGTCAGCGAGAAGGGTATCGTCTCGGACTTCGAGAGCGTCATCATCCCCGAGATCATCGAATACGAGAAGGCCGCCCGCAAGCAGCTCCTCGCCAAGCAGGCCGACACCCTCGACGACAAGATCTCCCGCGCCATGGCCCTGCTCCAGAACGCTCACCTCATCAGCTCGCAGGAAGCCCTGTTCCTGCTCAGCCACCTGCGTCTCGGCCTGAACATGCACGAGCACATGGGGGCCTCCACGCCCGCCATCGAGCGGCTCTGCGCCCTGCGTAGCCGGGCCGCGGGCTCCGGCCAGCAGCAGAAGCTCACCATCCGCACGATCAATCGCCTCTTCATGCTCACCCTCCCGGCCCACCTCCAGCTCAACTACGGCAAGGCCCTCGACCCCACCCGCCGCGACGCGCTCCGAGCCCAGATCATCCACGACACCCTCTGCCAGCAATCGTGAGGGCGTTTCTCGTATCTTGTCGATTGCATCTCGCCTCGCCCGTGGCCCGTGCCTCGCGATCCGTCTCATTGGACTTCTCAACCGCAGAGGGCGTCAGGACCTCGCAGAGAGATGGGCCCGCAGCTCTCGAAGGGCGCCACCGTCCAGGGCAACAGCGGCAGGGCGGGCTCGGCCCGCCAGTCTTCTCGGACGGGTCACGAGCCACGAGCAACGGCCTTTGAACCGCGAAATACGCGAAGCACCCGAACGAACAGAGGGCGCAGCCCGGAGATCCGTCCACAGATTGAGCCAATTGGTGCAGGCTGAGGCCGAGTAACGATGCTTGGTTGTTCTCAAACGCGAGCGTCCGACGGTGCACGTTCCGTGCCCTTTCCTCAAGTTCCATGTTCATTGGGCCGATTTCCAGCCGATGACGGCGACAAGGTGGCAGAGTGGAGTGTGGATGTAGGCCGCACACCTGCGAGGCGATCAGGGAATCTGGGTCTCAGAGTTGACTTGGAGTACTTCAAAGGATGGAAACGACCACGCAGGTTCGTGCCGTGAGCGACCAAGCGCCAAGCCCGCAAGCGAGCGTACTATGTGGTGCGCAAACAGATCCCGAGATCATGCGGCGTTGTCGCCAAGGCTGCTCGCACGCTCTACCTCAACCGCACTTGTTGCAAGGGGTATGTGGCGCCAGATTTCACGCGGTATGCTCAATTGGCTATGGCGGTCAAAGCCGACGGTGGGTCATCACGGAAGACACTTCGAACACCTGATCCCTGAAGATAGCGCCTTACGGCGTCACTGCGAACGGCAAAACAGACGGTGGGCGGAGCCCATCCTACCGCTGTCGCCAATTCGTGTAAACGTCGCTCCTGCAGGAGGTCAGAGTGCTTCTCTGTGGCCTCTGCACTGCAAGGGCGTGACACCGAATGGCACTGCCGTGAGTTTTCGGCTTTGCGGGCACACAAACTCTTCGTGGGCATGAGAGGAACCAAGCCATGACGCCGCGGTTTTGTCAATGATGGGAGAACCGATAGTAGCCTCGCCTCTCGTTGACGGCATATCCGATGGTGTAACCCCCGCCGTTGTCCCATCGTTCTTCGAAGAATAGGTCCCCTGGGCCAAGGTATTTGATGCCCAACCATGTCCCGGACTCGTTCGGCTCCGGAATCGGCGGGATCACCCCTTTGCGCCTCAGCTCCGGCAGGCACCTGAATATGGAACGGTGCTGGCCGCCATTCAACACACGCAGAGGCATCCTTCTCTTCGCACACCATTCTTCAAATGCTCCCCGCTCGATATCGAACTCAGCCATTCAGGATTATAGCAGCGACCCAGACGACCTTTGTGCGTCCTTTCATTGAGTTACCCGCCATGCGTCATCCGCCATACATTCGAAGCGGTGTTCCGTGCGTTTCGCTCAACCGTGAGCCGGTGTATCATAGAGAAGACCCTGGTGGTCGTCCACGGCTTCTGTTGCGCCGTGGGGATCGAGCTGAATGAATGTCTCCGACTCGATGCGTGCGACATGGTGAAACGAATCATCTCGGTATCTCGACGAACGGACGTCCCGGCCTTCTATGGCCAGTGGTTCATGGGTCGGGTGCGGGAGGGGTTTGCCGGCGTGGTGCATCCTTTCGGCGGCAGACGATACGTCGTCTCGCTGAAGCCCGAGGACGTCGCGTGCCTTGTCTTCTGGTCGAAGGACTTCACGCCCTTCGTCGGGCATCTGGAGACGCTCGACCGTCTTGGCTATCGCTTCTACTTCAACTACACCGTCACGGCCGTGCCTTCGATCTTCGAGAGCGGCGTGGACAGGACCGGCGCCCTGCGGACTCTCAAACAACTCAGCGAGCGATACTCGCCCACGCATATCAACTGGCGATTCGATCCCATCGTACTGTCGAATGTCTGCGATGGCGAGTTCTATCTGAACGAATTCACGCGGCTTGCACGCAAACTGGAGGGACTCGTGGAACGATGCTACTTCAGCTTCGTGATGCCCTACCGCAAGGTCGATCGCAACTTCCGTGAGTTGGAGCAGACCACGGGCATCCGTGTGTTGCAGGAGAGCAAAGAGCACAGGATCGAACTGGCCGGCCGGCTCGCGGAGGTCGCCCAATCGCACGGCATCCGCATGTGCTCCTGTTGCGGCGAGTACCTTGTCGGCGACGCGATCCACAAGGCTCACTGTATCGACGGCTCGCTCATCGAGCAGTTGTTCCATCCACAGGGCCTGACCTGGAACGAGAAGCCCACGCGGGAAGGTTGCGGCTGCGCGGAGAGCATCGATATCGGCACGTACGACACCTGCCCCCACGGTTGCACCTACTGCTACGCCAACGCCAACAAGGCCGTCGCCAAGCGAGCCTTCGAGAGCCACGATCCCGCCAGCGCCTTCCTCGGCTTCTCCAAATCCCAATCCGACGAATGGATACGAGAATTGAGGGAGGAGACACTGCGGTGAACTCACGGGCTTCCCAGAGTTGCCTTTCGTCAGGTATTGAGAAGAAGCATCGGAAATGATATAAGATTGTCATGGCTGAAAAATCACGAGCACCGCGTAACAGGACTCTCGTTCTCTCGCCTGATGACCGAGAACGATGTTCACGAAACCTGCGCCGGGTGGGCTCGGATGTCTCGTTGCGTGAGATCCTGGACACAACGATCTGCCAGGAGTTGTCCAGTGTTCTGCCATTTCTGCCGTCCGGCGTCTTCGACTTGATTGTGGCCGACCCACCCTACAATCTGGCAAAGACCTTCAATGGCAACATCTTCAAACAGACGGATCTCGACCAATATGAGACATGGCTCGATTCCTGGCTCCCTCAAATGCAGCGACTCCTGAAACCAACAGGGTCCATCTACGTGTGCGGAGACTGGCGGTCCTCAGCGGCCATCCATCGTGTTCTCCTCAAACACTTCACGGTCAGAAATCGGATTACGTGGGAACGTGAGAAGGGACGCGGCGCAAAGATGAATTGGAAAAACAACGCGGAGGATATCTGGTTCGCCACGTGTTCGGACGACTACACCTTCAACGTCGAGGCCGTGAAACTCAAACGTCGAGTGGTTGCCCCGTACACCGACGAGCATGGAAAGCCGAAGGACTGGGAAAATAGCAGTCAGGGCAGGTATCGCATCACCCATCCTTCAAACATCTGGACAGATCTGACCGTCCCGTTCTGGTCCATGCCGGAAAACACCGACCACCCCACACAGAAACCTGAGAAACTCCTGGCAAGGATTGTCCTTGCCAGCTCGAATCCGGGTGATGCCGTCTTTGACCCTTTCCTTGGCTCAGGGACCACGTCGGTCGTCGCCAGAAAACTCCAGCGGCATTACGTTGGCATTGAGATGGATCAGGAATTCTGTTGCCTGGCAGAAAAGCGTCTGGAGATGGCCCTGACGGATCGAAGTATCCAGGGGTATACCGATGGCGTCTTCTGGGAGCGTAACACTCTGGCGGACCAGAACAACCGTCGAGGCCGAGTTCCGTCTTCTCGGGTCGAGCAATCAGATTTGTTCCATAGGCTGGCGACTGCGAAATGAGGGGGTGAAGTTGACAAGTCGGGTATTCTCAACCAGCAGATTCCACGAGATTGAAGAACGAACCAAGGAATTCCTCAATGGCCACGAGGATTTCCTTTCACCGGGCACCGCCCACAGCACTCGTGCATTTGGTGACGCCGTAGCAGAACTCCTGGGTGAGCATTTCCAGGATATCTTGGGCGACGATTGCGAGGAGTACTCCGCCAGCTTCGCACGGCGGGCAATGGCCGACTTGGCTTTCAGAGACAGAGATGGGCTTTACTATGTTGTCGACGTCAAGACACACCGGGAAGATACAAAGTTCAATATGCCCAATCTCACATCGGTGGAGCGGCTGGCACGATTCTACGAGGACGACGCGAACTATTTTGTACTGCTTCTTGTGAAGTATACTCTGGACGGCACTCATATCCGAGTCTCACAGGTCATATTCGTGCCCATTGAGTTCCTCGACTGGGAGTGCCTGACAGTAGGTGCCCTCGGATGGGGACAGATCCAGATCGCGAACTCAAACCGTATTACAGTCACGCCCCATTACTCCCGGCGACGTTGGATGCTTGATCTGTGTGATGTGATGCTGGAATTCTACCCGAAGGAAATCGCGAAGATCCAGACCCGCATTGAGTACTTCGAACGGGTCAAAGAACAATGGCTTGCGAGGTCGGAGCCATAAGAGCGTGTGTGACAAGTGGTTGTATTGGCAGTTTTCGGCCGATATGCAGGATATGGCAAGGACAGCATATCCCAGCGATTTGACGGATGAGCAGTGGAAGCTCATCGCACCCCGGATTCCCGCCCCCAAGCCGGGCGGACGGCCACGGACCGTGGACATGCGAGAAGTCATCGATGGTATCTCTTACCTGAATCGGACGGGTTGCTCCTGGCGCATGTTGCCTCATGAGTTTCCGCCTTGGGGCACGGTCCACTACTACTACCGCCGGTTTCGCATAGAAGGCGTATGGCCTCGGATTCATGACCACCTCCGCGAACAGGTTCGCCAGAAGGTGGGCCGCAAACCCACTCCCAGCGCAGCGGTTCTGGACAGCCAAACGGTCAAAACCGGAAAAGGGGGGCTCGCAGCTACGATGCCGGCAAGAAGGTAAAAGGTCGCAAACGCCATACTCTCGTGGACACGCTGGGGCTGATCTTGGCGGTGGTGGTACATGCGGCGGATATCCAAGACCGGGACGGAGGACGGCGTGTCCTCGAACGGGTGGGTACTCGTTTTCACCGACTGCGACGAATCTGGGCGGACGGAGGATATCGTGGCGCGTTTGTCCTCTGGGCCAGACAGCAGTATGGACGCGTGGTGGAGATTGTCAAACGTGGTGACCTCCATCAGTTTGTGGTTCTGCCCAGACGCTGGGTTGTCGAACGCACCTTTGCATGGTTGGGCAAGTACCGACGACTGAGCAAGGACTATGAAACGCTGCCGACGAGCAGCGAGACAATGGTGTACTTGGCGATGATCAACTTGATGATCCATCGCCTCAAACCTGGCTAAACGGACTTCTCACACACGCTCTAAGACCCTATGAATCACATCGATTCATCCGATTGATCTGAACACCGGTGCACGCCAGGTGTCTTACAGTTTCGTGCTTGGCGTCGCGGAACCCGCGAGCTTGAGGACTAATTGCTCGATGGCTACGGCGGCTTGGGTTTGGCCGGTCTTTGTGGCGTGATCGACCGCAGCCAGCTCCTCCAGGAAGGCCGCGATCTGCGAGAGCGTGGTCCGCTGGAGCTGGGCGAAGAAGCGGTCCTTGTTGTACCAGATGCGAAGCTGTCTCGCGATCTCGACCGGACTGGTCCGTTTATCGAGCAGCGCGCGGGCCTGGAACATGCGGCGCAGATGGAAGGCGAACGCCCCGACCACGCTGTACTCGGCGCTCTTGTCCTGCTCGAACATGTTGCGGAGCCGTGTGACGGCCCGGCCGGCGTCGCCACCGATGATCGCGTCGATCACCTCGAACGCGTCGTAGATCCGATGGCGGCCGATCAGCGACTCGACGTGGTCCGCGCGGATCACCTTCTCGTCGCGGGCGTACAGAACCAGTTTCTCCAGCTCGTTGTAGAGTTGGGCCAACTCCTCGCCGATCAGCTCGACGAGCATCTCCGCGGCATCTCGATTGAGCTTGATCTTGTGTTTGGCCGCGGCGTACTGCACCACGTGCTCGGGCAGCTTCCACTTGGGCGGCGCTTCCATTGTGACGAGCGAGCCGACCTTGGGCAGCATCTTGGACAGTCGCGTCCGGGCGTCCCAGCTTCCCACTGTCAGGACCAGGACCCCGGTGCCGGCAGGCTTCGCGAAGTATCGTTCGAGAATCTCCCTGTGCTTCGATACGAAGCCATCGGCCTTCTTCACGAGCACGACACGTTTGTCCGACAGGAAGGGGACTGTCCGCAGCTCGTCGAGCACCTCGGAGACGACTGCCTCGTCGCCGTCAACGCTCAGCAGCGCCGTCATTCGCTGCTGTGGGTCCAGGAGGCCATCGACCAGCTCCTGGGCCCGAGCCCCGACGAGCGATTCGTCCTTGCCTGCGATGACGTAGATGCGGTCAGCCACTGGAGATCGGTCCTATTCGTCCGATGAGTCCTATTCGTCAAATGGGACCTATAGGACGAATAGGACTCATTCCTCGCCCTGCATTCGACTACTGTCCGGCTTCGCCCTCCTCGCCTTCGAGATCTTCGGCGGCGATCTTCTCGGCGGCCACGAGCTTGTCGTCCTCTTTGAGCTTGATCAGGCGCACGCCCTGCGTGTTGCGGCCGATCGACCGGATCTCGTCGAGGCCGGTGCGGATAATCATGCCGTTGGCCGTGATCAGCATCAGGTCGTCGCCGGTTTGGACGCTCTTGAGCGAGACGACCTTCCCGTTGCGGGCGCTGGTCTTGATGTTCTTGAGACCCACACCGCCGCGAGTCTGCGGGCGGTAGTTCTCAACGCCCGTCCGCTTGCCGTAGCCCATCTCGCAGACGGTGAACAGTGCCGCCTTTTCCTCGGGAATGACCATGCCGACGACCTCGTCGTTGGGCCGCAGCTTGATGCCGCGAACGCCCCGCGAGGCCCGGCCCATCGACCGGACTTCCTTCTCGTCGAATCGGATCGTCATGCCGTCGCGCGTGCCGAGGATGATGTGGTCGTGCCCTGTGGTCAGGGCCACGCCGATCAAGGCGTCCGTCGGGTCGAGGTTGATCGCGATCACGCCCGTCGAGCGAGGATTGCCGTACTGGCTCAGTTGCGTCTTCTTGACGAGCCCGTCCTTGGTAGCCATCACCAACTCCCGCGGCGTGGCGCCTTCCTCGTCCTCAAAGCTGCTGACGGCGATGATCGAGGCGATCTGCTGGTTGCCCAGGTTCAAGAGGTTGGCGATGCTCCGCCCTTTGCTCTGGCGGCTCATGGCCGGCACGTCGTAGACCCGCAGCCAGTAGCACCGACCTCGATTCGTGAAGATCAGCAGGTAGTCGTGCGTGGAGGCGACGAACAGGTGCTTGATGAAGTCGCCCTCGCGGATGTCGGAGCCGATGACGCCCCGGCCGCCCCGGCCTTGACGCCTGTACGTGTCGATGGGCATCCGCTTGATGTAGCCGGCGTGGCTGACCGTGACGATCACATCCTCCTGGGCGATCAGGTCCTCGATCTCGATGGCCTCGAGATTGCCGGTGATCTGGGTGCGGCGCTTGTCGCCGTATTTGTCCTTGATCTCGTTGATGTCCTGGCGAATGATGCCGAGCAGGACCTTCTCGTCGGCCAGGATGGCCTCGTAGCCCTTGATCTCCTCGATCAAGGCGGCGTAATCCTTGGCCAGCTTCTCGATCTCCAGGCCGGTCAGGCGATGCAACTGCATGTTCAAGATCGCATCGGCCTGCGGACCCGTGAGGAAATGGTCGTTCTTGCTCTTGTCGCGAACGAACTCCTTGGGCAGCAGCTTGCGAAGCGTCTCGCTCTCGGCCAGCCGGAGCGGCCTCTTCATCAAATTGGTTTTGGCCGTCGGGACATCGGGGGACCTCTTGATGATCTCGATGATCTCGTCGATGTCGCTGACGGCGAGGATCAGGCCTTCGAGGATATGCGCCCGGTTGCGGGCCCGCTTCATCAGGAACCGGCTGCGACGCCGGACGACCTCTTTGCGGTGCTCGATGAAGTGGTCGAGCATCTCGCGAATCGTGAGCGTCTCGGGCCGGCTGTTGACCAGCGCGATATTGGCGATTGCGAAGGTCGTCTGCAACGGCGTGTACCGGTAGATCTTGTTCAGTGCGATCTCCGCGTCGGCGTCCTTCTTGATCTCGACGACGATCCGCAGGCCGTGCCGGTCGGACTCATCTCGAACATCCGCGACCTCCGGCAGCGACCCGTCGTGAACGCAGTCCGCGATCTTCGAGACGATGGTCGTTTTGATTACCGTGTAGGGGATTTCCGTGATGATGATCTGGTCCTTGCCCTTTTTATTGGACTCAACTTCCGCCTTGCCGCGCACTGTCAGATGACCCCGGCCGGTGGTGTAGGCGTCGATGATCCCCTTCTTGCCGCAGATGATCCCGCCGGTGGGGAAGTCCGGGCCGGGCAGGACCTTCATGATCTCCTTGAACCCGCACTTGGGATCGTCGATGATCAGCAACAGAGCGTCGCAGACCTCGCGAAGGTTGTGGGGCGGGATGTTCGTCGCCATGCCGACGGCGATGCCCGTCGAGCCGTTGACGAGTAGATTCGGGAACCGCGAGGGCAGCACGAGCGGCTCGGTCCGGGTCTCGTCGTAATTGGGGACGAAATCGACGGTATCATAGTTGATATCGGCCATCATCTCCGTGGCCGGCGCGGCCATCCGGGCCTCGGTATATCGCATGGCGGCCGGCGGATCGGCGTCGATGCTGCCGAAGTTGCCCTGCGGATCGACCAGCGGATATCGCATGTTCCACGACTGGCCCAGCCGAACGAGGGTGCCGTAGGTGGCCTGATCGCCGTGAGGGTGGTAGTTGCCCCCGGTGTCACCGACGATCTTGGCGCACTTGCGGTGGGCGCTGCGAGGTCCGAGATTCAGGTCGTTCATCGCGACGAGAATGCGGCGTTGCGAGGGCTTCAATCCATCCCGGACATCCGGCAGCGCTCGCGACACGATGACGCTCATCGCGTAGTTGAGATACGAATTCTTGAGTTCGTCAAGAATTGGCATCTCTTCAAAATGGTCTTTGGCTTGCTGTTCTGTTTCCTTCATGTTCCCTATCTTTTCTCTCTGGCAGACAGTACTCCAACCCTGCATTGAACCGCCGCCAGATCAAAGAGGTGACGCGCTCCTGCGAGGGCCGGCCACCATCCGTGGTCAGAGCCTATTCCAAAGCCCGCGACTATATGCGGAATACCCTGGAAAGTCAATGGTTATTGCGTCCCGCACCAGGGCAATCTCGGGATCTCTCGGCGTGCAGAAACCTCCGCCGGGTCTTCCCATCTATGTGTCAGAACCAGGGGGGAGCTGCTCGGTCATGCCGCCGGGGCGCCGCAGTCTTCCAGGGTCCGAAGGGCGATCTGGGTCATGAGGCTGTCGAAGTCCTCCACGGTTCTGAGCACCTGCACCATGTCGGGCAGTCGGATGATCCGCGCGATGTCCGCCAGAGCCTGGAGATGCCGTGCGGGATCCTGACCGACCGGGTCCAGCAGAATGATCAGGATGTGGGGCGGCCCGGACGCAAGGGGCACATCGAGCGGGTTTCGCGATACCCCCAGGAAGACGACCGATTCGTCCACGTAGGGGATGTGGGTGTGCAACAGGACCACGTCCTTCGTCAGTTCCACCGGCTCCTCCTGGCTGATGGTGTGCAACAGATCCGTGACGGCATGAGTGTTGGCCGTTCGTGCGCCGAAGTAGGCGGCCAGGAGTTCCCGGACCGCCTCTGCGGTCGTCTTGACATCCATTTGCAGCAGGGTCCGGCCCCGGGTGAAGGTCGAGAAGATGTAGGCGGAATCAGCGATCTTGTCCGCTGCCTGCTGGCTGTCCCATCGCTCGGCAGGCGGGATGAAGACCGAGAACGGCGCGTCCGGAAAACCTCCTGCCAAGCGGCCCGGCAGGCGGTCCAAGCTCGGCTGCCAGGCCAGCTCCCCCTTGCGGACCCCCATAAGGATGAGCCAGTCGCTCTCTTCGATCCTCTCGGCCAGACTGGCCTGGACCTGCTTCCAGGAGCGCAGGGTCTCAAAGGAGATCGGGACTGACGGTGGGGTCCGGCAGACGAACTTCTCCGCGGCCACGACCGTCTCGGCCGAGCACAGGACAAGGAGCGACGTGCCGGCCTGGCCCGCCAGGGTCTTGACGGCGGCGATCACGGACGCGAAACCCAACTGGCGCTCCGCGAAAGGCGGCAGCACCAGCACGATGCGCTGGGCCGTGTTCACCGGCCGGCGGAACCGGTTGACCATCACCAATTGCAGGCTTCGTTCGATCACGCCATCAATGGTCCGCCCGAAGATCCGCGTCGGAGAGCTCACCCGGCCATCCCAGCCCAGCAGGATCATGGAGATCCGGTTGTCCCGGCCCGCCCGGACGATGCCGGAAGTGGGATTCACATCCACGCTGGTCAGCGGAGTCACCGGAACGCCCGCGGACATGGCCCGGACGACCGTATGAGCCAGGACCTTCTCGGCCATGGCTACATCCTGCTCCACGTGACTGCCCTCCGGGACCACGCGCAGAGGGTAGAAGGGCTCGTGAGAGCCTTTCTCGCGGAGCAGCAAGGCAACGTCCAGCAGCTCTTTGGCCCCTTCGCGACCCTCGAGGGGGATCATAATCCGGTGGGGGGCCGAGGACGCGTCAAAGACGGCTTGCTCCTCGCGCAGGGCCACGTTCCTGCCCGCCCTTTCCGTGACGATCGATCCGACCAGACAGGTTACGGCGATCATCATAATCGTCCCGGTGATCACCGCCTCGGAGAACAGGCCAATGTTGTAGCCGACCAGCACCGCCGCCAAGGTGGCGGCCGCCTGGTTGACGCTCAGGCCGAAGATCAGGGCGCCTTCATCCCGGACGTATCCCAGGGCCCACTGGGAGAACCAGGCCGCGATGAACTTGGCCGCCAGCGCCACGCACGTCATGCCAATCGAAATGATCCAGGCTTCGGTCCCGGTGAACAGCAGGCTCACGTCGACCAGCATCCCCACGGACAACAGGAAAAAGGGGATGAAGATGGCGTTGCCGGTGAAGTGAATCCGGGTCATCAGGAGACTCTTCTCGGGGATCAGGCTGTTGAGGGTGAGCCCGGCGAGAAAGGCCCCGATGATCGCCTCCAGCCCGGCCAGGTGGGCCAGGTAGGAACTCGACAGGGCTATCGCCAGGACGAACACGAATTCCGTGTTCTCGTCCGTCGAGACATGACGAAAGAACCAGCGTCCGAGGCGGGGAACGAAGAACAGGACCGCGGCGATGTATACCAGCATCAAGGCAAACAGCCGCAGCCAGAACCCGGCGCTCAATTCCCCCCGACTGGCGCTGGCGATGACAGCGAGCACCAGCAGCGCCAGTGTGTCGGTGATGATCGTGCCGCCAACCGCCGTCGTCACGGAACGCGTTTTGGCCAGGCCGAGCTTGCCGACGACCGGAAACGTGACCAGCGTGTGCGAAGAGAACATGCTGGCCAGGAGAACGGCCACCGGGATCGTCATAGCGAAGACCCACACGCCCAGGATGATCCCCAGGGCCAGCGGAATCCCGAAGGTCAGCAATCCAAAGACCACCGCATGGCTCTTGTTCCGGCGCACCTGGTGCAGATCGATCTCAAGTCCGGCCAAGAACATGATGTACAACAGACCGACCGTCCCGAGCAACTGGATCGTCTGATCGCGCATGAGAATGCCAAAGCCATGAGGCCCGACCACCATCCCGGCGCCGATCAGCCCAACGATTTCGGGCAGATGAACCTTCCTCGCCAGCAGCGGGGCCGTGAGAATCAGCACCATGACACCGGCGAAAATCAGTATTGGATCGGAAAACGGCAGCATGGATCCCTTTCATTCAACTGCCCGACGGCGTGGCATCAGCCCATTCTGCCGGACGTTGAGATGATAGTGGATCGCCGGGTGGCGCACAAGTCCCTGGCGTGCCGCGCGGAACAACCAGGCCCTGCGAGATATCGTCCTGCTCAGCAAACGCAAGCGAAGTGAAAGCTGATGTCCCGGCGATCTTGTTGACTTTTTTCAACCGCAGAGGCCGCCGAGCGCCGTTGAGGCAATGGAACCGCAGATGAACGCGGATGAACGCTGATTCCCGCAACGATCATCGATCTGGTTCGTGATAGGGCCGGGAGGAGGTGGCAGCGGTTGACGTTGTTGTGTGGTGGGAACTGAGTGGGGCGACAGCGGTAGGGTGGTCGGGTTCCCAAACGCGATAATTCCCGTTTGGGGTCCCGGCTGTGCCCACCGCTCATCTTGCCATCCGGCGGGAAAGTCGGTAGTGTATAGTCAGGGCTTCAGGTTAACGAAGGTCGCTGGTTATGGTGGCGATGAACGACATTCAGGCCGTGGT
>ENA-UPTA01003932-UPTA01003932.1-activated-sludge-metagenome-genome-assembly--contig:-NODE-3932-length-14308-cov-4.372413_pt1 | contig 14308 bp, 13 predicted proteins | sample MGYA00238184_ERZ773361 | MGnify/ENA primary metagenome ERZ773361 (study PRJEB29100, sample SAMN05720205) | activated sludge metagenome | isolation source: anaerobic digester from wastewater...
CCAAGCAAAGAATCCGGCCAATTTCATCGCGATGTTTAACCAGCGCCGTAGCCACGCCCTCTAGCCAAATTTTCCTTTGGGCGATGCTGGGCGATGCAGCCATCGCTGCTTTAGCTGCTGCAATCGCACGCCGCGTCTCATCACCACCCATGCGAGCTACCTCGGCAAGCGCCTCTCCTGTTGCTGGATTAACCACCGGGAAAGTCTTGCCATTATCTGCCATGCACCAATGGCCATTGACATAGCCACCTGCCATCGGTAGCAGCGATGAAACAATCATAAGATTACATCCTCTCGAATTCGAAATACATTAACTAAGCACATCGGCCTATGAGGGTATTCGTTCTCCTGATTAGGCTCAACTCCTTGGACAACCCGGTTTTCCGGGCTATTTATAATTTATGATTCAATTTATCATCTACTTATCGAAAATGAACTGTTTTTGCATTTAGTTATCAAATACACCGTATCCACAACCTAAAGGAACTTGCATGAACACCTACACAACAGCCTCCACCCAAGTCAGCTCAAGCACCCAGCATCGCGTACTCCGCAACACTTATGCACTGCTCGCACTTTCCATGTTACCGACCATCCTGGGTGCATGGGTCGGCATGCAGATGCAGTTTGCTTTTTTCGCAACCAGCCCCTTCGTTAGCTTCCTGGTATTCATGGGCATCGCCTTTGGCTTTATGTGGGCAATAGAGCGCAATAAAAATAGCGGCTTGGGCGTAGCCCTGTTGCTGGGTTTTACTTTCTTCATGGGCTTGATGCTGTCGCGTATTTTGCAAGTTGCCCTGGGCTTTTCCAACGGCGGCTCGCTCATTGCCATGGCTGCAGGCGGCACAGGCGCGATCTTCTTTTCTTTGGCCAGCATTGCAGCAACCAGCAAACGTGACTTTTCCAATATGGGCAAGTTCTTGTTTATAGGCATGATCCTGTTGCTGGTCGCCATGGTTGCCAACATTTTCTTTCAGATCCCGGCGCTGTCTCTCACCATCTCAGCGATTGCCGTTGCGCTTTTTTCTGCCTACATTTTGTATGACATCAACCGCATCATCCAAGGCGGGGAAACCAATTACATCAGCGCAACCTTGGCAATTTATTTGAACATCTATAACGTGTTCGTCAATCTGCTCCATTTGTTAATGGCCTTCACCGGCGACCGTGACTGAAAAGTCGGCGCTGGCAGGACGGCGAGTTAACTTCTCGCCAACGAAAACGGCCTTGCGAGGCCGTTTTCGTTGTCTTTCCCACCCGATTAACTACCGTTCAAACACGGCAATAGATTCCACGTGCGCCGTATGCGGAAACATGCTGGCAATGCCCGCGCCTTTTAATGCGTAGCCTTTGTCATTAACCAGAATCCCGGCATCGCGCGCCAGGGTCGCCGGATTGCAAGACACATAAACAATCCGCCATGGCGCAAGCTTTCCCTGCTCGTCCGAAGATACAGCAGGCAAGGCATTCACCAAGGCCAGCGCACCTTCCCTTGGCGGGTCGATCAATAATTTATCGGCTTTCCCGAGTGCCGCAAAACTCGCCTCCGTTACCTCAAACAAATTAGCTTCGGCAAAGCTGCATTGCCCAGACAAACCGTTGCGCGCTGCATTTTCTGCTGCCCGGCGCACCAAGGCTGCGCTGCCCTCAATGCCCACAACCGTTGCACCAAGACGCCCAATCGGCAGAGTGAAATTCCCCAGACCACAGAACAAATCCACAATTCGCTCACCCGGTTGCGGGTCTAGCAAGGCCATCGCGCGGCGCACCAGCATGCGATTCACACCGGTATTCACCTGCGTGAATTCAGTCGGCGAAAAAAGAAAAGTCAAATCAAAATCCGGCAAGGCATACATAAGGCTTGGCGCATTTTCAGGGTAAAACAAGGCCACCGTCTCCGGTCCTTTGGACTGCAAAAACCAAACCACGCCATGCGCATCAGCAAAGCGCCGCAAATGATCCTCATCTTCACCGCTCAATGGCGAAAGATGGCGCAGCAACAACACCGTTTGAACCTCACCAACAGCCACCTCGATCTGCGGAAAGTGCTCCGGTTCCGACATCAATGCGATCAGCTGCTTTAACTTGGGGATCAATGCCGATACGACAGGCGGCAGCACCGCGCAGGAATCCATAACGGCAACAAAGCTGCTGTGCTTTTCACGGAAACCAATCAACGCGCCCCCTTTTTTCGCTACCCACCGTGCGGAGAATCTTGCGCGATGACGATAACCCCAGGCACTCCCGGCAATAGGCGGATAAATCTGCTCGGGTTTAAGCCTCCCGATATGCCATAGCGCATCTTCTACCACGCGCTGCTTGGCAGCAGTTTGGGCAGCAATGTTCAAATGCTGCAAAGCGCAGCCGCCACAAACCCCAAAGTGCGGACAAGCCGGCGTCACCCGTTGACTCGACGCACGCAGCACTTTCGTGACCGTCGCTTGCTCATAACTCGGCTTGCGGCGATAACTTGAAAACTCGACCAGCTCGCCGGGCAGTGCTCCTTCAATGAAAATGACTTTGCCGTCCACATGGGCGATGCCTCGTCCTTCATTGTCGAGTGATTCAATCGTAACGATGGTCATAATGCGATCTGGAAAAACGGATGATTATAATCGGCCCATGATGCCTGAATTATCTACTTTGCTCGGCGGCCTCACGCCGGAGCGTTTTCTTGCCGAATACTGGCAAAAAAAACCCTTGCTGGTGCGCGGCGCTGTACCTGAAATCAACCAGATTATGAGTCGCGACGATTTATTTAGTCTGGCAACAGGCGAAGATATTGAATCACGCCTGATCACTCGCGCTGATGGTTGGCAAATACACCACGGCCCGTTTTCATTGCGCCAACTCAAGCGTGCCGCGCTGCCCTGGACTGTCCTGGTACAAAGCGTCAACCTCGCCCATGCGGCGGGTGATGCGCTATTGCGGCGCTTTAATTTCATCCCTTATGCACGGCTGGATGACCTGATGGTGAGTTACGCCACCGATACCGGCGGCGTCGGTCCGCACTTTGACAACTATGATGTTTTCCTGATTCAAGGCATGGGAAGTCGGCGCTGGCATATCGGCAAGCAAAAAGATAAAACTCTGATCGACGACTTGCCCATTCGCATCATCAAGGATTTTCGCCCTACAGAAGAATGGCTGCTGAATCCAGGCGACATGCTTTATCTACCCCCGCAATGGGCACACGATGGCGTCGCCGTCGGCGAGTGCATGACTTTTTCCGTTGGTTTTCGTACCCCTACAGCACAGGAGTTAGGCGAGCAGTTTCTATCCTACCTGCAGGAACAACTGAGTCTTACCGGTCGTTACGCCGATCCTGACTTGAAAGAACCGAAAAATGCAGCAGAAATTGGGCCGGCCATGATAGATCAGGTTGAATCCATACTGTCCGGCATTCACTGGAACCGCACCACGATACGCAACTTTCTTGGCACATCACTCACCGAGCCCAAAGCCAATGTTTTTTTTGACCCACCCCAAAACCCATTGGGCTTGGCCCGTTTTGCGGCCTTGGTTCGGCGCCGTGGAGTTACCCTTGCACCCACCAGCCAGTTGTTGTTCTCAGGAAACCAGTTTTACCTCAATGGTGAGCATTGGGCTGTCCCGACCCATCTCAAACGGCTGATGCGCAAACTGGCGCATCGTCGCAGCTTGGCACTCTGTCAGACGGAAAACCTAACCCTTGATCAACACACCCTGGATGATGCCATTGGTCTGCTATACGAAGCCTATTGCGATGGGTTTCTCTGGCCTTCTCAAACATGACCACCCTGCCCCACTACACCTTGCTGAACGATGAGGAGGCTTACCGTGCTGCAGTGGACGAAATTCTCGATAAGGCGGCAGATCAACTGGTCATTTTTGATCATGACCTGGCCTTACTACATCTGCAAGCGCCTGAGCGCGTCGCAAAGATTGAAACTTTTTTAAGAAAACAGCCTCGCGGCAACCAAACCAAGCGCTTGCGGGTCGTCATCCACCAAACCCATCGACTCGACAGTCATTTGCCCCGACTGGCTGCCCTTTTCAGCCATTATGCGCACTTGGTCGATGTTCGGCAAAGTCCTGCAAACCTGCGACACCTGGCAGATACGCATATCCTGGCCGATGCCCGCCACGGGGTGCGCCGTTTTCATACCCACCATGCCAGAGGTGCATTGATACGGGAGGATCCCGCAGCCATTCAACCGTGGCTTGGGCGCTTTGAAGAACTCTGGGCAATATCCACCCCCTGCCTAAGAATAAATACGACGGGTTTATAGCCCAAATTCAAGGATAACCTCCTTGTCACATTTGAAAAACATCATGCTAGAATTCTGAGCTGATTGGGGGGTTGAATTAAATTATTGAATTACATGTGTACGCCTTCTCGATCAAAACCAATTGGCCTATTAATCCCTAACGTTAAGGAAATAAAAAATGAAACAATCACTACTGATCGCTGCTCTTTTGGCTCTTGCTGTTACTGGCTGTGCCAAAAAAGAAGAGGCAGCCCCTGCTGCTGAAGCACCTGTTGTTGAAGCGCCTGCCGCCGCACCTGCTGCTGAAGCTGCTCCTGCTGCTGAAGCTGCTCCTGCACCTGCTGCTGAAGCAGCTCCTGCACCTGCCGCTGAAGCTCCAGCCGCGCCTGCAGCTGAAGCGCCTGCAGCTGCTGCCGATGCAAAATAAATAAATTTCTTCTGCACAAAAAGCCAGCCTTCGGGCTGGCTTTTTTGTTTTCTAATCGCTGATCAACAACGCCCAAAAAAACTCAAGCCATTTTAAAGCAGCAGACGACCGAGTAAAAACACAGGGTAGATTCTGCATGGGACAGGCTCTGCTCATCATCACAACCTGATGAAGAGTAAACTGGACAAGCGCTTTCAGGCACCAAGGATTACCTTAATTGTTCGTGCAGCAAACCAATAACCCGCTTGGAGGTCGCGGAGACATCCACGCCACCTTCGTGCGTCAACAGTTGAACAATATTGGCATCGCCTTCCTTTTTAATCTGGATTCGATACTGCGTAGCCTGTACCGGCTTATCTTTATCCGACTCACGCCCCCCCTTCCAGAACATCAGCTTGGATAACACGCCAGACTCATCTTTTTTCTTGTTATCCGCTTCCGGATCAACATAGCGAACATAGTAAAGCCCTTGTGAGCGATCACGATCTTCCACGGTAAAGCCAATCCGATCCAGCGCTAAGCCCACACGCCGCCAGGCACGATCAAAGGGCTCTTCCAGCACAAGTGCGCCACTGCCATCAGCAGCGCGCGACAATTTGGCACGCTCGATCGGTTGATCAGCAGCAATCAGCGTCTTGGCGCGCGCTTCTTGCACACCCAGCCGCACCATCAAACGGCGCAACATTTCTGCTTCCAGCTCAGGGTCCGCCGGGCGTGGCTGCCAGCGGGTTTCCGACTTGCCTTCGTTGACATACACCTCATACATGCCGCGGTGGCTGATATAAATCTCTGTCGTATCAGGCTCGACACCCTTCTCCATACGGGTGCGATATTTGTCGCGTTCGGCTGTTGAATACACATCATCAAACACTTTGCCCAGGGTGCTCCGAATAAAATCCTGCGGCAACTTGGCGCGGTTCTCGGCCCAGTCTGTCTCCAAAATACCTGCCTCGGGCAATTCAACATTGACGAGTAGGCCTATCTCCTGCCAAAACTCCTTCACCACCGGCCAGAGCTTTTCCGGGCTGCCGGATACGACCAGCCAGCGTTGAGTACCTGCTCGTTCGATCCGCATCTTGTCCACCTGCGGCAACACCTCGGTAGAGGAAGGTTCAGCACGCGCTTCACCACGTTCGTTGGCATAGGCTGAATAGGTCGCGGGGCCTTTACTGCCGATCACATCAGGCACCACATAGCGCTCATCGCGGCTAGGCTGGGTCAAATCAGGAGGAATCTCCAGCGATGGCAATTTCGCCTTGCCCGCCGATTTGTATTCGATTTTCTTAGTTTCGATCAGCGGACCGCTACAGCCAGCAATCACGCCCACCAAAAGCAACACGAATGGCAAATAATTAATTTTCATAAGCAATAAATAGTCAATCCCGTTTAAATAACAATATCTGCGGTATGCAAAGCAGCACGCACACGCTCACAAGATGCCGCAGTGAGCGGCAGAAGGGGCAACCGCAAAGCACCCTCAATCAAACCCATTTGCTGTAGCGCCCACTTGGTCGGCGCTGGGCTGGGCTCGATAAACAGATCACGATGCAAATCCAGCAACTGAAAGTTTAGTGCGCGCGCTGTGGGCAAATCACCTGCCTGCGCTGCCTGACACATGGCATGCATTAACCGTGGGGCAATATTGGCGGTAACAGAAATTGTACCTGCTGCGCCCAGCAGCATCAGCGCCAAGGCAGTTGCATCGTCACCACTATAAACAGCAAAACCCTGGGGCACACGACGCAACAAATCCGACCCGCGCTCAATATCGCCTGTTGCATCCTTGATGCCGATAATGCCCGGCACCTCCGCCAGTCGTAATGCAGTGTCGTTGGATAAATCAGCTACGGTACGTCCGGGCACGTTGTACACAATCATCGGCAACGCCACCGCTTCGGCAATGGCCTTGAAGTGCTGAAACAGACCTTCTTGCGTTGGCTTGTTGTAATAAGGCACTACAGACAGATGCGCATCCACACCCGCCTGCTGCGCAAACTGCGCCAGCTCAATCGCTTCGCGGGTGGCATTTGCCCCCGTTCCCGCAATCACCGGAATGCGTCCAGCCACATGCTGCACCGTGGCTTCAATCAACAGGCAATGTTCGGCAAAGTCCACTGTAGGTGATTCGCCCGTCGTGCCCACCACCACAATGCCGTCGGAGCCCTCAGCGATATGCCAGTCGAGCAAGCGCTTTAGCGCTGTCACATCAAGCGATCCATCCGCTTGCATGGGGGTAACGATGGCGGGGATTGAACCTTTAATCGAGTCGTGAATAGCCGCTTGTGTTGTCTTCATGAAAATAAGCAATATGAGCAATACACCAAAAGGACAATTCTAACCGATGGCCATCGCAAGGCGTAGCAAGCCATATTCATTGACACATTAGTTCACCTCAGCCAGCACACGAAGATGAGCTACCACGCTACGCCCCAAGGCTGAGAGCGCATAGCCGCCTTCGAGCATTGACACGATCCGCCCATGAGCTGTTGCCGCCGCCACATGCTTGATCTGCGCTGTCACCCAGGCGTAGTCGTCCTCAACCAGGCCTAGCGAAGCCATATCATCCTCGCGGTGCGCATCAAAGCCTGCCGAGATGAAAATCATTTCCGGCTGAAAGTCATGCAGTCGAGGTAGCCAGATATCAGTCACTGCCTGACGAAAACCTTCCCCCCGCGTACCCGCAGCCAAGGGCACATTGCACATGTTGGCAGCCGGGTGCTCCGTACCGCTGTAAGGATAAAACGGATGCTGAAACGTACCGCACATCAATACCTGATCGTCGCCCGCAAAAACAGCTTCCGTGCCATTGCCATGATGCACATCAAAATCAATCACCGCAACGCGCGAGACCGGCCATACCGTCAACGCATGACGTATGGCCACAGCCACATTATTGAAAAAACAAAAGCCCATCGCCTGCGCCGCACTGGCATGATGGCCCGGCGGACGCACAGCGCAAAAGGCGTTATCCACTTCGCCGCGCATCACCCTATCAACTGCCTCGCACCCCGCACCTGCAGCGTGCAAAGCCGCGTGCCAGGTACCGGGCGACATGGCCGTATCCGGATCAAGATGCACAATGCCACGTGTCGGGCTGCTCGCATGGATATAAGCGATGTAATCCAGTGGATGCACACGCTGCAACTGATCCATCGTTGCCATCGGCGCCTCGATAGGTGTCAGATACGCATCCAGCCCGCTGGCGATGAGCTGATCGTGAATAGCATCCAGCCGCGCAGGACATTCGGGGTGTTGGGCACCCATGTCGTGCAGTTTGCAATCGCGGTGAGAAATGAAAGCGGTTGTCATAAAAGGTCAGGTAGTTTGATGACTTACAATCGGGATAATAAGTTCCCATCATTATTGCTCATCCCACCTATTCACTTCTATGCAACCCAACAACCATCACTCACTCTTGACCCAGCTACTGGCTGACATTAACCGCATTATTCTTGGCAAACAAGAACCCGTCCGCATGGCCCTGGCTTGCCTGCTTGCGGGTGGTCACTTGCTGATCGAAGACTTGCCCGGTGTGGGTAAAACCACGCTGGCGCATGTGCTGGCGCGAGTATTAGGGCTTGATCTGCAACGCATCCAGTTCACCAGTGACATGCTGCCCGCCGATATTATTGGCGTCTCGGTGTTTGACCGGGCAAGTGGCGCATTTCATTTTCACCCCGGGCCGATTTTCACGCAGATGGTGTTAGCCGATGAACTCAACCGCGCCACGCCCAAAGCACAAAGCGCGCTGCTCGAAGCCATGGAAGAACGGCAAGTCACCATTGAAGGCGCAACACGCGCATTGCCCGCACCCTTTTTTGTCATCGCCACGCAAAACCCGGCGTTTCAAATCGGCACCTTTCCCCTGCCTGAATCACAACTTGATCGTTTTCTGCTCAAGATTGAACTGGGCTATCCCGATGCTGCCGCCGAGCGCGAACTCCTCGGGGGCTGATCGCCGCCAGATGGTGGCCGAGCTTTCCCCGCGCCTTTTGCCCTCGCAATTACTCGCGTTGCAACAACAAGCGCGCAGCGTGCACGCCTCGCCCGCGCTGATTGACTACATTCAAGCACTGGTGACCTTCACGCGCAGCTCGCCGTTATGGATCGCGGGTTTATCGCCCCGCGCAGGGCTTGCGCTGCTCGCCGTTGCCCGCGCCTGGGCGCTGCTGGATGGCCGCGACCACGTGCTGCCGGAAGACGTGCAAGCCGTGCTGCCGGGCGTGATTGCGCATCGGCTGCGCTTGCATGATGACGCGCGCGAAGGCACCAGAAAAGTCGGCGCTGGCGAGACGGCGAACCGGCTCATCGAGGCCGTGCCATTACCCTGATGCAGCCAAGCATGCTGCCTCGACTGCGCCACCTGTTACACGAACGCTTTGTGCGCTGGGCACTTCGCGTACCAACGCCCGAGCCCACACCCATCACGCTGATTCAGCGACGAGTGTATGTCTTGCCCACGCGCGTTGGCCTGGCCTTTGCCATGGCGCTCATCACCATTTTTCTGGGTGCCGTGAATTACAACCTGAGCCTGGGCCATGCGCTGGTTTTCTGGCTGGCCGGGCTGGGCATTGTGACGATCTTGCACACCTTTCGTAATCTCGTGCAGCTCACCCTGCGGCCGGGGCGCTGCCCGCCGGTTTTTGCAGGCGACATGGCCTGCTTTGAGCTGCTGCTGGAAAACACCCGGCGGGATGCGCGCATCAACTTGCAGCTCTCATTCGCGGGTGAACTCCCCGTCGAAATTGATCTTCCCGCGCACACCGTCAGCACCGCCACGCTCACGCTGCCAACTACCCGGCGCGGCTGGCTGGCCTTGCCACGAGTCACTGTCGAAACCACCTGGCCGCTAGGTCTGGTGCGTGCGTGGAGCTATATCGCACCGGAAATGCGCTGCCTGGTTTACCCTGCCCCCGCACGCAACGCACCGCCACCGCCCTGGATCGGCGAAACGTCTCAAGGCACAAGCCATGCGGGTCAGGGGATGGATGATTTTTCTGGCCTGCGCCATCATCAGCTCAGTGACCCGCCGCGCCATGTCGCCTGGAAAGCGGCCGCACGGCAAGACGACGGCAAGCTGCAAACCAAGCTCTTTAGCGGCCAGTCAGCAGCAGAACTCTGGCTCGATTGGGATGCCGCACCCGAAACCTTAACCACCGAGCAACGCATTGCCTGCCTTACCCGCTGGCTGCTGGATGCCGATGCCGCTGGCATGCACTGGGGTTTGCGCCTGCCCACGCTGCGCCTCGCCCCCGCGCAAGGTGCCGCGCATCGTGCTGCCGGATTGCAAGCGCTGGCTGTGTACGCTTTACCTATAGCTGCAAATACTCATGGCGCGCCTTGATCGTCCGGTAAGCCGCCGTCAAAGCCTGTGGCTATTGCTTGCTGCTGTTACCGCGTTTGCCCCCTTGGCCGCGCATATGCCGGTATGGCTGGCGTTATTTGCTGGCGCAGCCTTTGTCTGGCGTGGCTGGCTCACTCAGCGCGGTGGACGACTGCCGCCGCGCTGGCTGCTCGTGCTCTTGGTCGTCGCTGGCTCGCTCGGCGTCTTTTTTGAATATCGCAGCTTGTTTGGCCGTACCCCGGGCATTGCCCTGCTGCTGATTTTTCTCTCGCTCAAACTCATGGAACTGCGCGCGCCACGTGATGCGGTGGTCACTGTACTGCTGTGTTACTTTTTAATTCTCGGGCAGTTTTTATTTACCCAAACACTGCTCACCGGGTTCATCACCTGCTTGGCCGTTGTCATTACTACTGCTGCCTTGCTTGCCGCCAATAATGATCGGCCCACCCTCAGGCAACAACTGGAACATGCCGGCCGCCTGTTGTTGCAAGCGCTGCCCTTCATGTTGCTGCTGTTCATCCTTTTCCCGCGCGTGAACGGCCCATTGTGGGGCCTGCCCGAAGACCGCCGCACAGCGCTTTCCGGGCTCACCGATGCCATAGCGCCGGGCACCATTGCGCAACTGTCACAGTCGGACGCCATTGCATTTCGCGTCGCGTTTACTGGCGCATTTAGAGGCATAGCCCCCGCGCAATCCAGCCTGTATTGGCGCGGCCTGGTGATGCCTGATTTTGACGGCCGCACCTGGCGCGTCTCACAAACCCGCGAGGCCTACACCACCCCGCCGTATGTGGAACAAAAAGGCAAGCCAATCGACTATGAACTCACCCTCGAGCCCCACGGCAAACGCTGGCTCTTCGCCCTGGAATCGCCCACCACGCTGCCCACGGAAAGCGGCCTGACACGCGACTATCAACTCCTATCCCGACAACCGGTGCGCAGCCGCCTGCGCTACACACAGCGCACCGTGCCGGATATTAAAAAAGGTCTGACCGAGTCGCCAGAAATCCTGCAGGAATCGCTGGCCTTGCCCAAGCACAGCAACCCGCGCACCCGCGCGGTAGCAGAAGGCTGGCGGCAACGTCATGGCAATGATGACGCCGCCATTGTTAAAACCGCCGAAGATTTTTTTAGTCACCAACTGCTGCGCTACACCCTCAACCCGCCACTGGCTGGCACCGATAGCGTCGATGATTTTTTGTTTGACAACAAGCGTGGCTTTTGCGAACACTTTGCCTCCGCCTTTGCCTTCGCCCTGCGTGCGGCCGGCGTACCCGCGCGCGTGGTGGCCGGGTATCAAGGTGGCGAAATCAACCCCGTCGATGGCTTTTTGGTCGTGCGCCAATATGACGCCCACGCCTGGACGGAAGTATGGCTTGCCAAACAAGGCTGGTACGCATAGACCCCACCGCCATTGCCGCACCACGACGCATTGACAGCAGCCTGGCCACCGCCATCCCGGCAGATGAAGCGCTGCCCTTTTTAACGCGCAATGAAATGACCTGGCTCAAGGCCGTGCGCTACCAGATCGATGCCGTAACCAATGGCTGGAACCAATGGGTGCTGGGCTATGACCCGCAACGCCAGCGCGACTTCTTAACTCGCCTCGGGCTGGATGCCGATTGGCGCAACATGACCGCCCTCTTGGCTGTGCTCTGCGGTGCAGCCTTGCTGCTGCTCACCGGCTGGGTGCTGCACCAGCGCGAACGCATCGACCCCGCCCACCGTGCCTGGCGGCGTTTTACTGCCAAGCTTGCCAAGCGCGGCATTGTTTGGCAATCGTGGGAAGGGCCAGACACGCTGGCCACCCGTGCGGCTAGCCAGCTCCCGCTGCACGCAACAAAGATTCACACCATCGCCCGCAGCTACGCTCGCCTGCGCTATGCTGCCCAACCGTCCAGTGCAGGTTTGACTGAGCTTAATCAACACATCAATGACTTATCGCTATGAGATTTGCAAAATACATTGCCTTGCTCTGCCTGTTCCTGACCTTCCCCGTACAAAGCCAAGCTAATAGCTATGCCGAGCGTGAAGACGTACAAGCATTCATCGACGAGATGGTCACCCAATACGATTATGACCGCACGACACTCGATGCGCTGTTTCACGTCACCCAACCCATCGCTTCGGTATTAAAAGCCATCCGCCCACCCGCCGATCCGGGCATCCGTTCATGGCGCGCCTACCGCAGCCGCTTTGTTGAGCCGATCCGCATCGCAGCGGGTAAGGCCTTCATGCAGCGCTACGCCAATGAACTGGCTGCGGCAGAGGCGCGCTTTGGCGTGCCGAAAGAAATTATCGCGGCGATCATCGGCGTGGAAACAATTTACGGCAAGCACATGGGCAACTACACCACGTTTGCCGCGCTCACCACGCTGGCCTTTGACTATCCGCCGCGCGCCAAATTATTCCGCCAGGAATTGGTTGAATTGCTCCTTCTGGCCAGAGAAGAAAATCGTCCCGTACTGAGCTACAAAGGCTCTTATGCAGGCGCATTAGGTTGGCCGCAATTCATGCCCTCGTCACGACGCAAATATGCGCTGGATTTCGATAACGACGGCAAGATTGATCTGACCACCAGTCCGGTAGATGCAATTGGCAGCGCCGCGCATTTTCTGGCCGAGCATGGCTGGCAAAAAGGCGGCCCGATTGCTGAAACAATCACCATCAGCGGCGACGGTATTCAAGCCTTGATTGATGAAGGCATCAAGCCGCAACGCCTGCCCAGCGAATTCTCTGCACAGCAGGTAGAGATACAAAAAGTCGGCCAAAAAGTCGGCGATGGTGACACGGCGGCAAATCGTCAATTCAGCGACCAACCCGCCGCCTTGATCGACCTCATCACCCCCGACGCGCCCACCGAATACCGCCTGGGCTACCAAAACTTCTATGTCATTACCCGCTACAACCGCAGCAGCTTCTACGCCGCTGCGGTGATGGATCTGGCTGAGGCGCTCGCAGACTCACTCATCAATCACTCATTGGCCAATGAACCTGACTGCAACTCAAAACATATCTTGAATTAGACTGCGCTCAGAGAAAAAATCAGTGTCCATCAGTGTCCAATGAAAGAAGCCACCGCCCGCATCAAGATCAACAAGCTGCTCGAAGCGGCTGGCTGGCGTTTCTTCGCTGAGGGCGGCGCACCCGCCAACATCCGCCTTGAAGCCAACGCGACACTCAAGTCCGCCGACCTCGATGCGCTGGGCGAGAATTTCGAGAAAACTGGCAAGGGCTTCATCGACTTTCTTCTGCTCGATGCCAAAGGCTTCCCACTCATCGTGCTGGAGGCCAAATCGGAGGACAAAAATCCGCTCGTCGGCAAGGAGCAGGCGCGTAAATATGCCAAGTCGCAGAACTGCCGCTTCGTCATTCTTTCCAACGGCAACCTGCATTACTTCTGGGATCTCCAACGCGGCAACCCCTACGTCATCACCGCCTTTCCCACGCCGGATTCGGTGGTCGGCTACCAGAAGGTCACGCCGAACCCGGCGCGGCTGACGGACGAAAAAGTTGGTGACGACTACATCGTCCTCACGCAGCGCCCGAACTACCAGGCGGAAGCTGCCTGGCAGAACCAGGCCGAGCGCCCGGCCTACATCCAGGCCAACAAGCTGCGCTTCCTGCGGCCGTATCAGCTCAAGGCCATCCATGCGCTGCAACGGGCGGTCGGCGAGGGCAAAGACCGCTTCCTGTTCGAGATGGCCACCGGCACCGGCAAGACGCTGACTGCCGCCGCCGTCATCAAGCTCTTCCTGCGTTCCGGCAATGCCCGGCGCGTGCTGTTTCTGGTGGATCGGCTTGAACTGGAAGATCAAGCCAAAAAAGCCTTTGCCGCGTTGCTCTCCGCCGACTTTCAAACGGTGATCTACAAGGAGAACCGCGACGACTGGCGGCGCGCCGAGATTGTCGTCACCACCGTGCAATCGCTGCTGTTCAACAACAAATACCAGCGCCTGTTCTCGCCAACCGATTTCGATCTGGTGATTTCCGACGAAGCCCACCGCTCCATCGGCGGCAACGCCCGCGCCGTGTTCGACTACTTCATCGGCTACAAGCTCGGCCTCACCGCCACACCGCGAGACTACCTGCGCCGGTTCGAGGGCCGGAACGCCTCGACCCGCGATCCGCGCGAGGCCGAGCGCCGCCTCCTCCTCGACACCTACCGCACCTTCGGCTGCGAGAACAGCCAGCCCACCTTCCGCTACTCGCTCCTCGACGGGGTGAAGGACGGCTACCTGATCAACCCCACCGTCGTGGACGCCCGCACCGAGGTCACCACCGAGT
>ENA-UPTA01003933-UPTA01003933.1-activated-sludge-metagenome-genome-assembly--contig:-NODE-3933-length-14303-cov-6.072923_pt1 | contig 14303 bp, 5 predicted proteins | sample MGYA00238184_ERZ773361 | MGnify/ENA primary metagenome ERZ773361 (study PRJEB29100, sample SAMN05720205) | activated sludge metagenome | isolation source: anaerobic digester from wastewater...
TCGCGGAGGGCGAAGTACTTCGGCGTCGGCCGACCCTGCTCGTCGATGGGCGCATCGTAGTCGTAACTCGTTACATCGGGCTCGTAGCCTTTGCCTCCGGAATTCGCGCCGGCCATGAAACCGAAGTTCGTGCCGCCGTGGATGACGTAAAAGTTGAACGACTTCTTGTTTTCGAGCAGGAACGTGACTTCGCGGAGCAGGCTCAACGTGTCCCGCTGCGCCCACGGTTCGCCCCAGTGCGTGAGCCAGCCGGGATAGGTCTCGCTGCTGAACGACGGGACCTTGGGATTCCGCTTCGTCGCCTGGGCGAATGCCCCTTCGTTTGAGCCTGGGTCCAGACCGATCGCGGCGCCGTCGATATTCCCGGCCTCCAGCATGAACGGCGTGGCGCCGTCGCCCGTGAAGAAGGGCCCGTCGATTCCATGCTCTTTCCAGATCTGTCGGAGCCGCTCCATGTAGTTCTTGTCGTTTCCGAAGCTGCCGTATTCGTTCTCGACCTGGATCATCAGGATCGGCCCGCCGTTGGCGCACAGCAACGGTTTGACCAGGGAAGCCATCTGTGCGAGGTAGCGTTCGACGGCCGCCATGTACCGCGGGTCCATGCAGCGGACTTTGATGTCGGGCACGCGGAGCAGATAGGGAGGCAATCCGCCGAAGTCCCACTCCGCGCAGACGTAGGGACCGGGGCGCAGGATCGCCCACAAGCCCTCTTCCTGAACGAGCCGGAAGAACTCGGCCAGGTTGTGATTGCCCGTTTCGAAGTCGAAGACACCGGGCTCGCTTTCGTGGTGGTTCCAGAAGATGTACGCGGAAATCGTGTTGCAACCCATCGCCTTGGCCATCTGGATGCGATGCCGCCAGTACTCGCTGGGGACGCGGGCCGGATGGATCTCGCCGCTGACGATCTGGAACGATTTGCCGTCCAGGAGAAACTCCTTTTCTCCGAATGTGAACGAATGCTGGACGGCCGCCGGCAATGTGGTTCCCGTGGGGACTGGATTGGGCTTACACCCGATTCTGTCGAAGGGTATGGGTTTGAAACCGTGTGCGTAAGCGGGGGACTCGGGCTTGAGACGGAAGTCCCCGTTAGCCGCGTCGAAAAAGAGCGGATCGACGTTGACGAGGTTGTCGCTGGATTTGACCGCCTCGGGCGTGGCGCCCCAGGTGATCTTGAGCAGTTCCGTGTTGACACAGATGTTGTGACTGACGACCACGTTGCCGGGCGGGAGGCCCTCGTCTTTTGCGTAGTACTGCTCCAGATCGGCAAGCCGCGGATACTGCGTCTGGTAAGGTGGCTGACGCCAGTTCATGTCCTCCAGTCTCTGCTTCATGGTTTTGTAGACCATGTCGTGCCAGACGGGTGCCTTGCTCATGCCCCGGCCGTCCAACTCGACCGCGGGATCACAATCGACGAAGATGTTGTTCTGGACATCGAAGTCCCGGCCGCCGCCGAGGAAGACCGCCCGATGCAGCTTCCAGAGGACGTTGCCGAACATTTGCGTGCCGCTGACGCAATCGTCCATGTAGATGCCCATCGAGCCCATGCCGACGCCGCCGGTGTGGTGGATGAAGTTGTGGCGAATGACGTTGCCTCGGAACGTGTAATCCCGGCCCGTGTAGATCGCGCCCACGTCGCCGGTCTCCAGGCAGACGTGATGGATCTCGTTGAGCTCGATCATGTGTTCGTTGCCCCCGAACAGGATCGCGCAGTGCGGATGGTCGTGGATCAGGTTGTTCGCAGCGACGACGCCGACGCCGGATATGGCGATGGCCGGGGCATAGCAGCGGGACCAGCGGGCGACGTGGTGAATGTGGTTATTCCTGGCAAAGTGGCCGCAGGGCGTCAGGGTCGATCGGTCGCCGCCCGTCAGGGAGATGCCGCCGTCGCCGGTTTCGGAGATGACGCAGTCCTCGATTCCGTGATGATCGCCGCCGGTGACCACGACGCCGGAATTGCCGATGTCACAGATGGTGCAACTTGTGATTCGGTTGCCGCTGCCGCCTTCGATGGAGACGGCGTTGGCCCGGCAACAGACGAAGGCCAGGCCGCGGAACTCGACGTGCGAGACGTCGTTCAAGGATAGCAACGGCTCCTCCACCACAGAGACAGTCACGTCGCCTGCGGCTATCGGCTCCGGCGGCCAGAAATACAAGATGCCGGTTTTGCGGTCGAGGTACCACTCGCCCGGCTCGTCCAGTTCTTCGAGGATGTTGAGGAAGTAGAACCGCTGGCCGGTGCGGAAGCCGTAGTTGCCGTGCGGCGGGCTGGTTCGGATCAGACGCTTCTGCGTGTCGAGGCTCGCGATGTGCTCGTACGAATTGGCCCAATCGTACGCCCAGTACCCATGAATCCAGATGTCGTCGGTATCCGCCCATCGGCTGGGCCGATCCCCTTCGTAGTAAAAGCCGGCGGGCAGTTTGCCCAGGGTCCCGCCGTGTTCATCCCCTGTCGGCTCCACGGGCTTGGCGATCTTCACGAAATCCGCGTTGGGCCAGCGCGACAGAGTCATGGGCCGATCCCGGAAGAACAGTTCCAGACCCGCCATTCCGGACCGGCCGAACCCTCGCGACCGCAGTTTGCCGAAATCGTTGACGCTCTGCGCCCTGAGGTCGGCCTGGAGGACGTGTCCCCGAGCGGCCGGCTCCAGCCTGTCGCGAGTGGCCGCATCGTTCACCGCCTGCCAGCCGGTGACGATCCTGCCGCCCACGATTCTCGCCTGTCCCTGCGAAGTCGCCCGGTAGACGACCGGCTTGGCAGGCTCGCCGGAGTCCTCGGCCGTCAATGCGAAGCCTTTGTTCAGTGAGTAGGCCCCCGATGCGATCCAGATCGTGACTCCGCCTTCCGGCAGGCCTGTGGAAGCCTTCAATCGACGTACGGCGTCCCGGGCCGCCTCCAGCGTGGCGAAGGGCCCGCCGCCGCGGCCGTCGGGCGACGCATGCCGGCCGGACCATCCATCATTGCCCGATGACGAGACGTAGAAGTCGGTCGCTGCCGATCTCGCCTCGCCCAGGGACAACAACGTCCCGAGGGCAAGCAGAAGTCGGAATAGGTTTCCGTGTGGGGAATGTCCTGTCGGCATAAGGTTTCCTTTCATGCGGTCGAGCGGCTTGTGGCCTCCCGGTTCCTGTTGTCTTGTCCGACGCGCTGTGATAAGATTGCGCCACTGTGAAGTGAATCACAGCAGGCTATCCGGCATATGCTAACCGTACTTGGGAGTCCGATGCAATGAGAACCCTGATTTCCCCCTCAGCCGTGACACGATTTGTACGCATTCTTGGCTTGGCCGTCTTTGTGTGTGGAGTGCAGGCCGGGGCCGCCGCTGCCTGGCAGATCGGCACGCCCATCGCAACCTACTGGGCGGGCCCATCGCTCACGGATGCCGTGGCGCAGCAGATGGCCGAAGGCGGCTTCAACCTCGTCTGGTGCGGCAGCGAAGAGGAACTCGACGTGGCGCAGCGTCACGGCCTGCGAGGTCAGCTCACCAGTGGTTTGTTCACCCCAGGGTCGCTGGACGACCCCGTCCGCTGCGAGCAACTGGATGCCCTCATCGCCCGCGTCAGCAAGCACCCGGCGCTGTACTCCTACCATCTCATCGACGAGCCCGGCGCTTCGCGGTTCCCCTCGCTCGGCAAACTGGTTGCGCACCTGCGCGACCGCGATCCGCAGCATCTGGCCTACATCAACCTGTTTCCGACCTACGCCAACAATGAACAGCTCGGCACGAAGGGCGACGTGGTCACGGCCTACCGGGAGCATCTGCGTCTGTACGTCGAGCAGGTGAAACCTTCACTCATCAGCTATGACCACTACCAGTTCCGACTCAACGGCGACGGCGACCAGTACTTCCTGAACCTGGCGATGATCCGGCGCGCGGCGCAGGAGGCGGACGTGCCTTTCCTCAACATCGTACAAGCCTGCACCTGGGCGCCGGACACGATGCGCATCCCGAATGCCGACGAGCTGCGCTACCTGGTCTACTCCACGGCAGCTTACGGCGCACAGGGCATCAGCTATTATGTGTACGCCCACCCGAACCACTACGGCAGCCTCGTCAGTCTGGATGGGACGCCCGGACCTCTCTACCACGCGGTCAAATCCTACAACCGCGAGTTCGTCGCCATCGCGAGCCAGCTCCAGCCAGTGCGATCTCTGGGCGTATACCACACGGCGATGCGCGAACTTGGCTGCGAGGCGCTGCCGCCGGACGCGCCGTTCCAGATCGGGGCTTCCCAGTTACCTGTCTCACCGCGGGGTTTTCTCCTGGGTTTCTTTGGGATCGGGGAAAAACCTACTCACGTGGTCGTGGTGAATTTGGACTACACCGTTGAGGCGAGGACATCGCTCGTTGGACCGGGGCGACTTGAATCGTTCGACGCGGCAACCGCCCGATGGAGCTCCGCCGGGAAGAATACAATCGAACTGACTCTTCCGCCCGGCGGGGGAAAACTTGTGAGGACTGCTCGATGAAGGATAGATGGCTGGCGATTCTTGTCTTGTTGATTCAGGGGCTTTATCCCGTTGCTTTCCCCGGTAGAACCGCCCTCGGCAGTTGGGAGGAACGGTTCGCCCAACCGCCGGCGGATTCTCGTATTCTGAAGATCATCCACAACTGGCCCGACCCGCCCGATGCGCAGGACCAACTCATCGGCAGGCTCGGCGCGCAGGGCTTCGGAGGCGTGGTCTGCAATGTCTCCTTCGATCAGTACCTCGAAAGCGACGCCAAGTGGCTCGCGTTCACTCGCGCCGTGAACGAGGCGAAGAAGGCCGGCTTTGCTATGTGGCTCTATGACGAGCGAGGGTATCCCTCCGGCAACGCCGGCGGCATCACGCTTCGCGATCACTCCGAATGGGAGGCCCGCGGCTTGCTCGTCGTTGACGCGGAATCGCGGGGCGGTCCCGTGGATTTGGAACTGCCGCCGGGCGAGCTGGCACTGGCGGGCGCGTTTGAGGTCCGCGAGGGCAACATCGACATAACGAAGCGAATTGACCTCGCGGCGCAGGTTCACGACGGGAAACTGACCTGGCAAGCGCCGGTCGGCCGTTGGCGCGTGATAGCGATCACGGAAAGCCGACTCTACGAAGGCACGCACGCGGAAGGCAACCTCCACGCCAGAATTCCCTACGTCAACCTCCTCATGCCGGAACCGACGGCCCGTTTCATCGATGTCACCTACGGGAACTATGCGAAACACCTGGGCGACGACCTCGGCGAGTACTTCATGGCGACGTTTACGGATGAGCCGTCGTTGATGAGTCTTTTCCTGCGGCCGATGCCGTATCGTGTGCTGCCCTGGGCGTCGAACCTCCCTGTCGAATTCAAGAACCGTCGCGGCTATGCGCTGGACACCGGGATGCTCCCAGCCTTGGTGACGGATGGGGGGCCTGCCGGCTGGAAGATTCGCTATGACTTCTGGTTGACGGTCGGGGAGCTTGTTTCGGAGAACTACTTCGGTCAGATTCAGACTCGTTGTCGGCGATACGGCGTTCCTTCCGGTGGGCACCTGCTGGCCGAAGAGGGAATTGTCGGGCATGTCCCGCTCTATGGCGACTTGTTCCGCTGCATCCGCCGGCTCGATGCGCCGAGCATCGACTGCCTGACCAGTCTGCCGCCGGAGGTGCCGTGGTTTATCGCACGCCTGTTGAGCAGCGCGGCGGAACTTGAGAGCCGGCCTCTCGTCATGAGCGAAGCCTCCGACCACAGCCAGTGCTACCGGCCCGCCGGCGATCAACGGCCCAAACGGGTGGTGACGGAGGTCGAGATTCGTGGCGCCTGCAACCGCCAGATCGTCGCAGGCATCAACTGCTTCACCAGCTACTACAGTTTCGCGGACTTGTCCGACGAGCAACTGCGCCGCCTCAACGAGTGGGTGGGTCGCTGCTGCACAGCATTACGCGGCGGACACCAGGTCGCCGATGTCGCCGTGCTCTATCCTGCGGAGAGCCTTTGGACGCGATTCGTTCCGTCCCGCCACTGGACGACGGAAGCCGCCGCTGCGGCACGGATTGAGAGCGTCTACCGTGCCGCCGCCGAGAGCCTTTTTGCCTCGCAGCGTGATTTTACATTCGTCGATAGCCGGACAATCGGAGAAGCCGACGTGGAGCCGTCCACGCTGGTGCACGGCCGGCTTGGGTGGCGTGTCGTCGTTTTGCCCTGCGTGGACACCATGCCGCTGGCGTCCTGGGAGAACCTCGCCCGGTTTGTTCGTCAAGGCGGCGCGGTGATTGCGCTCGGCTCTTTGCCGGCGAACAGCGAGGACGAGTTTCCATCCGTCCGCGTTCAGGCATTGGCAAAGGAGATCTTCGGCGCCGGGGAGGCAGGCTCTTTGCAGGCTCGTGAACCGCGATCTTGTGTAAATTCCGCAGGCGGCGCGGGTGTCTTTCTTCCCTTCGGTTTGGAGACCCTGCTTCCCCTGGCGCTTGATGGCTTGCTGGAGCCGGATGTGAAGGGGGTCGAAGGCAAGTCGCCATTGCGCGTTACGCATCGTCGCATCGATGACCGCGAGGTCTACTTCGTCATCAACGACAGCGCCAAACCGTGGGCAGGCCGGGTGGATTTTGCCGTGACCGGGACCGGCGAACGCTGGAATCCCGCCACCGGCCGACGGGAGGAGATCTTGACTGGCGGCGCCGCCCAGTTGAGTCTGGAGCCATATGACGCTGCCTTCCTCCGTTTTGCCTCCGCGAAGCCGCCGCAACGGCGCACGGTTGCCGGCGGGGTGTTGCCGAATCTTGCACTGCGTGCGACCCCCGAAGTCAATCCCACCATGGGGCACGGCGAATTCGTTCGGGCCGAGCTTGCGCCGGATGCTGCTCGCTCCCGCGTTGATTCTGCCGCCTGGCAAGCCGCTGCGGTCCTTGCCAGGGGCAACGTGGACACGCATCTGTTCATTCAATTCCACTACCCGCAGCCGCTCGATCTGGGCGATGCCGATTGCCTCGCGATAGAAACCTGGGTGCCCGACGGCCAGTCGACGCCGAGCCAGATCCTGGTAATCCTTCACGAAGAAGGCGGCGGCGATTTCCTCGCGGAGACAGGCCGTTCTCTGGCCGCCCCGGGTCGGGAGTGTACCTTCGTTGCGCTCAGCCGTTTTCAACTCGCCGGCTGGTCGAAGGACGCCGATGGCGTTCTGGACCCGAAACGCGTGAGCGATATCCGCATCGGCTGGGGCGGCTACTTCGGGGCGCAAGACGAGAAGGTGCAATTCAGTGTGGCGACGCCCCAGGTTGGCGCCGTAGCCGGGAGCCACAAATGAAATCGCACTGCGTTCTCGCAGCGTCCTCCGGGGATTCTCCGACGCCGCGAGACGCAGCAGTCGCCCGATTGTGGCAGCGGATAATCTGAAGCGTGTCACTGTTTCTTGAGTCGAGCTGCGATATCGACCTGGAACGCAGGCGGCACGAGTTGGAGCCGGCCGCCGGTGACGGTCGCTTCGTCAGTTCTCAGACGCGTGCCCGCAAGGGTGTCCCACCATTCCACCGACCAGATACCGTCGTTGTGACCGGTGAGTGTCGCCTTGGCGTTTGTCACGGGCGGGGGACTGGCCTCCATGGCGCCCTGCGGCCAGTCACAGGCGCTGTCGAGCAACCAGACAATCGCTTCATCCGGAGCGGCGACGCCGAAAGGAACTACTGGTCCTTCGATGTTCTCGAATCTTGCGGGCTTCATGTCTGCCCGGCCAATACCCGTGCCATCGAGAAACGCGCTGAGCGCCGACCAGTGATGGTAAAGATTGGCCGTGTGGATGCTCTCCCACCACCAGGTCATACCTGTGCCGGCGGCTCCGGTGAAGGCGCCGCTCCAGATCGCCTGGTGCAGGGCGCGGAAGTACGGGTCCGTGTCGGGTTTCCAGCCCCGCCAGTCCGTGCCGTACTCGCTGACGAAGAAGGGCTTCTCGTATTTCTCGAAGAACCGCGAGGTCTTCTGGGCCGTCATTTGCGCCGGGTGTTTCTCATTGTAGGAATGGTACTGGGCGAAGTCCATCTCCGGCAGGGCGAAGAGATCGGGCCGTTCGCTGCAGCCCGTGAAGCTCGACGAGATCAGGTGTCCGAAGGGGTCGAGCGATCGCAGATGACGGCCCATGTCACGATGCCAGGCGACCACGTCCTCGTGCTTTACATAGGCGTATTCGTTGTCGATTTCGTTGAAGAACTCCCAGGCGAGCAGGTTCGGGAAGGCGGACCATCGCGCCACGACATAGCGCAATCGCTTGGCGTACAACTCTTTCGCCTCTTCGTTCGTAAAGAAATCATTCTGTGTTTGGCAGGGGCCTTCGTTGGCGGCGTTGTAGGGGTGTCGCGGCCAGAAGTTGTTGCTGCCCCAGTAGTCGGGTTTGACCTCGAAGATGCCGTGGTAGTCGAGGCAGAGCATGACGAAGACGCCTCGCCGCTCGGCCTCGGCGAGGACGCGATCGAGCCGCCATGCGTTGTCGAGCCGATAACGGAGTTTGTCGCCCTTGTCCCACTCGATGCCGAAGGCGTGGTGCCACATCCAGATCCGGATGTAGTTGATCCCGGCCTTTTCATAGGCGGCCAGCCAATCCTCATAGTCGTATGTCCCTCGACTGCCGTGCCAGCAGGCGCACAGACCGTTCAGGAATAGCGGCGTGCCGTCCTCCAGACGAAAATAGCGTTTCTCTTCAGGTTCGATCCTCGCCAGGCCGGGACGCTTGCCGGCGACGACTTCGACGACGGCCTCTCCCCGCGCGACGGCCTGGCCCGCGAGTGTGACTGTCGCGATAAGCGTATGCCGGCCTGCCTTCAGGGGCAGCCAGCGGATGCGCCAGGTTCCATCGCCCTGGGGCGTGAGAATCTCGCGGTCCCCTTCGAGTTTGCGGTCGAATTCCTGCTGGAAATAGCCGGGCACGCGAAGCCGCTGCCCGGACGGCTGCAGCACATCGAGGTCCAGTGCGATTGATTCCGGGTCGAAGGGATTGTTCGCGGCGGGCACGTCACGCACCACGATCTCGACACGCTCGAAAACCCCTGGTTTGTCCGTGGAAAGATCGAGATGGAGTCTTCCCTCCGAACTCGCCTGGGCGACGACTGGGAACAAAAGCAAAAGGAAGGCGGTGATACGTGCAAGTTGGCAGATCTTCATGTCTGTAATCCTCCATCATTCATCTGTCACAGGAGCACAGTGTAGGCCGGAACGCCAGATGCTTCAAGTCTTTGTTGGGGCGCCCTTGATTCACGTAGACGCGCAGAGTTGAGATGTCACACGGGTTTGACGTGTCAGTTCACGGCATCTTCGGGGATGTAGAAGATCCCTCGGCTGCCGGCGCCGTCGGGGTACGGCGGGGTTCCCGCGGAGGTAAACGGGATCCGCAGTGGAATGGTCTCAGCGGGCGTGTAGGTCGATACGTGGCCGTCGACATAGGCGGCACGGAGCTTCACGTCCGGCATGGATTCGTTCGGATCGCCTTCGGCCGACCACCAGGATGCCGCAAGCCAGGTCTCTTCGACGACGTCCCCTCCGGGCAGTTTCTCGCAGCTTGCGAAGGCCCCAGGCGTTTGCCAGTGACCATAGCCGAAAGAGTCGGTGACCAGCAGTTGGCTCTGCACCCCCCCGGCGGCGGGACCGCTGGGACCTCGAAATAGCGTTCGGGGTTGGCCGAGGTAGCCGATGTAGTTCCAATAGAAACAATAGGTGCCATCGACCGGGTCGGACGACACCGGGGTGTCGGGGTTGTCCCAATCGTCGCCTGCGTCCCACGACTCCTGGGCATAGGTGTAGGGCCGCGGAGCGCCGGGGCAGTACATCGTTTTGCCATCTGCAATGTAGTCGTGCAAATAGGCGCTCATGGAGCGATGGATTTGGACGGTTCGGTTGGTCTTGCCGGTAATGACCGTCGGGTCATACCAGCTCCACTTGTCGTCAAACCCGACCGTCGCGACAGAGTAGGGATAGCGGTCGCTGTTCTCGGCAGCGAAGAGGTTCACGGCAGTGGCGATCTCCCGCTGGTTCTTCATCCCCAACAACGCGGTTGCCTGACGCCTGACGCCGTGGATCGCGGGCACAAGAATGCCCATCAACAAGGAGATAATGGAGATGACGACGAGCAGCTCAATGAGTGTAAAGCCAGCGCATCGGGCCCGACTACATGAAAGCGCAGTCAAATATCCCGTCACCCTACACGCTCCGATCGAGATGGTTTGGCACCTCATGCGGATAGCCATTTCCTCCGATCCAAAAGCCTTTTCTGGCTGAGCCGAATCGGAAGCCCACGGCAGAACCTCGTGTTTAAGAGGCCTCTCGACCGGCTACTTGGTTATTATATGACCATGTCGAACCGATTGCAAGAACAATACGCCCCGCGAGTTGCCATTGTGCGTCAATTCGGGCGTCCCCCCCAAAAACACCACAAATGGTAGGTGTCGGCGTCGTCGCCACCATTTCTTGGGTATCAAAGAGCGAAAGGTACATACAGAGCGGAAGTTATACCCGAAATAGACGAAAAAGGGAGAGCAGTTGGACCGGCCGGTACAACCTGGCCGTCGCAGATATGCTCTCCCTTCACCCCCCAACCGGCACAACAACCGATCCTCTAATCCTACCATCCGAAGCCAAGTTCATTCTTCGATCCCTCTATTCCGTGCGATGCGGGTGACGTCGCGGTGCGCCGGCGGCGTCCCTGCTACGGGCAATTGGGTCCGCTACTCTTACTGGCGTACGCGGTCCCGCCGTAAGCGCCCATGTTGATTCGGTTGCCGTTGGCCATCTGCTCGCCGCGCGGATATTCGTACGGATCGCCCTTGTCGATACAGGGACTAACTACCGTGTCGGTTGCCCACGTGTTGCTGTTCGGCACGTACCGGCCGTACAGCGATCGCAGGTGGTAATCCCCGTCGGCGGCGTTTGCGAACTGCGGGTTGCTGCTGATATTGCCGACGCCCTTGCTTTCGCTTGCGTGCTCGATGCAGCTATAACTGGCGTCGCACTGGAACAAGTCTCCATCCACATTGTCCCAGAGGATACAGTTGACGATGGCGGGAGCGGAACCGTGATAGGACACAATGCCGAACTGATTGTCCACGATCGTCAGGTTTTTCAACGTGGGGGAGGCGCCGGCATCGCAGAAGACGCCGGCCTGGCTGCAACCCGTGATGACGAAGTTGGCCAGGACGCTGTCGGAATCCTCGCCCGTGAAGAACGAGACCGCGTAGTCTCCCGGCCACGTGAGCACTGCCGCATCGGCCGCGCTTTGCACGATGATCGCTTTGCCCTGGAAGGAGAGCGCCTCCGTGTACTCGCCCGGCCAGACGAGGATGGCGTCCCCGTCGTCGGCGGCCTCGATGGCCTTTTCGATCGTCGCGAAGGCCGTGGATTGGCTCCTGCCGTTGCTCGAGTCGCGACCGGTTTTGGCGACGTGGAAGATCGTTCGTGCGGCGCTCTTGCTGGCCTCGGCGGTTCCGCCGTAGACACCCATGTTGACCCGGTCGCCGTTGCGGGGTGGCTCGTATTCAGCCGATTCCAGCCAATCACCGGAATCGATGCACGGACTGCACGTATTGTCGCTGACCCACGTGCCGTTCTGTGGATTGTAGCGTCCACCGGTCGATTTCAGGTGGTAGTCGAGGTTCGCCGGAGAGGCGAACAACGGATCGCGGGCGATGTTGCCTGCGCCGGAGTAGCTTCCCTGGATATTCGAGTAGGTCACTGAGACGTCCGCTGGGTTGGAGATCGTCAGGGCTGTCCCGTCGTTGTCCCAGAGGATACTGCTGGTGACTGTGAGGAAGGCGCCGTTGGAGTTGATGCCGCCGGCGGCGGAGCTGCCGAGGGAATACGTCAGGGTATTCTGGGCAATCGTGCAATTCGTGACGGTCACGGTGCACCGCGAGTTCGACGCGGTCACGGAAGGCGTCGCAGTCGTGGTCCGCTCGATGAAGATGCCCGTGCCGGCGTCCGCGTGATTGTTCGAGAAGATGCAGTTCCGGAAGGCGACATCGCAGTCGTCGCCGCCGCAATAGGCGCCAGCGCCCCGCAGGGTGCCGGAACCGTAATTGTCGGAGAATGCGAACGTGCAACCGGCGACGGCCGCCGAGCTGTGCAGGACGTATAGGCCTGCGCCCCAGCCGTCATAGTAGGTGCGGTTGCTCTGAATTTCGCAATGGGTGATCGTGGCGTAGGATTCGCCGACGAGTGCGATTCCGGCGCCTCGTCCGCCGGCGCCGCCCGAGCCGAGGCCGCCCGCGAGACATTCCTGAATGGTGCAATGGACGATGGTGGGCCCGGCGCCGACGCAGCCGATGCCGCCGCCGAGTTCGGCGTGACAATCGTCGATGACGCATCCGGCAATGGTCGGACTGCTGAACTCGCAATAGATCCCGCCTCCGATCGGGTGGGACGCGCTTTGCGTCCACCGGAGGGGATCGGCGGGGATGTCTTTGCCGTAGACCCGTCCACGGCGGATCGTGAAGCCGGAGAGGACGGAATCCGCCGTCTCGCCCTGATGGAAATAGAATCCCCGGCGGGACGATGCGGCAGGGGCCTCGCAGTCGATGATCGTTCTTGCGGCGCCGTCGGCACTGCGGACCGTGATCCGTTTGCCCTGGAAATCAATGTCCCAATTGCCCGGTCCCGTGTAGATTCCGGCCGCTACTTCGATGACGTCTCCTGTTCGGGCCGCGTCGATGGCTTGTTGGATCGTGGCGTAGTCCGTGGGGACGCGGATCGTCGCGGTGGGGGCGTCGAGGGAGACCGAGATGTTGTCGATCGTGGCGCGGGTTCCGCTGAAGACGACGTGGCATTTGCCCATGTTCGATGCGACCGAAATCACGTTGCGTCCGGCGTGCAAATCCTGAGGCGCGGACCAAGTGATCCCGTCGGGCGAGGTCGCGCAGTACATCTCGCCAGCCGTCGGGTACTGGGACACGGTCTTGTCGCAGGGGAGGTCGACATCCACCGTGAGCGTGCCAGTGAAGATCCTGTGGGTGTCCGCCGTGGTCACGGGCAGAACAAAGCCCAGACGGGCAGGCTCGCCCGCGTAGTCCATGAACAGCAGATCCCTTCCCGTCTCGTTTTCGTGATATTGCAGATAGGGTTCGGGCAGAGGATTGGCGTCGAGGGTCCAGAACGTCGAGTGCAAATAGGCCTCGGACTCCACATCGTTTGAAGAGAAGTCGTTCGAATAATACGTCCAATCCGCCCCGGCCGCCGGCACGGCGAGGATCAGGGCCCAAAGAGCGATCTGTGCGAATCGAGTTGTCGTCACATGTCTCATGAAGATTGTCGCAAGAACTGGGTTTTTAGGTGGGCATCTGCCCACCTAAAAACCCGCCGCCAAACAACCAGCAACTGTTCAGTTGCCAATAAGCCTGTTAGAACAATATCTCGTCGAGAAGTTCCTTGGTCTGATAAAGACCCCGGGGCTCGGGACTGCACGCGCGACGCTTCGCGTGTGCGGGCCCACGGATAACCCGAGAGCCCCGGGATCTTCGTTCCTGGTATCTTCGTCCAAGCCGATCTTTGTATCGGACGTGTCGGACATCGGCTCGTCGCCCGAGTAAGGCGGGCGAGTCCCGATCGGGGCGACTTCCCTGTCGTTCGTCCACAGAGCGTCCAACGACTCTGTGGCGACCTCCTCCTTGCCGGCCCCATTCTCCGACTCAGTGGAACGAAGATACGACCTCACGGACGTGCTCGCGATCCCACGAGCGCAACCGGTCCTCGGCGAAGCTGTTACACAAGTCGTATTCGTCATGGAAACCACACTGGGCCTCTTCTTATCTGTCTACGGACATACCACGTCTGTTCATACGATGAACCTCTGTACGCTGGCCGGATCGTCGACCTGATTATTGGCCGCCCAGAGTTCCATTCGCGAGTTGAACGAGCCAGAGAATCCCACTGTCCTGCCGCAGCGACACCCCTTCGCTGCGGGCTGACGGAGCGGCAAACTCGCTGCTGTTGGCGGACACGTCTGAGAGGTACTCGAATTCGAGAACGCCTGTCGGAATGCCATCCACCGTGAAGTCGATTCTGCGGACGAGGTCCGCTTCAATGTCGATCGTGTAGATCAGCTTCGTCTTGTCCGATGTCACGGCGACCTCGGCCTGGCGGCCCTCGGCCATCAGCCGGGTCTCGAATGGGGCTCTCTGCTTGGCCGCATCCCGGCGGACGGTGTCGATCGCGTGCAGGCCCATCCAGGGTCGGGACAATCCGCTGAAGAAACTGCCTGGACGGTATTTGAACGACAGCTCGCTCTGGGCATTCCGCAGCGTGGCCGCCGAACCACTGTCGGCCACGACGAGATCGCCGACGGTGAGCTTCAGCCAGGGGCTGTGTTGTCTATGGGCATCGTAG
>ENA-UPTA01003934-UPTA01003934.1-activated-sludge-metagenome-genome-assembly--contig:-NODE-3934-length-14301-cov-12.838341_pt1 | contig 14301 bp, 11 predicted proteins | sample MGYA00238184_ERZ773361 | MGnify/ENA primary metagenome ERZ773361 (study PRJEB29100, sample SAMN05720205) | activated sludge metagenome | isolation source: anaerobic digester from wastewater...
CGGCGATTTTGTCTGCGTCAATGAGGGTATCTCGCTTCTTTTTCCACTCCCAGTATTCGCTTTGGCTTGTTGCGCCCAAAGAGTTTTCCGTTCTCTTAATTGCGGTTTCGATTCCGACAGTCGCAGAGCCAAGCATCACCTTTTTCACCCCGGCATCCCGGAGCTTTTCCAATTTATACAGGCGGTAGAATTTCTCTGTGCGCAGCCTGTCCCCGCCCCTCATTCTGGCAGACGGGGTGTATGGCTCTATTGCTGGTAGCTCGGTCTTTGTCTCCGGCTCGGCATCTTTCTTAGGCGCCTTCTTGGGTGCTTTCTCAGGCTCAGACTCCGCCTCTTTCTCTTTCTGCGGGGCTTCCTTCTTGGTTTCCGGCTTTTCCTTCTTCTTGGTCTCTTTGGCCTCCGCTTTCTTGCTCTTCTTCGGCTGCTCTTTTGCCTCGGTCTCTTGCGGCTTTTCGGTCTTTTTCTTTTCTTTCGGCTTGGCTTTTTTCTTGGGTTTCTGCTGTTCCGCCGCCGCTTTCTTCTGTGCCGCCTTTTCCTTGCGTATCTCTATCCCCACCTCATTCAGCTTGCGGTTGACCTCTTTCTGGCGTTGCTTGACTTCGTGATACGCCTTTTTCTGCTCCGGGGTTACGCTTGGCAACCACCCGCCCTGCTGATCCATCAGCTTGCGGTATTCGGTCAATTCCTTGTTTATGTCCTGCCGCTCTTGCCGGATTGCGGCCTTTTTCGCCTCAAGCTGGTCTATGATGTCTGGTATGACCTCAATTTCCTCTGTGGCTTCATTAGACGCTGTTTCTGCGGCTTTCTCCGCTTCCTGCTGTTCGGATATGGCTTTCTGCCTTGCGGCTTCAAATTCAGCGGCTATGGCCTCTTGCTGGCGTTGCAGTTCGGCCTCTTCCATCTGGGTCTGGACTTCGGGAGCGGCTTGCTTGTAGGCGGGGGTTTGGCGCAGCTTGTAGAGGTTTGCCTCGCGGTATTTCTGGCCGGCCTTTTCCTGTAGCTTGGCGGACTTCTTGTCGGACAGCACGGCATCTTTCATCATCTGCCTTTGCTGTTCCGGCGTGGCCTCGTTGTATTCTTTCGTCTTTAGCAGCTTCTTGACAGCCTTGTCCCCGGCTTTCCGCGCTTTCTGCTCGGCCTCGCTGGCTTCGTTCAGGATGTTGTAAATCTCTTTCTGATGCGCGTTCTCGGTTATCACGCCCTGCAACCGCACCAGTTCAGCGTCCGCTTCCTCTATCTTTTCGTTCAGTAGAAAAAGCTTATCCTCAGTCTGCTGGCTGGGTATCGCTTTCTCCAGTTTCCGCTTTTCCTGCTCCAGCGCCGCGAGTTCCTTTTTGGCCGCCTTTTCCTCGATAAACACGTTGGCGGCAGTCTGGGCGTCATACATATTGGCCGCGCCATACACGCTACCCACCGCTTTCAGGACGTGCCGCTTGGCTTTTTCGTCCATAGCCGCATCACTACTTATCAGGGCTTGGTGCGCTTTCTGTGCTGTCTCTGCCGCTTCCCCTATCTGCCCGGCGGTGAGTTGGTCTATCGCTTGCTGTGCCAGTTTGGGTGACGTCCAGTTGCTCTCTTCTGCGGCGAGGGCTTTAAGTGCTTGTGCTGATGTCCGGGATTGACGTGCCTGGATACCCATCATCGCCCCAGACTGCAATACCACTCCAAACAACGCCCCGATAGTGTTGTCCCGCACCGCCTGTTTGGTCTCTTCCCAGGTCGGCAACGGCTTACCGAGCATCGCGTTCTGGATTACCGCGTCCTCAGCCCATTGCAGGTTTTCTTCCAGTATCTCCGTGCCGAAGGTCTGAAGCAGCCCTACCGCTTGCTCTCCAAGCGTGGGGGCAAACGCTTTCCGCACCAGTTCCGAGGTCGCTTGCCGCAGGCCGGCCTGACCGCCCAGCTTGAAAGCGTTGGATAATGCCTTTGTCTGGAAAGACAGGGACAGATTCTCTGTCAGTTGCTGTGCCGCCCCGGACACAGCCGCTGCTCCCGCTTCCATAAAGGACAGATAATTGTCGTCTTGGTAAAGTTCGCGCATAATGTCAGAAGTAATGGACATCTGCATCGTGGCCGTGCCAGCCGCGCTTAACGCTTTAGCCAACAGGGGCGATCCCGTTCCGCCAGACAGGGCTGTGCCTATCGCAAGGGGCGCAACCAGCCCGAAAGAGTAAAACCCAGACCCCACATCGTTCCACACCCCCTCATCGGCCAGACCCTGACTTATGCCTTGACGCAGGGCGTAGTAAGCCTCATTGTCCCGCCCCATTCCGGCGGTTATGAGATTGTATGGTGAAGTAGCCAGCCCCCATAATCCCATTCCAAGCTGGCCGACTGTGGCCGCTAATGCGGGGTATTTGTCCGCCCACTTTGCCGCAGAATCCGCAAGCTCGCGCTGTGCCGCGTTAAGGCCGGTAGCGCGGTAGGGGATTATTTGTTCTGTATAAAAATTGTATTTGTCAACCTCGCCCTCGTAACTGATCTTCCAGTTCTTTAGCAGTTCAGTCTCTGAATCTGGCGGGCGCGCCAAAACAAGGTTTTCAATATCTCTACCAATCCGCTCCCGCTCTGAAACAGCTTTGTCAAGGCGGGTTTGAGAATTAGGCTGATAAGGTGTCTCTGTGCGCCGGTTTTGCCATGATTGGTATGCCTCTCTCAATCTTGGCTCGGTAATATTCTTGTTTAGCTGCTCTTCGGTGTATTTGGCTGGGTCTATGTTTTTTACTTGCGGCGCGGTTACTTTCCCGCTTTGGACTTGTGAATAAAATTCTTGGAACCCCCCGCCTGGATGTTGATACTCCACCGCCTTTGATGTATTCCTGACATTCCTCAAGTCAACATTCGTGGTTGGTTCGGATTGCTGTAACTGTTTTTTCTGCGGCTCTTGTGCCGGCTTATTCAAATCCGGGGCTGTCCGTGGCCCCATCTCGCCCACATTTACCGCGCCCTTGAGGGCAGGATGCTGCAACGCCCTTTCTCTCGCCCAAGCATCGACTTCATACTGCTTGTTTTGCGGGTCTTGGTATATAAAGTATTCGGACACGCCTATTTTGTTGTCAACGCCCCACTTTATCAGTTCCCGCACCGCGCCGTCATTGTCTGCCGTAACCTTGCGGCCATCGGATAGCCTAAAATAACGTGCCATATTAAGGATTTACCAGTCTGACCCCGGCGGGCAACGCAGCTGGTTTATTGTTCCCGGTTCCCTGCGGCTTGGTATTATCCCCGCCCGCAGTCTCTACGCCGCCAAAATATCTGTCAACAAACTTGGGGGATGCCTGAAACTTTGCGGTTGTTGACGGAGCAGAGCAGTTGCTGGGGTTTATCAAATATGTTCCCTGTTCTCCAACAACATACAGCCTGCCATCGCTGCCGACGGTTGCCGGAACCTTGTAGACATTGCCATTCATTACCATCTTGACCCACTGCCCCTTGCTGTCCGTGAAATAGGTTCTGTTAATGGCTTTTTTGGTTTCCTCTGTGACGCTGTAAATTTCTCCCTGTTGCACTCCACCGCCGCCAGAGCCGCCACCACCGCCACGCGGCCTTGACGCAGCCTCTCTCGCGGCCTCTTTGTCCATAGCGTAGCCGACAGCCGCCTGTGGGTCGTTGTCATAAAGTTTCAGGCCATCCTCAAAATCTGACCCGAATTTCGCACCCCGCATCTGGGCGTTGTCTCGCAGTTTTTCTATGCTGTAATTGGTCTTTTCGGCGAACATCGCACTTATCTTGTCCATTGACGCAGGGTCGTCCACGCTTGACATTGCCTGTTCCGCCTCGGTCAATAACTCGTCAGGCAACCCCATCTGCCGCAGGACGGCCACCCGGTTATCTATCTCTTTGCCAAGTTGCTTGCGGTTGGTAAATTGCTTATAGTAGGCGTCCACGCCCTCGGTGGTCTGGATTGCCCCCACACCTTGCAGAAATTCAGCGGATGTTTCTTCGTCAAAGTTGCTGCCTATCATTGCCCCATAGTCGCTTATCCGCAGTTGTTTCTGCCTCTCGATCTCGGCTTTACGCTTAGTTTCCGCCAAATCTGCTTGCAGCAGCGGGATCAGCGGAGCAAGGCGTTGCTGGAGTTCTTGGTTGCGGCGATCAATTATCTGGCCTATGTATTGCGATAGCGTGTTTGCCATTATTGACCCCCTGCCGCTTTATAGATTTTCTTGAATCTGTTGTATGTCCCGGCGGCCTTGTATTTGCCTTCCACCCACTTTTTCATGGCCGGGGAATCATAGGCCAGTCCGTTCTTCTCCATATAGTCAAACATCGCGTCATACGCGGAGCTTGCCCCGGCTTTCTTGCGGGCGGCAACGAAAGTGTCCTTGCTTACGGTTTTGTGGCTATCCATCACAGAAGCGTTTATTTCATCAGCGGTGGGTGCGGCTGTCTGCTCAGTTTCCGCTGTTTCCACCTCTTTATCCGGCTCTGTCTCTGCGATGGTTGCCGATTCGCCTATGGTTGCAGATTCGTTTTTGGCTACAGGTGCAGCCTGGACATCCACTGCCTCATCAACCTCATCAATGCCGGGATCTATCACCTCTGCGTCTGCGGTGGGTGCTTGCAATCCCTGCAATAAATTCATTGCCCCCTGATAATCGCCCAGAGTGAGCAGGGTCAAAAGCGTTTCCTTGTCTGCCTCCGTGTTCAGCAGCGGGTATTTCTCCCGGAAAGTGTCCAAAAACTGACGATGCGTCTTGAGCGTGGAGATTGCCGAGATACCCGCCAAAGTGTCGCCTATGCTCTGCTGTAGGGCATTGTAGTCTGCACCGCCCACAAAGCTTGAACCTATGCCGCCGATGCCTGCGCCGATCTGTGAGCCGAGCATTGCGTTGTCGAGGTTGAAGCTTGAGCCTCCCCCTCCGCCAGACCAGCCGGAATTAGTGAGAGCCGCTCCAAGATCGGTTTGTCCTTGTCCGGCAACAACCGGACTGATTTCCGGTGCGCCACCCGGAGTAGGCATCAGCTTGTCTGTCGCCACCTTAGCCGCACCGCCAAGAATCGCACCGCCAAAACCGCCCAAGGCAAAGCCGCCTATCGTGGCCGCCCCGGTGATGAGGCTCTTGGTCAGTTCGTTCTTTTTCCGCTCTTCCTCGGCGTCCCGCGTCATTTCCATCTGCATAATCTGGCTGTCGAGGGCATCATTGCGAGCCATCCCCGCCCTATCCGCCTGTCCGAAACTCTGCATTGCCAGATTCTGCATCCCGGCCTGGCCTTGCAGGTAGGTGCTGCCGATAGCCCCGATAGAGCCGCCTGCCATAGCCATTTGCCCCTGCATGGAGCGATTCATCGCTTTCATCGGCTCGGCCATTGCCTGCATACTCTGCTTGTATAAAGCGTATTCCGGGTTATCCTGCCGCTTTTGTTTCAGTCTATTGATATATTTCTGATAGTTCAAGCCCATTAGTCAGCCGCCTCAATATCGTAAGTGTGGATAGTGTCGGTCACTATCTCAAATTGAACGTAATCGCCGCTGAGTTGCGGCATAGCCTTGGGGTCATCCCCGCTAAAAGTGTATTCCGGCGTGGTCGTGTAGCCTGCCGCCAGCCTGTGATTGTGAATAATGCCTTTCACCGTGCCGCCGCTTCCGTGAATGGTCAGGCGGCGCAGTTTCATCCTTGCCGGGTGCTTTTTGGTGCGGATCAGCGGGGCAAGCTTGGTGTCGTCGGTGGGATCAAGGTCATACACCCCATCCGCCACCAGACACCATTTCCCGTCGTGTTCTATGAATTGCTTGGCATCCAGCCCGTAGTCCAGTCTGCTCCACGCGCCCCACTTGAGATTGTAGCAGTAGGCATTGCCGTCAGCCGGGATGAACAGCACTTCCTTGTTTTTCTTGTCGTAAAGGGCGGTCATTGTCTCATCCGCAAGGTCAACCACCTGACGCGCTATCTCCTTGAGCGAATTGGCGTTCAGCAGATACACGGCATTGCCGTCTTTCCAAATGACGCCCTCGGTCACTTGTGCCAGTTCATCAGGGTTATGCAAGCCTACTCCGTGCATCTCCGTGATAAGCGCCGAAGCCTCGCGGTTGTCCCCGGACAGAGCCATCCGCAGCACTTTGTCTTTAGTCCAGATGAGCAGGGTGTTGTGTTCGTCTGTGGGTTGCCACGATTTCAGCGGAATTATCCGCTTTATCTCTTGGAATATGTTGCGCTCATACAACTCCGGGACTGCCCCGCCCAAGCTCCAGCGAATCTTTCCGGGGCGCTTTTCGTTGCGCAGTTCGTAGGCTTCCCAGGTGACGTTCTTGTTCACCACCCTGCGGCTCGATGTCTCGCTGCGCCAACCTATCACGGAGGCGGGGGATTCAAAGTGAGTGTTGAACCTGGATAAGGAATATATCTCATCCTCGTCGCTGATATACTCGCCAAGATTTACATACCACATCCCGGTTGGGACACTTTCATAATTCCTTATTGAAATATATGATGGGTCGTGAGTTCCCCATATTGGGTGGGTCATTGTTCTTTTTACTGCCTTGCGCGTGCCATCGGGATAGTGCAATAGCAAGGCAATGGTGGCGTCGCAAGTTTGATCCCCGTAATCGCTTTCCTGTGCTAACCTTGTTTCCCAGGAATAAAATACATACAGATTGGCCCTTTCCCCAAGGGGGATACTGATATTGGATAAATCCACGCCCCAATTGTAACTGTCTTCTGTCCCGTATATATTTATCCAAAACCTTATCTGGTTGACCCCGGTGTTCGCATCGCCGAGCAACCACAGGACACCCTGGTTTCTTCGCCGCTGGCCAGCTTCGCCTGTTGCTGGAGAAAGAGCAAATAGATAGTTATTCAATAGTGGATTATATTCGCCCTCCACTGGCTCTATCACTACGCGGCCATAGATAAACCCCCGGTGAGTTCCGGGCATTCCATCTGCCTTGCTGTATTCCCATACATTGTTCGCACTCTGTTTATAGATTGGCGTATTGGTATTTGCAATACCCATGCCAAGTTCTTCGCTGTCAATATATATGGCCGCCGTCGATGATGTAGGAACAGCCGGGTTGCTTGTGGTTGATGGGGTATCCATAATGGCATTGGCTTTATTCCCCAACGCCTTTTGCCAACCATCGCTTACCTTTGTCGTGTTGTTTATGACCCCATGTGCCACTATGCAATTCTCATCACGCACCGGGTTGTCTATCCGGCTCTCGTGGAACGCCTGGTAGTCGTCTGCTGTGGCAAGCTTATTGCACGGGTTGCCGTAGTCGCTGTGGTGTTCGTCAAATTCCACCAGATAGATGATCTTTTCAGCCGAAGCCATTACGTAGGGTATCTGGATATGGGTCAAATTGGAATAAACCGCCGTAGCGTTAGTAACCTTTTTCAGTGTCCCCGGCCCCGGACACATATACGCCTTGAGCGGGGTTATCATGTCGGTGTCCACAAACCGCCATTTATTGCGTGTGCCGGGTTCACAGATTGCACCCGCATCGGTCAAGCCCTCGAAACAGGCAAGATTGCCGCAGTCCCCTTCGTCCCGTATGTCGATAGTGAACCAGCGGTTGACATAGTTGATCGTGTTCTGATTGTCCAGATGGATCATCCAGACCCGGCTCACCGGGTAGGCGAATGTCCTGTCGCTCACGGCATTTGCCACGAACAGGGTTCCGCTCTCCAGCACAATGTCATCGCCAGCCGGGGCGCAGTCGTTCTCATAGTCGATCTCGACCGGGGAGGTAAAGCTTGCGTCCGTGATGGTGACGCTGTTGGCCTCATCCTGCAAGTCAACGCTGCGGACAAGGCGCATCGGGTCAACGGGGCGGGAAGATTCAAAGTATTCAGCGTGAGTGCGGTAGAGTTCCACCCTTTTCGCTTCGGACGGCACGGGAATAGGGCAAGTCACGGATACGCTTTTGATACTTCCGCCATTAACGTCTGTATATTGGTAATCATCCACCAACAGTTCGCCCTTTGCCAGCCATTGGGCTGTGTCGCAGACGGTTACTGGTGACGGATTTGAGCGTTCCCCGTATTCGTTGACTATGCAGTAGGCATAGTAGAGAATGCTCCCCACAGGCATCCCGGTGTATTTGTTATCCTCGTATTTGCTGTTGTCTATCTGGTTGATGGTTGGGGCGGTGATCGGTTGTTGTGTCCCGAACGCCCGGCAGTTGATTTCACCCTCCGCGTTGATGGTGATTCTCTGCGCCCCGTGTCCTTCCCTGCCGTCCACGAACACGAATTGCTGTGCGTCATACGAGACCCGGAGATGATCGAGGTCATAAGTGCCGATAGGTTTCAGCGATTCAAGGTCAAGTTCGCCGTTGGTGTCTTTCCACAGCACCATACACGCCCCGTCCCCGAAATAGACCCAGACGCTTGTTTCATTTGCTCCGGCTGTGCGGGGCATATGCACCGGCTCCCATTTCCAGACATGGGGCGTTTCAAATTGGATGCTGTCCTGATACTCCGGGATTTTCACCGCTTCCCAGCCGCCATCATCACGCAGCCGCATATTCTGGATCAAGGCGGCGGTTCCATCCGGCAAATGCTCGGCTGGCAGGACGTTGTTCATCCCCCCGGTCAGGCTGTAGCGTGTCGCGCTCATTCCGTTTCCGTTTTCAGTAGTTCAGCCGCCAGTTCGATAGCCCGCACCAGAAATCCGTAGTTGAACCATCTGTCGCTGTCGGTGTCCGTGTTGGTGGTTCCGTCGCTGTGCGTGATTTCCGTCCTCGGTATGGAGTAGGTCGCCACGTTCACCATGCAGGAAAATTCCTCTGTATCGGGCGAGATGAGCAAGTCGGGATAAGAGAACGAATAAATGACCTCCGGGATGCCGGTAATCTCGTTCAGCAGATTCAGCGGATTCTTTGCCAGCAGTCGGTCATACGGCACTTCGGTAAAGCGGCAGTTATCCGGCTCTATCGGCGTCATCCAAACCCTATATGAAAACACCTCGTTATCGTGGAATGGCCCGTCATTTGTGCCGAACCACTCGAACAGGCTGTATTTGTTATTGGTAAATGCCGATTTGTCCAGAGTAACGCTGCTCCTGCGCTCCAGCCTGCGCACTTCTTCAACTGTGAACTCACCCTTGTTGATAAGCGTTGATACCGCTTTCCAGAACATTTCTTTGGCCCTGTCCAAGTAGGCATCGTAGCCCTCTCCGGCTCTCAGGATGATTTCGCTGTATATCTCGCCAAAGGTCATAGGTCACTTCCAATATAGCTGACAAGCGGTTTCAGGCGGTTATGGCAGACTTTCGCCCACTCCACCTCGTAGAGTTGGTTGTAGTAGTTCGACAGGCCCGCATCACGTCCCGCATAGTAGCGGTGCATTATCCAGTAGGTGGCGGCTAACTGGAAGCGGTCGGGGATATTGTCCAGAGAGATGAGCGGATCGGCCACCACGCACATAGCTGTAACTGTGTAGTCGCTCATATCCGTGCTGAACACTACTTGCCCCGATTTGAGGACGTGATAGCTATACAGGCTGTTCTGCCCGTATATCCCGTCTATCGCCAGAGCAATATCTTCAAGCAAGGTCATTTTACGCCTTTACGGTGCGGAAGCTGACAGCCAGATAATACTCTTCGCTTGCGGTCAGTCCGGCAAACGCTATGGAATCCATCGTCGCATTCACGCCCGTGCCGGACACCGCCATCTTTGCGGTCACCGCCCCGCCCACCGTCACATACTCATAAGTGTTTTTGTCAATCCAGAGGGTCATATTCACGCTGTTGGCGATGATGTTGTAGTAGGTGCTGTTGATGCCTGTCAAGTTGAGCGCCGTAAATATCTCACCTGCAGTTACGGTGTCAGTTGTCCCGGACCCGTTGCCAAGTTTCACCGTGCAGGTGTAGGTGGATTGCGCGTCCAGGTCCGTTTTTAACCCAAGCACCGTTGAAAGGGTGTCTCCGTCTATCTTTGATGTGGCCGAGTCGATGGTGACCCCGGTCATTGTGCCGCCGCTGACAACGGGGTTCGTGATAGTTGGCGTGGTCAAGATCTTGGCTGTTAGCGTCTGTTCTGCATCTGCCAGAACAACCGTGTCTGTTCCAGCGGAAGCCGGAATACTGATAAGCCCGCCTCCGTCCACCGCGCGGAGGCTCGCTATCACCGGGGTGGTCAAGGTCTTGTTGGTCAACACGTCGGTGGTTGTCTTGCCAACCAGGGTGTCCGTCTTGGCGGGCATTGTTACAAGATAGGTCTTGTCAGCGTCCTGATACAGGCTCGCTATCACCGGGGTGGTCATCGTCTTGCCTGACAGGGTTTGGGTCGATGTCTTGTCAACCAAAGTAGAGCAAGCCACCGCTCCGGCGTCGATCTCAACCGTGGTAGTGTCGTCTATCGCCGCCCCGTCAATCGTGCCGCCCTTGATGGCCGGGCTGTCCAATACGGGTGTGGTCATAGTGCAGCCGTCATCCACGGTGACAATCCCGGAGACTTTCGCTCCATCAATGGTCGGATCGGTCAGGGTCTTGTCTCTCAGCGACTGGATGCCGTTCGTGGTCACGATATTGCCTGTGCCGTCTGTGCCGATGTCCACGCCCGCACCAAGCACGGATGCCTTGATCTCTGCGGGAGTGGTGTATTTGACTGTCCCGGCAGGGTTGGGTGTCCCGGTGTCGCTCACGTCCAGAACGGGAATCTTATCGCCAACCGCAAGGGTCGTGATGTCGGTTAATTCACTTATTTTTGGCATTATTACCTCTATGCTGTTGCTTCTATTTCGAGCGGATTATCGTATTCATCTGTCAGGATGCCGCCCAGTTCATCGGTGAGCATCGTAGCGGTCGCCGTAGTCGGGGCGGGGTGCATATAAAGTTCGTAGATCGCCCTTGCCTCATCCATGTCCGTTGCCATCTCAAGGCCGTTGGCGAACATCTTCTGCACGCTTATGACTTTATCCGGCAGATAGGCGGCGTGTCCGTCGTTGGTGAACTCGGTTATGTCCACCATCTGCTGCTTGCCGTTGGTTTTCAGCCGCTCAATGAACTCGATGAGATAAGCCGAGGCCAGATGATGCGGGCAGTCCGGGATCTGAGCCAGGATTTGCGCTAATAGTGTGTCTTTGGTCATTTGCTCTCCTAATACGGCAAATCAGGGTTATAATACCCGGAAGGCAATAATTTATCAATGTTGACCGTAAAGTTCACGCTCATTGCATTGTCCAAATTAAACAGACCGCGCCAGTTCACAAATATCGTTGGGAACAAATAATAGATTATCCACCAGTCACCTTGATACTGGATTCTCTCAGGGAAGCGTTCCCACCTGTCTCCATTCCACATATAGGGGAATACATTGTGGATAGTCCCGGCGTTGTCCGTTATTTTCATTGGTGTGTTGCGTCCACGACCGTGGCAATAGACGTTGTGGCCTTATCTAAGTTGAACAGAGAGGCCTGGTCTATGGTCAGTAGCGACAAGTCATTGGTGGTTACGGTGGTTATGGTGATTGGGGTTGACGCTATACCGTCCATGTCTGATTTATAATTTCCGGTGATGACGGTGCTGCCACTTGTTAGCGTTGTTGTTCCGCTCATCGTGTAAGCTATCGACAGACCGTTGTTTTGCATTACGTCCACCGCTCCGCGAATGGCGGTTCTGCCCACATTAAGCAACACCGAATTATTATTGAATCCAAAATCAAAATCGTTTTGGTCAAAGGCGTAAGCGCTGCTTGGATATGGCAGATTAAGGGTATACTTCAGGGTCGTTAATGTAGAGCCATACACGACGCTACTAACGTTGGCGACAGAGAAAGACCCCGCCCTCATGTCGACATAGAGGGTAATGTATGTCGTGTCGATTGGCGCGGCGGGATCGCTGTTTATGTCTGTCCCGCTGACCGTAACGGCCACCCTGACCGCCACAGGATTCCCTGCCGCCTCTTCCGGGAGTTGGGCGCGTAGCTTGTCCACATCAACGGCAAGGTTGATGTCGTATGTTCCCTCGGAAGTAATGTCGGCTATGGCTGTTGGGGTATCCGCTATAATGGATTCATTGCCATCATTGACACAAGTGGCGCGTGTCCACTCCTGGGTTGCGGTGTTTTGCCAATAAACCTCCGTGGACGCCCCCACAAGTTCCACGTCATAAGTGACTGCGGTTAATTCGTTGTCGTCTGGACAGGTGATCCTGACAGGGATGCTAAACTGTTTTTCCCCGTCTAACAGCAAAAGCGTCTTTCTGCGCACCAAGCCCTCAAGGGCTGTGATGCTATACACAAGATTGTGGTCTGTGTCATCCACCGGAATCCCCATCATGTTTGGGTATTCGCCGTATTCGTAAAATATCACGCGGGCGAGCGTATCTCCGGCGTGGCCGATACCGAGTGGCAAGTGTTGATTGTCGACGTAAAACAATATCGGCGTCCAGTATGACGGAAGCAAATGGCGCTGCGGGTGGGTTGACGTGATATAGCCGGGGGTGGGGGTTGCGTCATTAGGCAAGGCCACGATGTTGCCAATGCTTATTTGTGGGGAAGGGAACAGATATTGCCCTCCGGGAGCAACATTTCCATTGGCGTCCAGATACACAATCCCGTATGCGGATGACCTGCCAGTTGGTGCGAAGTTTCCGGCGCTTTGCGTGTAGTCCGCCATATCAAGCCCGTCAACGCCACCCCAGACATAAACGGTTGTTTCCATCCGTGTGAGGGTTGTCCCCGTTATGACGGAGGTCGTGGTCACGCTTTCGCGTGTCCCACCATACTTAATGGTGCCAAAGGTGAAAGGGGCTGTGGCGTTCAATACTACGTCTTTGGGTGACGTGACATAGACATTGGTCACGCTTTCGATCACGTAGGTGATACGCATCCATACCCTGACACGGTGCGGCATCGTGGAATCGTTTATTGTGAATCCTGTGCCGATATTCGCCCAATTATTGGTAAATGACAGCGTTTCGTCTATGTATGAGGACAGAAAGTGCGCGGTTTTGGTTGTCAGGCTTGACGTGTCGCCGCCGAACGTATCTATCCACTTTATATCGGCCGGAATACCGCTGACGCTTGGCAGCAAGGTGTATGTGCCGGTCGTGGTGTAGTAGAACCAGTCGCCTATCTTTTCCTGTGGTCCCACTGTTCCGGTGCCGGCCTTGTATTTGGCGTCTATGGCGCCCGTAAAGGCAAACACCGCGTAGGCCAGCTCAACCTTTGTTATCCTGTTTGCGGAAACCGGCGGGTTGTCTATCAGGGGGGAAATAATACTCGGCATTATTGGCTCTCCTCTAAAAACTGGGTATTATACCACACATCGCCTACATTTGGGTTTGCTGGCGCGGTGGGCTGGATATAGATATTGCCGCCATACACATTCCACCCGGACGATGACGTGGCGATGGCCTCAAGCCATTCCCCGAATGTCCCCGTGTAGCCACTGTCAACTGCGTCTGCGAACGCATCATCGAACGCGGCCTTGAATGTGTCGTAGTCGGCTACGTGCGCCTTATACTTGGCGAAGAACCGCCGCAATATCAGGTCATTATTTATCACTTCTTGACAACCTTGATCCGCTTGGTCTTAGGCGTGTCCGTGCTTTCCGGCTCGCTGAATTGCGGTTCGGGCGTGGCGCTGGTCTGCCATTGCGGGGGTATTGTCCACCCAAAATAGCGGTAGATTTCCTTGATGTATTCCCTGCGGGTATTGGTGCGGGGCGGTTGGGTATCGCCGCCTACGCTCTCCCTGTGCGGGACTTGGAGGTGTAGCTGTAGTTTGTTCATCCTATCCTCACAACAGAGCCGCATATTTCCAATTGCTTACGCTTGCGGTTGATTCACCTACGCTGATCCAAATCTTATCTGCTTCGTAGCGTATTGCTCCGGCTAATCCGGCGGTAATGTCTACGCCCCCATCTGTCACAACAGAGTCAGCAGTAATTGCGCCACCCGACCCGGTTAGCTTGCCCTGCACAAGCAACCCGGCAGTTTCGTGGGCATTAACGGCAGTAAGCACATCAGTAGCCGTGGTGCCCTGGCCAGTCTTGACATCAACAGCGATAGCCTTGCCATCAACGGTAATGTCTATACCGTTTGCCTCGGCAGACAGCGTGATGTCAATAGTGATACCGTTGCCATCTTCACCATTAGCCACGGCTGTCCACGTTATCTCGTCGTCATTGCCATCTGATGTGATCGCGGTTGCGCTTACCTGAGCCGTTATCGGCGCTCCGGTTGTGGGGGCTACGGCTTCGAGGGCAGCAGCCCTGGCAAGAAGCCCTGTCTCTGCTGTCTCTACGTCGCCATATACCTTTGCCAGGTCGGTGGCGAGGTCCGTGTCCTCTGGCGTATAGTCCCCGATCATCGTTTCGAGGGCGGTTGCCCTGGCCAACAGCCCGGTCTCGTCGG